>VFSW01010861.1_pt1 | contig 12863 bp, 11 predicted proteins | sample 5358111 | NCBI WGS metagenome assembly VFSW01 (sample SAMN11554181, study PRJNA540505) | mine drainage metagenome | isolation source: sediment from site ElyBrook_90M | place: USA: Ely Copper Mine, Vershire, VT | collected 2017 | reverse complement strand
CCGGCCGTCCGCGCGAGCCCGAGACGAAGACTCGCGCGGGGGTGGCGCCGCAACCGGGCGTGGCTCCGAAGGGTCGCGCGACGCTGCTGCTGGACGGCTCGGCCCCGCCGGTCGTGCCTGCGGACTCGAGCAGCGACAGTCCCCCCATCGTCGTGCCGGTCTCCGGCTCGCCACCTCCCAAGGCGGTGACGCAGCCTCCTCCATGGGGCGAGGGCGCGGCGCACGCCTCGCCGGGCATCCCGCGCATGGGGGCGCCCATGCGGCCGCGGGAGCCCTCCGTCGAGGAGGTCAGCGCATCGATGCTGCTGCCCGCCGACGCACCGGGCGCCTTCCCGGCGGCGGCCACCGAAGAGCTCAGCGGCTCGCTGCTCGTCGAGGACCCCGCGCCCGCCCGTGCGCCGGTGGTCTGGAAGCCTCCGGTTCCGGGCTCCACGCCTGCTGCGCGCCCGGCCTCCGTGAAGCCACCGGTGCCGCACGGGTCCGTACCGCCGACGCGTCCGGTGTCCTTCAAGCCCCCGGTTCCGAAATCGGCCTCGAATCGTCCCGCGGCGCAGGCGCACCGCACGCTGCTGGGGATGCCGGAGCTGCCCAAGGCGACGCCCGCTCCCGACCTCGGCGCGTTCGTGGGGCCTGGGAGCGCGCCTCCGCCACCCGCGGCCCCCGCGACGCCACCGATTGACCATCAGCCGGCGGTCATCCTCGCCCCCTCCGTGGTGGCCGAGATGGCGGCGCTACCCGTGGCGGCGTTTCCCCCGGCGCCGCCTGCCGACTTCGTGCCGATGCCCCCGGCCGCGCCGCCCGCCGCGCCGGCCCCCCTGCCGCCGGGCGGCCCGCAGCCTCCGGCTCCGTTCACGGGCGACGTGGAGGTCACGCGACTTCCCCGGAGCGGCGTCGATCGCGCTCTCGACGAGGGGCGCCGCCTCTGGCAGCTGCTGGTCTCGAAGCTGCCGGAGAACACCGTGCTGCGCTCGGGCACGCGACCCCCCTGGTTTCTGCCGGTGGTCGCGGTGGCAGGGCTGGTGGTGGGTATCGGGCTGGTCGGCTTGCTGGTGAGCGCACTGCGCGGCGGATCGCGCGCGGCGGACAAGGACGGTCCCTCGGCCTCCCCAGGCTCTGCGTCAACCTCGAGCCGGAGCGCTCCCTCTGCGAGCCCCACGCCCGGACCGAGCGCCGCGCCACCCGTGCCTCCTGTTGCCGGGCTGGCTCCCTGCACCGTGACCGGCACCACGCACGTCCTCGGGCCGAGTGCGACGGTTCCTGCGGGCGTCGAGGTCACGGTGAGCGGCAGCGACGTCGCGGTGGGCTTCGCGTCCGACGATCACGACGCCATGGCCGTTCGCGTCGATCCGACGCAGCTGACCGTGAGCACGACGGCACGAGCGCGGTCGCGCGACGCCATCCACCGCGTGACGCCATTTCTCACGAAGGGCGCGCTGTCGCTCGTGGTCGACACGGACCGCAAGGGCGACAAGCTCCAGGGGCGCCGTGCGGTGCGATCGACGCCGCCCGTGCAGCTCGGCGCCACCTCCGACGATCAACTCGCGTGGGCGAAGGTCGGGGGCGCACCCGCCGGCACGCTGTGGCCTCTCGGCGGTGGCGCACCCATCGACGCCGGCCGCGGGGGCGGCGACGGCTCGGGCGATCCCACCGTCGCCCTCGCGTTCCGCAGCGGTGGCGCCGTGTGGACGGGGACCCTCGGCGGCACCGGCGGCCTGGCGCCAGTCGGTCCGCTGTCCCACATCGACGAGCTCGGCACGACGATCGGATCTCCGGCGGTGGCGATCAGCAGCAGCGTCGTGTTCGTGGCCTGGGCCGATCGCGCGTCCAACGACGCGCCGTGGAAGCTGCGCTGGACCCACTTCGCCGCGGGCTCCGCACCGGAAGCGCCCGCCGACTTCACCCCCCCCGACGGCGGCAAGGGCGCGCCGTTCATGTCGCCAGCCCTGGCGACGGTTCCCGGCGGGCGCGTGCTGCTGCTCTGGACCGAAGGCCCGGCATCCGGTCACCTGGTGCGAGCCCAGACACTCTCGCTCGACGGCGCCCGCATCGGGCCGCCCCTCGACCTGTCACCCGACGGCGCCAACGCAGGTCAGGCGCAGGCCGCCATCGGCGAGGGCGGCAACGGCGTGGTCGCGTTCCTCGAGTCGGGCGCCAAAGGCTTCGAGGTGGCCGCCACCGCCATCAACTGCGGCACTCCTTAGGCTCACCCTCCGACCCGCGGCGCCCGCTACTGCAGCTTCGGATTGCAGAACTCGTCGACGTTGCAGGCCGGCTTGGTGCAGGCCGCGTCGGTCGGGATTCTCTGGATCTGGAACTGCCCCAGCGCCGGACAGCTCGCGGGCAACCCGGCGGGGTTGCCCAGGTCGACGGCCACGTCCAGCCCCACACGATCGAACGCCGCGAGGGTCCACGACGCGAGCCCCAGGTCGGAGGCCTGGATGAATGCCTCGGCGTCGAATCCGTCGGCCGTCCGGACCGTGTAGAAATCGCCGGTCCACGCACCCTGGTCGTTGCCGTCCTGGAACTGCTCGGCGACCTGAAGGGACGTCATCGAGTCGGACGGCGACACGAGGATGAACTGCATCGTGCCCGGGATGTTGTAGTCGGGCGCGTGCGGGTAAGAGCCGTGCGCGTCCACGAACAGCTCGACCGCGTCGCCGCACCACTGCCCGTCGCCGGGCGGGGCGGGATATCGGCGCGCCCCGGCTCCGGTGACGCTCACGAAGAGGTAGAGGCCATCGGTCCTCCAGGCAGCGCCGATATGCGCCTCGACGCCGGCCGGTATGGCGCTCGTCCCGTTCCATCCCGCCTCGGGCATCGCCCAGAGCGGCACGCCGCAATCGAGGACGCCATCGATCACCGGCGCGTCGGGCTTCTCGAGGAGCGACTTGCAGTCGTCGAGGTTGCCGGACGTCGGGGGAGTGCATGCCTGCGCGTCGACGTCGCCCTCGCCGTCGCTCGGGCTCGAATCGTTCGCGTCCATCGCCGAGTCGGACGGCCCCGACGCGGTGTCCTCGGCGGCATCGCCGGCGGGCGTGGCGTCGTCGCCGACGACCGGGGGGCCGCCGTCGACGCAGCCGCCGGGGCACTGCCCGCCCTCGAGGCCATCCAGGCTCCAGAACACACCGCAGCCGGACAACACCCCGACGCCGACGCAGAGGGCGACCGCGCGCATCCCACGTTCAGGCTAGCAGCTCGCGAGCGCCGGAGAGCCGAGGTGGAAGTGCCTCTCGGTGGGACAACGTGGTCAGCGCCCTGCTCCACCTGCCGGTGCGCTCCGGCCCGGGGCGCCATACACTTGGCCGGATGGTTCCCGGCACCCCACGCGGCACGGTCACGGCGGGCCTGCTCATCGCCGGATGCACGATCGCGTGGCTCTCGGCGTGCGGCCTCTCGCGGAGCGGCCTCTCGAGCCAGCTCGACGATGCGGGCGAAGGCACGGCTGCCACGGACGCCAGCCATCGTCCCGCCGACGCGGCAGGCGGCGAGGATGGGCAACGCGACGGATCGACCCACACGCCCTGCGTCGACCTGGACGCCGCGTGCCTCGGCGCCCTGCCCCCGGGCTGGCAACCCGTCGGCATCGGCGACGGCGGATGCGCCCAGGGTTACACCACCGAGACCCTCGTGACCAACCCCCGCCTCGCCGACGGCAGCTGCGCTTGCGGGGCGTGCCAGGTGATCGGGTCGTACGGTTGCGACGGCAGCCTGGCCATCTCGGGCGGCGACAACTGCGGCGATCCGACGCTCGTGACGGTGACGCCGGGCAGCTGCGCCGCCGCCCAGGCCCAGCACGTCGAGGCCCACGTCTCGACCGCCACGGGCAGTGTCGGGTGCTTCGCCGCCAACGTCGCGGGCGCCGGCGCGGTGACCGACCCGATGACCCTGTGCGTGCCGGGATGCGGGACCGACTACTGTCAGGCGAGTCAACGCTGCATCGCCGCGGACGGCGAGCTGTCGTGCCCCACCGGCTACACGCTGCTCGCCCGCGCCGGCCAGGGAGCCGACCTCGCCTGCGCACCCTGCGCCTGCGACGCAGGTCCGCCCGGGACGTGCGCCGGCACCGTGGCCGTCTACTCCGACACGGCGTGCTCGGATGCGGGCCTGCTCGCCACGTATGAAGCAGGCACGTGCAACGAGTACAGCACCGACTATGGCAGCGTGCTCGTGCAGCTCGCGGCCCCGCAGCCCTCGTGCACCGCAGCCACCACCACCGAGGGCGACGCGAGCCTCACCGGCGTGAAGACGATCTGTTGCCGGTGACCCCCGATCAGTCGCTTCCGGCGTCGTCCGGGCAGCCGGGCGTCCCCGCCGGACAGAGGAGATCGGGCAGGATGTCGACCGTCGCCTTCCCCGTGCCCGCGTTGCCCGCCTGATCGGCCACCGTGACGGTGAGGTCGAGCGGCTTGCCCAGGAACAGCATGTAGTTGGTGCCGTCGATGTCGAGCTGGTAGCGCAGGCCCGACAGGACGCAGAAGCTGCCCTGGTCGGGCGCGAACGTGAAGACGAACGAGATCTTCGGACCGGCGAGGTTGGTGCCGGGCTGCACGCTCGTGATGGTGATCGTCGAGCCCTGCTGCTTGATGTTCTTCTGACGGACCGCGAGCCAGATGTGGTGGCCTCCCTGCGGGCCCTGCTCCATCTGCACGGACTCGCCGGGGGTGAGCGGCAGATACGCCGTCTGCCCCTCGCCCACCTGCACGATGGGTGCGCCCGCATCCAGCCCGCGGCACACGTCGGGCGCGTCCGTGGGCCAGTTCGGCGCGTAGGTCTCGAGCGATCCCGGCGCGACCACGTCGGACTGGCAGGTGCCGTCGATGCAGGTCTGCGGGGCGTTGCAGGTCGGGCCCCCCGGCGGTCCGCCGGCGAGCGCCAGGAGGCACTGCCCCTGGAGGTTCACCCGCAGCAGCTTGACCTGATCGGGCACGAAGCTCGTCTCCGCGGTCCGCACGAGCAGCGGCGTCGCCATGGACTTCGGCGTCCAGCCGGTCTGCTCGTAGCCGTCGACCGTGACCGAGATCGGCGCCTCGACGTCGCCACCCGGCGGCTGGAGCTTCACCTCGTGCGGCAGGGCCGACGGGTCCAGCACCTCGTCGCTGCTGGTCTTCGCACCGACCTTCGTCACCACGTGCAGCGAGCCGAGGGCGCCCTCGAGAGGCTCGCTCTGGATGCCGACGACGACCTCCGTCAGCGGTGCACCCGAGTCGGCGCCCGTCGAACCGGAAGACGACGTGGAGCAACCCGCGAGGCAGGCCAGAGCGGCGAGCGCGAGCGACCCGCTACTGGACCGTCGCCAGGGCCGCGGCGAAGCGGTCGGGCGGGACGAACTCGGTGAAGCGCTTGGCTTCCTGGCCGCGGCTGTCGAGCAGCACGACGACCGGGAGACCCTCGGTTGCGTGGTACTTCTGCCTGACCTGGGCGACCGCGGGATCGTCGTCATCGCTGGCATCCACGTGAAGCGCGACGAACCTCGCGCCCTCGGCTCGCACCTTGGGGTCGGGGAACGTCTTCTCTTCCAGCTCTTTGCACGCTCCGCACCAGGTGGCTCCGAAGTCGATGAGGACCGGCTTGTGCTCCTCCGTCGCCTTCTGGATGGCTGCCTGCTCGCTCGTCTCCCAGCGTAGCGCATTGGCCGGGGAGGCGGACGGGGAGGAGGCCGACGACACCTGGTGCCATGAAAGGACCATGAAAAGCCCTGCGATGGCGGGGACGATCGACGCCAGCTTCATCGGCTTCGACAGGCCCGCGATGGGCGACTTGCGACGCTCGGCCGCGACGTGGGTGCCGCCGAGGCCGAGACCCACCGCCAGGACGACCATGCCAGCGATGCCATACGCCATGTCGGGGTGAGCCAGCTTGAGGAGCGTCTCCTTCGGCAAGGCGTCGCGGATGTAGGCGAGCGCCATGTAGGCCAGGCACACGCCGCCGATCCACTTCACGCCCATCATCCAGGCGCCCGCCTTCGGCAGGTTCACCGCGAAGGTGCCGACCACGAAGAAGAGCGTGCCGAGGCCCAGCCCGTAGAGGGCCATCGCCGCGGAGCCGAGCGCCACGTTGCGCGTGGTGGCGATCCACCCGAGGAGGCCGAACAGGAACGGACCGACGCAGGGGGCGGCGACCAGACCGCAGACGAGACCCAGCAGGAAGGCGCCGCGGTATCCGGCGCCCCCGACGCCCGACAGTCGATTGTTGAGCCTCGCCGGGAGGGCGAGCTCGAACGCCCCGAACAGCGAGGCCGCGAGCGTGCCGAAGATGAGCGCGATGCCGCCGACGATCCACGGGTTGCCGAGCGCCGAGCCGAACCCCTTGCCCGTCATCGCCGAGGCCACGCCCATCGGCGTGAAGAGGCAGACGATGCCGAGCACGAAGGTGAGCGAGAGCAGCGCTCCCTGCCAGCGACTCTTGGCCTCCTTGGCGCCGAAGACCGATACCGTGATGGCGATCATCGGGTAGACGCACGGCGTGAGGCTGGTGGCGAGGCCGAAGAGGTAGCTGGCCCCGAGGGCGACGACGGCTCCCTGCGCCAGATAGCGCTGGAACGCGCCGGTGTCGGAGCCGCCGGGGTCGTCGGCGAGGGCGAGCACGGGCCAGAGGAGCAGGACGAGGCCCACGAGGGACGCTGCCAGAAGTCTGCGACGTACTTTCACGATTCCTCCGACCTCTTTCTCCGTCCCGCAGTCGACCGTTCTCCGGGTTTCGACTGGACTATACCAAGCGCCCCGGAAACAGCCCGCGGGGGAACCGCCTCCTGCGTTGCCACGAGAAAAGTACGGTCCTGGTTCGAAGCCGGTTTCAGTTCGCCGACATCTTCGAAAGCGTGGATCGTGCCATCCGGAGCTCGGCGTCCAGGGCGATGGCGAGAACGGGCCTCGAGGCCTCGGTGCGCCTCACGAAAGCGTCGAGATAACGCCGCGCGGCGGGCCAGACGCCGGCCGCGTAGGCCAGGTGCCCCAGCACGAAGCGGCCGTACCCCTGCCCGCAGGGCGCCGCGGCCAGGTCGTCGATGGTGGATTGAAGATCCGTCATCGGCTCGCCCGCGGCGATGCGAACCAGCGCCAGGTGAGCCTTGTAGAGGGGCTTGTCGTGGGTTCCCCACCGCACCGCACGCTCGAGCGCCGCGATCGCCTCGTCGTAGCGATGAGCGAGGAACAGGACGCCGCCCAGCGTCCAGAGGTGAAACGGGCGCCGCGAAGCCGGCCCTCGACGCGACGCGACACGCAGGTGGGCCACGGCGTCGTCGACGTCGCCCGTGGCCAGGGCGGCGCGCGCCGCGTCCTGGTGCAGGACGTCGGGGAGCACCCCGAGCTCGATCGCCTGCAGCGCGACCGCGCGCGCCCGCGCGAAACGCCGCCCCTCGAAGAGCGAAAGGTAGAGCTGCCGCAGGAGCATCGCCTGCGTCGTGCGATCGAGCGACGCGCGGGAGGCCAGCCCCTTGCGCGCCCAGCGGGCTCGCGCGTCGGCGGTCTTCGCGGCCATCGCCTTCTGGAGCAGGTCCTCCGCGGTCGGCGCGGGCGTACGCGAGCGCGTGCGCCTGTCTCCCATCACCGAGCGAGCTTACCATTCGGGGTCGGAAGCGGCCAAAACGTGCTACCCGTCGGGACCCCCGTGAGCTCTCGCCACCTGCTCGGAATCGCGCTGGCGACGGCGTCGCTTCCGACCCTCGGCTGCGGACGCAGGGCCACGCCGGCCGACTGCCAGCTCATCGTCGACCGCAGCGTCGAGCTGCAGGCCAAGGAGGCGGACGAGAACGATCCCGCCACGCTCAAGGAGCGCGAGGCCCGCATCCGCGCCGCCCTCGAGCCGGAGATCAAGGAGTGCGAGAGCCGGAGGGTGACCGACCGCACGATGGCGTGCGTGCAGGCCGCGAACTCCAGCAAGGAGCTCGAGACGTGCTTGCGCTAGGCCGGACGCTCGCGCTCGCCGTGCTCGGCGCCGCCGCCTGCGCCCTGCCCGGGTGCAAGGCGAAGGCGACGTCCAGCGAGTGCGACGCGCTGCTCGACCGCTACGCGGCGCTGATGGTGACCGAGACCCTGCCCGACGCCGGCCCCGACCGCATCAAGGCCGAGCAGGAGCACGCGAAGACCGAGGCCCGCGGCGACGACGCGTTCAAGAACTGCAGCTCCGAGGTGAGCCGCCCGGAGCTCGACTGCGCGATGCACGCGGCGACGACGAGCGCGATCGAGAAGTGCCTCGAATAGAGAGGACTCACTTCGTGTGCGCCGCCCGCCCCCGCATCCGCTGACGGCGCCCGTTCTGCGTGTCGACGAGCGTCGGCCCGTCGACCTGCCAGAGCAGGTCCCCGCCGAGCTGACACACCTGGTCCTGCAGCTGTCGCATGCACACCTCGGCCGAGTCGTCCTCGGCGCAGAGCGCCGTCACCGGCCCGATGTTCTCCGTCTTGCCCGCAGGCGCGTCGGTGGACGTCTGCACGGCGCAGCCGGCCTCGCGCGGTCCCTGCGTCACCCGCTTCGAGTGGGCGGCGTGCGCGGTCAGGACCGTCGCACCGATGGCGTTGTCGGCGGTGCCCCAGGCGACGTCGCCGCCCAGCGCGCACACCTTGTCGAGCAGCTGCCTCTCGCACGGCGACGTGGGCGTGCACTCGACCCGCACGGGCCCCAGATCGTCGACCGGGATCCCCGCGGCGCCGGGGTACGACTTCACGGGGCAGCCGGCCTCGCGTGCCGGGTAGCGCGCGTCGGGCCCGCCGCCCGCGCAGGCGCAGGCGAGGGGTGAGGCGGCGAGGAGCATCCAGACGACGAGCGACCGATCCATGCGCAGCCGATGGTACCCTGCGATGGTGAGGGCCTGCCATCTCGCCGCCACCGTGCTCGCCCTCGCGACCACGGTGACCGGAAGCGCCCTCGCCGCCCCCGAGCCGTGGTCGGACGACGATCCGCCGGCGCCCCCCCAGCGGCACGCCCTCGGCGACTACGGCTTCCGGGGCGGCGCCGAGTACCGCGCGCAGATGACGTACATCGACCCGCTCGACCTCTCGAGCGAGACCTACTACCGCGCCTTCTTCATCCAGGACCGCCTCCGGCTCGACGGCGCCGTCGACTACCTGGACAAGGTCAAGATCACCACGTCGATCGACGCCCTCGACGGCGTGCTGTGGGGCGACAACGGCACGGTCGGCACGGCGCCCGAGCCGGCCGACGGCGCCCACGTCAACACCAACAACGTCAACAACGCCAAGCTGTGCATGACGCTCGATCCGGGCGGCAATCCGGTCAGCCCGCAGTCGTACCACTACGGGCTGTGCCAGGCCGACGTCATCGACGTGCGGCGGCTCTACGGGGACGTCGTCACGCCCATCGGGCTGTTTCGCATCGGCCGCCAGGCGTTCACCGAGGGCTCGGGCATCGCCGTCAACGACGGCGACGGGCGGCGCAACCGCTTCGGCGTCGCCGACAAGGGCAACACCGCCGACCGCATCCTCTTCGCCACCAAGCCCCTCGAGGCCTTCAAGCCGCCCGACCTGCGCGACCTCTCCGACAGCAAGGGCCTCTTCTTCATCCTGGCGTACGACCAGCTCGTCATCGACGAGCCGCAGCTGCTCGGCTTCAACCTGCACGAAGGGATCGTCGCGGCACGCTACCTCGAGAAGGAGCTCGGCCCGCTGCGGGACGTGGAGGGGCGCCTCTTCTACGTGCACCGGTGGGACGATCACTTCTCCACGAACATCGACGCGGTGGGCGGGCGCGTGTCGACCCGGTGGGGCCGCTTCTACGCGGGGGCCGACGTCACCGGCGTGCTCGGCGCCACCAGCGAGGTGAGCGACGCCTTCCACCTCATCACCAACGATCCCCCGGTCAACCAGGCCATCGAGCAGCTCGGCGCGCGCGCCGTCGTCCGCTACGACGAGGCGCTGTGGACGGCGTACCTGGAAGGCGACTACGCCTCGGGCAGCTCCGACACCTCGCTGCAGGGCCCCCTCACCCAGTTCCGCTGGGCCGAGGACACCAACGTGGGGCTGCTCCTGTTCAAGCAGGTCTTCGCCTACCAGACCGCGCGCGAGGCCGCGGCCGCGACGGCCCTGCTCACGAGCCTCAACGCCCCCACGGTCCCGGTCGAGTCGATCGCCACCAACGGCGCGCTCACCGACGCGTTCGTGCTCTTCCCCCAGTTCGACGTGCGCCCCGTCGACCACCTCCTCCTCCGCGCCGGCGTCATGTTCGCGTGGGCGCCCGCGGCCGTGGTCGATCCCATCGCGAGCGCCGAGCGCAAGGCCACGGGCAGCTACCAGTACAGCAACGTGAACTTCAACGGCGGGGCGCCGGGCAACTACTACGGCACCGAGCTCGATGGGCGCATCCAGTGGCGCTACCTCGAGCACTTCCTCTTCGACCTGGAGGGCGCGGTCCTGTTCCCCGGCGACGCGCTGCAGGACGAGGACGGCCACGCGGTGAACGGCTTCCTGGCCCAGGGCCGCACCACGTTCTTCTTCTGAGCGAGCCATGAATCCGCGCACGCCCCTCTCCCTGCTGCTCCTGCTCGCGCTGCTCGCGCTCGTCGTTTCGAACGGCGTGTCGTGCCAGACGTACGTCGCCCCTCCCGTGGCGACCATCGTGGGCCTGAAGAACGGCGTGCTGAGCGATCCCTCCGCGCCCCTCGTCCTCCAGTTCTCCAAGCCCATCGATCCGTCGACCCTCGCGCTCCAGGTCATCAAGTTCGATCCGAACTCCGACGGCCAGCTGCCCGACGAGACGGGCGACGCGAGCGTCAGCCTCGACCCGCTCTACGCGCACGATCCGAGAGCCGTCGACGCCGGCGGCAAGGGCGACACGGGCGGGACCGGCACCCTCGACTCGTCGCACACCGTCTTCACCATCAAGCCCCTCGCCCGCCTGCCGGTCGGCCCCAAGCTCGCGGTGCTCATCGAGCCGGGCCTCTGGGACGCGGGGCACGACGCGACGGCGCAGACCGCCGTGCGCAAGCGCCTGCTCTTCGGCTACGCCTTCAACTGCGCGGGCAGCGGGACCAAGCTCGTGACCTCGGGTCCGTACTTCCTCCTGCTCGACGTGCAGGAGCCCATCGGCACGCAGATCAAGGTGCTGGCGGATCTGCAGGTCGACGCCGCGACGGGCCGCTTCGTCGGCCAGTTCACCTTCGCGTCGCGCAAGACCGATCCCAAGCGCTGCACGCCCGCGTGCACCCTGGGCGACGTCTGCCAGACCATTCCCGGGCCGTCGATGTGCGTCGTCCCGTCGACGCGCGCCGGCAGCGCGGACGAGTGGCCCGACTTCTACGCGAACTCGACGCCACCCGTCGGCTTCTCGTTCACCGTCAACGGCTGCGCCGAGGACGAGCCGGACGGCACCGCCACGCTGGGGACCGAGCCGGCGAACATGGTCGTGCAGTCGCCCCCCGTGTCGGTCGACGGCCTGGTGCTGCTCACGTCGTTCTCGAAGAGCGGAGGAAACCTCGTCGCGACGGGCACGGTCACGGGCGACAACATCGTGTTCGGGACCTCGAACCTCGGATCGGGGCACGGGGACGTGGAGGCGCAGTCGATCCCGCCGGCGCAGGCGCCCCCCATCCCGGCGCCGCCGGCGGATGCGGGGAGTACTTCCCCCGCACCCGCCGACGGAGGCTGAGAGGCCCCTATTTCACCAGCAGCGAGATGGGCGCGCTCCAGTCGACGACGCCCGTCGTCGTCACTCCGCGGTAGCGGAACTGCACAGTGCTGCCCGCAGGCAGCCCCGTGATGACCGTCTTCGCCTGCAGCGTGGGCGTGGCGGCCACCCAGGTCTTGCCGCCGTCCGTGCTGTACTCCCACTCGTACGACGCCCGCCGCGCCGCCGCCCCCGCGGTGAGCTTCGCGGAGCCCGTCGTGGGCCCCGCCTTCGCGGCGAAGACGCGGGGAGCGCGAACCGGCGTCTTTCGAACCGCGAACCCCGCGCTCTGGATGATGGCCGCGCCGTTCTCCATGTCGGCGTCAGCAGCCACCTGCACGGCCCCAAGCAGCTGCAGCAGGAGCAGCACGAGCGCCGACCGCGCGGTGTTGCGCGCAGCGACCGCCCCCGTCGCCCTCGTCAGCGTCGCCGTCTCGGCGGCGCTGAGCCTGGCGATCGCTCCAGGGAGCTCGGCGAGCGCTGGGGGCGGCGTCGGGAAGTGGGGATTGCCCGTCATCCCCTTCACGACGTTCTGCGAGTAGGTGATGAGCGCCGGCACCTTCGCCGGCCGCTTGAGAGACGCGACGGACCGATGAGCGTTGTTGATGATTGTGGCCATGATGTCCTTCTCCTGTTCGGTGACGTTGTCGTTGCAGTCACGAAATGAGTCGACTTCGTCTGCTCGGTCGGCATCTCGAAGCGGAAATGTCGACCGATGACGAGAGAATGAGTCGTTCTGTCCCGAGGATGCGTCGTCTTGGTCTCGGACTGCGCCGTCGCGACGACCGACCGACGCATCTTGCCTTCGGGTCGACGCATTCACGCCTGGGATCGGCGCATCCCGTCGAGACGATGCGTCCCTTTGCCTTCGGATTGCCGCATCCTCGAGCTGGAGTGCGGCATCTCGCAGACATCGGTAGTCACCCGGTCGACTCGATGCGGCAGCCCGCGACGACGATGCGTCACTCTCGCCTCGAGATGCGTCGTCCCGCGACGAGAACGCCTCATTCCCGCGGCAAGATGCCGCTTTCGCTCGACCGGCTGACGCGCCCTCGCGCCTCGCTTGCTCCTTTCAACTAGATCAATCGTCAACCGGCCGATCTGGCACCACCTCCGGCGTCGATTCTTCTTCCAGCATCCCCAGCTCCTCCAGCCGCTCCCGGAACACCCGCCGCATCCGCGCCAGCCGGCTGTCGACCTGCCGCTTGGTCAGCCCCGTCTCCTCCCCGATTTCCCTCTGCGTCACCC
>VFSW01010859.1_pt1 | contig 12864 bp, 16 predicted proteins | sample 5358111 | NCBI WGS metagenome assembly VFSW01 (sample SAMN11554181, study PRJNA540505) | mine drainage metagenome | isolation source: sediment from site ElyBrook_90M | place: USA: Ely Copper Mine, Vershire, VT | collected 2017 | reverse complement strand
GCCTGCGCCGTCTGCGCGAGCAGCGCGTCGAGGTTAGGGTTCAAGTGCTAGGAGCGCTCCTGGACATTTTTCCATTTGGAAGCCAGGTACGGCAAACCATCCTCGGAATAATGCGCCACGCGCGGCGTCGTACTCGAGATCGACTCGCCGCCAACGGTCACTTGCAATTTCCACTGATTGATAAAATCAAGCGCCGATGGACTAAACCGTGTGTCGGCTGGAAATTCAAAGCAGGTCATCGCGCCGCCGTGCCACTGTTCGCGCAATTCGGCTTCGGTGATGAATGCCATTCTGTTGCTCCTTCACGACCCGCTTCTGGACTTGGGCTTGGTCCACATCAGCTGTCCGACCAAGATCGCCAATCCGATGACAATCAGAATCACGGGCCATCCTTTCTCGAGGACGCCTTGGATTTGTGGCACCGCTTCGGCGCCGCCGACGAGCACCAGGATTCCTCCCGGAATCAGCGGCCACCAGTGGGACGATCCAGCCACCACCATTTGGACGACGAAGATCGCGAGAAACCCCAGCCCCAGTCCGATCGAAACCGTAACGTCGGGCCGCGCCGCCGCGCGCTCGAACGCCAAGCCGATGCCGATGCCCGTGAGAATGCAGCCGGGAATCAGCAAGCCGTAACTGCGCGTGAGCGCGTACGGAATCAGGAACGCTAGTCCCAACAAAACCAAAAACAGACTGGGACCGAACTCGAAATACTGCCCCAGCAAAAGCGCCATCCCCAAGACGATCAGAATCAATCCAGGAATAATCCGCCCGCGATTTGTGCTCATCAAAATATCCTCTCGTAGAGGCGACCTGCCCGGTTGTCTCTACCCTCCGCACGCGATAAACGAGCGGCGAATTCGCTTCGTACCCGCTTGATCGTAGTCGAGATAGTACGGCTTTTTCTGCGCGATCAGCATGGCGGGATCCACCGTCTCGCCTTCGCGCGTCGCGTACACGCGTCCGCGCGCCACGAGTTTCTCGACATGATCGCGAATGCGTTTCTCGTGCGCGCGATCGGACTTGTGCAAGTGCGACGAGGTCACCGTGCCACTGCTGTCAACGTGAACCGCCAGCCCATCCGCGACATCCACGACCGCGCCGCTCGCGACTCCCATCGCTTTGCCCTTCAACTGCACCGTGCGCGTCGAGGTGTACTGCAATACGCGGCTTGCATCACGCCGCGTCCGCGTTTCGGTCAGGTGGAACTCTTGCTTCGGGACTCGGACCGCTTGCCGAAATCCGGACGGGAGGTCTTCACCGATCCGCAAGCTGGCGGGATCCACCGTCACCGCCGCGCCAATCGACGCGCTCGCGGTACCCGCCAGCGCGCTCGTCGTCGTGGCCCGCGCGCCCTCGGTTTCCGCAACACCCTTGACCGCGCTCGCCGTCAAAATACGGCGTCCGACAAATGTTTGCTTCAGCACCGCGAGGTACTTGCCGCCGAACTTTTGCGCGTTCGCCGTTAGCATGGACGATGCAATCGTCTTGAACGCCGCGTCGCCTTTCGGCGCGAGGAGCAGACCCTGCGCCAGCAAATGGCCCGCGTCTAACCGCGCCTGCGCGAGCGCAGCATCGGCGGTCAGCGACGGGGTCTCTTTGCGCAACTGTCCGTAGATGCCGACGAGCAAATCGTAGAACGCGCCGGAGAAGATTCGCGAGAAATTGTGCGATTCCGAACTCAACTTAGATGCCGGCGCTTTAGCCGGCAGCGTGTCCGGCGCGTGATACCTGAACTTGTTCACCGCGTCGCGCAACGCATCGGGAGAAACCACCACATCCGGGTGACCCGAATCAGAGAGCGCGCGCGCCAACTGTTCCGCCAGCCGCGAGACCGCGTTGCTCTTCGCGAGATCGCCATGATTCTCCGCCAGAATCGCCGCACGCACCGCCGCGTCACCCAGCGTAATGAGCATCGCCGACATATCGCCGAACGCTTCGTGGAACGCGCCCGTCTCGCTCAGCAGCGAGTCCCAGAAATCCGGATGATGCGCGTCGAGGACCGCGTGCCCACATTCGTGGGCGACCACGTCGCTGCTCTCGCACGCGTAGATGGGCTGGTTTGTTTTTTGGTCCGTATTGTAAAAGAATTTCAAGCCCGTTCGATCATAATAGGCATTGAAATCCTGCCCGGCGCGTGGAACGATCGGAAGTTGCGCGATTCCCGGCTGCCACCCAAAATCCGCGCCAAAGAAATCGATCCACGCGGCGTACGTTTGCGTCAGCACGACGTACAATTCGCCGGCTTGAAATTCCGGCGTGCCCGGATTGAACAAGCCACCCGCGCCCGACCAGCCCGGAATCGCGAACGGCGATTTGCCGGTGGGCGGCACGACCTGTTCCAAGCCCAAGCCCTTCGCGTTGGGATCGTTGGCGAAGATGTTGACGCGGTTACCGGAACCCGCGCGGGCGGCAAGGTTAGTCGGTTGCGAACTCATCGGACCCTCCTCCGTTCCGCCCCACTGGGCGGCCAGCTACGCCATGTAGGCGCGTTTCAAGCGCTTGCTGCCTTGCGCATCCGTCTCGATGTACCACGGTTTGCGTTGGGCGCGCAGCGCATCGGGGTCAATCGCTTTGCCGGGCGCGGCAAGGTAGACCTGATCCGCCGCCGCCAATTTCCTGACTTGGTCCTTCACGAGTTGGAGATGCCGCTCGTCCACGGGCGTGACCTGGGACGAAACGAGCGCGCCGCGCGCATCGAACTGCAGCGAGACCGCCGCGCGTTCGTCAATCGTCACGCCGTTCGCCGCGCCAAACTCCGCGCCGTCGAGTTTCATTTGCGTTGCGGAGTACTCCACGGTGCGTGCGCCTTGCGCGTTCTGCGTCACGCCCGCGAATTCGAGCGGAGCGTCCGGCGGCAAGCCGAGCGCGGCGCGGACGCGTTCGATGAAGCCGGCGTCGCGCGCGGCGTCCGGTTCGGTGAGGCGCAGTGAATCGCTCATTTCACCTCATCCGCCTTTCTCTGACTACTGATTACTGTTCACTGCTCACTGACTACTGCCCTCGCCGCCGCGACCGGCAAATGCACCCTTGGTCCCTTGCGGCAGAATGGCTTCCACGTCGCCGTGCGGGCGCGGGATCACGTGAACGCTCACGAGTTCGCCGACGCGCTTTGCCGCCGCGGCGCCGGCATCCGTCGCGGCTTTGACCGCGCCGACATCGCCGCGCACCATCACGGTGACAAATCCGCCGCCGATGTATTCGCTGCCGATGAGCTTCACGTTCGCGGCTTTGACCATCGCGTCCGCGGCTTCGATCGATCCGATCAACCCGCGCGTTTCAACCATCCCGAGCGCGATCATTTCTGGTGCTACCATTGTGTGTGCCTCCTGTTTGATCTCTCGCGCGGCAAACGCGATTGACTTCGCGGTCGCGCGCCGTTTCAGTTCATGATTTGGCTTGCGATTATCCCGTTTCGCTGGCATTTGCGTCTCACATTTCTTCGCCGGTCATAAGCAGTGCTTCTCTTTGGAGAGACTCGCTGAACCATTGTCGTCCGGTCGACCGCCATGCTTTTAGCAGAGGAGCAATTCGGGGTAAGATGCCCATCTGTTTCGCCTTGACGAGAACACCGATTGAGCCGGTCACATTCATTCCCAAACGTTGCGCGTGTTTTCGCCCAAGTAGTTCATCGATGATAACCAAATCTGCTTCCAATTCCTCTGCCAACGCGATAACTTCGGCTTCACCGCGATCCAGATCAACAAAAAAATCAAGCCGCCTTGGATCACCGAGAGGGACTGTCCGAATAAAATCCGCCTTGGTAAATTCTTCAACACCAACACCACTTGAGCCACCCGCTAATACTTCTGCGCGAACTGCCGGGGGAACAAGAATCTCACCGTAGAGTTGACGCAACAGATCAAAGTGATGAATCTCTGCCAACGCAATCAAGGGCGTCGTGTTCACAACGACGTGTGCCCGTTCAGGCATTTGCCACATCCTGCGCGAGTTCGTCCGGTGGAGTGTTAATCACAGCCATCCCAAAACGATTCAACTCAAGCAAGAACTCGACCCGATTCATTCCTGCCAAACGCGCCGCCATTCCTGATGAGATTTTTCCCATTTCATAGAATTTGACCGCCAACAGGAGGCGCGCCTGTCGCTCAAACTCTTCAGGAGTCTCTTTCAAGGAGAGCAACAAATCATCGGGGTATGCTATCGTCAATGCACGTGCCTTTTCTATTTGCATGGAACACCTCTCAGTATAATTCCGCTGCGCAGTACGCGCAGAATTTCGCGTCGCGTGGATTCTTCTTCCCGCAGTTCGGGCACACATTCTGCGCGCGCGGACGCGGCAGCGCCGGCATTTTCATCTTCGACAGTGACGGGCGCGGCGCGCGCTCAAACAGATTCTGCGCGACCCGCCGACCCTGCACCAGCGCGCTGGCGTATAGCTCGCGCATCCCGCTGCCGGACACCTTGTGGCCGGTCTGATACCAGCGCACGATGGCTTCGCCGACGGCGTAGGTGCCGGCGTACGCGACCGCGACCTTGGGCAGGATGCCCCACACCGGAATCAAGCCGACGAGTTGCCGCGCGACCTGCCGCCACAGGAATCCCGCGCCGACCACGCCACCCAATTCCGCGACGTGATCCTGCCAGCGCGTCGACAAACCCAGCGCCGGCCCAAGCTTGTAAACCATCAGCGCCTGATTTTTCGTCAGGATCACCACGTCGGCGACATTGAACGGGATGTCGAGCGCAGGAATGACTTCGGCGAGACCGGTGCTGAACGCGTACGTCGCGCTCGCGATCGCCGTGTCGTTGATGAGCTTACGCGCCACCGCGAGCCGAAAAAGCGGATAGCGCCGCGCGAGCGCAAGGTGTCGCTCCGGCAGCGCGTCCAACACGCGCGGGATGAATTCCGTCGCCAGCGAATCGGGATCGGTTGCGGAACCGAGCGCGACGCGCGCGCCGCTCCACGCGGCAAGCGTCGCGCCCAACGCGTGCGTCTCGATCACCGCATCCATCCGGTTGTAAAAGACGAGGACGTTACGTTCCGCGCGCTGCCACTCGGCATACAATGCCGCTTCCGCCGAATACTCGCCGCGCGTCGCGTCCAGCATCAGCACGATCAAGTCCACCGCGCCCAGCCGCGCCGCCGCTTGGAGATCGGCTTCGATGGTCGGCGTGATGACTTTTTCGCGCGCGCGTACGGCGTGCCGCAACGCGGCGATCAGCGTGCTCTTGCCCACTTCCGCCGCGCCGACGAACGCGAGCACAATCGGACGCTCGGCTTCGTCACGCAGCGGACGGATGTCGAGTTCCTTGAACGTCGTCCAGATGTTACCCAGGTCGCGCCAGCCAGCCATCGTTCACCTCGCCGGAAGACAGTTGATCGGTCTTACGTCAAATGTCGCTTGAACCACTCGACCAATCGCCGCATCAAATCGAGTTGGTGATTTTTTTCGAGGATGCCGTGACCTTCGCGCGGATAGGTCACCATTTCGGTTTCGATACCGAGGTCTTTCAACGCGCGGAAAACTTCATAGCCCTGGCTGACCGGAACGTACGGGTCGGCTTCGCCGTGCAGAATCAGCGTGGGCGTATTGACGCGCGCGATAAAATTCATCGGCGAGAATTTATCGTACGTCCCGCCGCGCTCGAACGGGCTGGCGTTATTCGCGACGTGGTCCCAGACCGCGAGGTTGCTCGTCCCGTGAAAGCTGAGCCAGTTCGTGATTGCCGCGCCCATCATCGCCGCCTTGAAGCGATTCGTCTGCGTGATGCCCCACGCGGTCATAAACCCGCCGTAACTCCAGCCCGCGAGACCCATGCGCTTTGGGTCGGCGAGCCCTTGCGCAATGCAATAATCGACGCCCGCCAAAATATCTTGCCAATCCCGTCCGCCCATATCGCCCACATTCGATTCGGTGAACGCGGCGCCCCAGCCATAACTGCCGCGTGGGTTCGGCAGCAGGACGAGAAAACCATTCGCGGCGAGCAACTGAGCGCGCTGTCCCAAAGCATAATAGCGCGGCCCATAATTGCTCGCCGGTCCGCCGTGCACCCAGACAATGAACGGATAACGTTTGCCTTTGCGATAGCCCGGCGGCTTGACGAGATAACCCTGAATGTCCATCCCGTCGCTGCTCTTCCAGCCGATTTTTTCCATCGTCCCGATTTGAATTTCATCCGTTTGCGGATTCACGCGTGACAACTGCTTCCACGTGAGCGCGTCGTTTTTCACGTGCGCGATCCAAATGTCCGGCGGATTCTGCGCGTCCTCGCGCACCACCGCGAGCGTCGCGCCGTCGCGGGAGATGCTGAAATGCTGCCAGAAGCGATCCATGAATGCCGCGTCGCCGGACCACCAGCGTTTATAGACGCCCGTCGCGGCATCGAGCGTACCGATGGCAGAATCGCCGGCTTCAAATCCCACGACGACGAACGCGCGTCCGTCGCTCGTCCATTCGTACGCTGAAACATCGCGCCGCGCGCCTTCGGTAATATTCCGGACGCCGCTGCCGTCTGCGTTCATCACGAATAGATCGCCGGCGATCGCGCCGCGGTCGCTCCAGAGACACGAAATGAACGCGATGCGCTTGCCGTCCGGCGACCAGCGCGGTAGCGCAAGTTGTTTGTTGCCCTTCGGCACGAAGACGGTTTTGGGCTTGCCGCCGCGCGCCGGCACGCGCGCCAGCCGCGGACGGTACCATTCGTATTCCGCGGGCGCGTCGGAGACCAGCAGCACCAATTCGCTGCCGTCGCGCGACCAATCGTATTCCCAGACGTGGGTGTCGCCTTGTGTAACCAGACGCACCGCGCGCGTCGCGAGGTCGAGAATCCAGACGCGCGCGAACTTCGGGTGCTGTTCGAACTCGGTCGCGTCGTCGCATTCTTCTTTGCGCTTTTTCTCCGCGTCCGTCTCCGCGTCTTCCATCAGAAAGGCGATGCGCTTGCCATCGTGAGACCATTGGAAGGAGAGGATGCTGCCCTTTTCGTCCGTCAGCGCGCGCGCTTCGCCGCCCGCGCGCGCGATCAAATAGATTTGCGGCTTGTCGTCTTCGATTCGGTCGGAGAGAAAAGCGAGGAAGGAACCGTCGGGCGACCAGCGCGGCTGCGAATCTGTGCGCGGACCGGATGTGAAGGTGTGCGCGCCGGACCCATCGGCGTTGGCGATCCAGACCTGGCTCTTCGGTCTTTTCGTGTCCGTCTTGAACACATCGGCAACAGTAAACGCGACCAACGCGCCATCGGGGGAAATCTGCGCGTCGTTGACGCTCTTGAGGTCGAGCGCGTCTTGCGCGGTGAGCAGATGTGAGGATTTTGGCATGCGTGACCTGCGCCTTTGCAGAAAGAATGAGGGCGGAGGGAGGAAGGATGAACGGAAATGAATCCGATTCATCGCTCGTCCTTCTGCCCTAGCTTTTGCGGAACGTGACCTTGCCTTGCATTTCGAGCGAATCGACGATCGCCATGATCACCGCGTCGGTTGGCGTCTCTTTGGTGATGGCGGTCTGCCGCGCGGAACTTCCCTGCGCGATCAGCACCACATCGCCGATCCCGGCATCGAGCGTGTCGATCGCGACAATCGGCTTGCCGACGATTTCGTTTTCGACCGACACTTCGCGGACGATCAGCAGTTTTCGTCCAACCATTTTATCGTCTTTGACGGTGGCAACCACATCGCCGACGACGCGTGCGATGAGCATCGCAGTCTCCCGGAGTCCGAATTACTTTGATTATATGTCAGAAGGGGCGAAAGTCAAGACGGTGGCGGAGGTTGGAAACAGAGGACACAAAAAGACCTGCGCGGTGAGAACTAAACTCGCCGCGCAGGGTTGTATCGATCAACCGGACGAAAGCGCCCGGGTCAATAACCAACTTGGTACTTGAAAGAGACTTTGACTTTGGCGCGGTACGCCAGCACTTTGCCATCTTCGAGTTGCATGTCGAGTTCGAGAACTTCGGCGACGCGCAGGTCACGCAGCGATTTTGACGCCGTTTCGACTGCCGCCTTCGCCGCTTTCTCCCACGACTCGGTGCTGGAGCCGACCAATTCGATTACTTTATAAACGCTCTCTGCCATTTTTCCTCCTTGCCGTGAACGGCAGGCAACCGACTGGGAAGCGCCATTCGCGCGCTACGAAAGCGCGTCTTTCAGCCCCTTGAGGACGCGCGCCTTGACGATGTGGCGCGCCGGTTTGGCTTTGAAAGTTGTTGGCTGCTTGGTGAACGGATTGATGCCTTGGTGCTCGGGCGTGGCTGGCTTCACAACCGCGTTCAGTTTGAGCATACCGGGCAACACCACTTCGCCGGGACCGCCTTTGCTCAATTCCTTCGCCACAACGGCGTGCATTGCGTCGAAGACCGCCCCCACTTCCTTCTTGCTCACGCCACTTTTCTCGGCAATTGCGCCTACGAACTCGGACTTGGTCATTCGTTCAGCCATTTTTTACCTCCTTGAGTAATTGGCTTTTTCGGTGCAGTATTTCGGTGCTGCAAAACAAGTGGTTTTCCAAGCACCTCCGGCACTCGTTTTATGCGACCACAAACTGGCTACAGTATAAATCAAAAACACGCAAACGTCAACGTCAATCTATCCTTCTGGTATTATGACAACCACAACCTCGCACAGGATAAAGCGAGCGGTTTTTACGTTCCTTGACACCCCGCGCCGAGTGTGGTAAAACCCAATCTATGCGAAACGAGCAAATGCCGCTATTTCCGCCAGCGGGAGCGAAATCAAAGCCGATCGAACCAGAGCCGCGCGAGGCAGCGCCGCTGTCAGCGCACGCGCCGCTGAGCGCGACCTCTTCGCTTGCCGCGGCGATTGGCGCGTACCACGATCAAATGCTGCGCCAGGGCTTGTCGCCGTACACAGTGCAGGCATTTGGCGGCGACTTGAACTTGTTTCGCAAGCGCGTCGGCTCGAACCTCGCGCTGAACGAGATCACGACCGAGACGCTCGATCAATTCCTCAACTGGCTTCGCTACGAGCGCGGCGTGTCGTGCAAACCAAAATCCTATCAGCGCCGATTAACCACGCTTAAAGTTTTCTTTGCGGGGCTGAAGCAAACGCAAATCATTGCCGATGACCCCGCCGCGCCGATCGCGCATCAGCCGGTCACCAGCCCGCTGCCGGATGTGCTCTACGCCGATCAAGTGACTAAGCTGCGCGCCGCCGCGCGCGCAATGCTCGATCCTTCGCCTTCGCTTAGGACAGGCTCGGAAAAGAGCGACGCGCGCCCGTATCTGCTCGTCACGCTGCTGCTGGCGACCGGCATCAAGAAAAGCGAAGCGATGGCGCTGCGCTTGAGCGACATTGATACGTCCGATCCGAAGCAAAGCGTGTTGTACATCCGCTACGACAACGCGAAGAAACGCTTCAAGGAACGCAAACTCAAGCTGCCGCCTGAATTTGCCGCCACCCTGCCGCGCTACATCGCGCAGCACCAACCGAAGACGCATCTCTTCGAATGTACCGCGCGCAATCTGGAGTACGTGCTGGCTGACCTCGCCAAACTGACCGGCTTGGGCGAGACCGTATCGTTTGAAAATCTGCGCTGGACCTGCGCGGTGCAGGACTTTCAAAACGGAATGCCCGACGATCACATCCGCCAGAAACTTGGGCTCTCGATGATTACGTGGGAAGAAGCCGGCGAGCGATTAAAGCGGCTTGCCGGGAAAGCATTGTGACCGGGAGACACGGAGAGGATGAGCGCGGGAGAAGAACCTCCTCGACTCCCTCTCTCCCCATCGACTTGTCTCCCCATCGGGCGAACGCTATTGAGTGAGCAGATGATGCAGACCGCGTTCTCAGGAATCCTCCAAGCCCGCCCCGACCCGCTCGACGTTCTGAAAACTACTTGCTACGTCGTCGAGCCCGCCCGCCACGTCAGAATCCACGTTGACTCGATCAAACGCGCGGCGGATTCACTCGCGGAGAAACGCGTCGAGCCGCCAGCGTGGAATTACGAGTATCATTATCACGATGGCACGCCGCGCACGATCAATTACCTCTTTCTGCTCGACGCGCTCAACTTTTGCTTTTGGGGCAAGCCGCGGTGGACAATCGAATACAACGGCAAGCGCCTCGACGGCTACTGGGCGCTCGCCGCGTCGCTGAAACGCGCGGCGGAACAGAACTCGCGCGCGCTCGACGCGGAATACCTCGCGCGCATCTCGCCGCAGGAATTGGCGGACATCCTACACGGCAGCGGCGCGCTTCCGCTGTTTGCCGACCGGTGGCGGAACGTGCGCGAACTTCGCGCGGGGCTGAAGAACCTATGGGAAGGACAAGCCGCGCGTCTCGTCGAGTGCGCGCAGCATGACGCGCCGCGCCTCGCGCAAATGGTCGCGGAGAATTTTTCGTCCTTCAACGATATTGCCATCTACGACAACCGCGAAGTGCGCTTTTTCAAGCGCGCTCAGATCGTCGTCACCGATCTGTGGGGCGCGTTCGGCGGCAAAGCATGGGGCGCGTTCGAGAACATCGACCAACTGACGGCGTTCGCGGACTATAAGTTGCCACAAATTCTGCGCGCGTGGGGCATCCTGCGCTATGCGCCGTCGCTCGCGCGGCAAGTCGACGCGCAAATCGAACTCGCCGCCGGCAGCGCGGACGAAATCGAAATTCGCGCAGCGACGCTGTGGGCGGTCGAGTTCCTGCGCGCAGAGCTTGCCGCGCGCGGGCGCGCGATGTGGAGCATCCAGATCGATTGGATATTATGGGACGCGAGCCAGGGAAAAAACCTTGCGAAGGTTTCGAAACCTTCGCAAGGTTTTGAGATGAAACCGTACCATCGCGTAAGGACGATTTATTATTGACTTGTAGGGGCGAGGCATTCGCTCAACCACACGTTCCGAATACTCTGGTTGGCGTAAACCGAACAAGATTTATTGCCAGCACGATCTGGCGAATGCCGCGCCCCTACCCTTTGACAAACACATGCCTCTGATATTCGAAATTCAATCCCGCGATACCACCAACCGCGCGCGCGCCGGCATCCTTCACACCGCGCACGGCGACATTGAGACGCCCGCGTTCATGGCGGTCGCGACGCAAGCAGCGGTCAAGGCGCTGACGCCGGACGATCTTGAGAGCATCGGCTTACAATTGCTGATCGCGAACACGTACCACCTCGCGCTGCGACCGGGCGCGGAGCAAGTCGCGGAACTCGGCGGCTTGCACGCGTTTATGAACTGGCAGCGCCCGCTGATGACCGACAGCGGCGGCTTTCAGGTTTTCTCGCTCGGTGCGGCAATTCGCGATGGCGTGGGAAAGATCGCGGATATTTTTCCGGAGGAAGACACTGACAAGGAGACACGGAGACCGGGAGACAAGGAGCAAAACCTCCAATCACCCAATCGCCTAATCACCCAATCCCCCAGTCCCAAAGGCACGCCGCTTTGCAAAATCGACGACGACGGCGTGACGTTCCGTTCTCACCTCGACGGCGCGGTGATGCGGCTCGACCCGGAGCGCTCGCTGCAAATCCAGCATCAACTCGGCGCAGATTTCGTCGTCGCGTTCGACGAATGCACCTCGCCGCTCGATACGTACGAGTACACGCGCGAAGCGCTCGCGCGGACACACCGCTGGGCGGAACGCTGTTTGGCGCAGCACGCGCAGACGCGGCGCGACTATCAATCGCTCTTCGGCATCGTCCAGGGCGGCGCGTACCGCGACTTGCGCGAGGACAGCGCGCGAGTGATCGGCGGTCTGCCATTCGAGGGACTCTGTATCGGCGGATCGCTCGGCAAATCGAAAAAAGATATGCACGCGATTCTGGATTGGACGGTTCCGCTGCTGCCGGATGCCAAGCCGCGGCACTTGCTCGGCATTGGCGAGTTGCAAGACATTGTCGAAGGCGTCGCGCGCGGCATCGATCTGTTCGATTGCGCGTCGCCGACGCGCTGGGCGCGCAACGGCGCGCTGCTCGTGTCGCGCAGCATCGCCGAGAACGCGGAACAGCGCATCAACATCTCGAACGCGCGATTCGCGCTGGACCGCGCGCCGATTGATCCGTTGTGCGACTGCTATACCTGCCAGCATTTCTCGCGCGCGTACCTGCACCACCTGCATCGCGCGCGCGAGCTCATCTACTATCGGCTCGCTTCGATCCACAATCTCCGTTTTATGATGCGCTTTATGCGCGACCTGCGCGCGGCAATTCGCGCGGGAACCTTCGCCGAGTTCGCGAAAGAAAACGCGGCATAAACAATCGGGCGAGCCAATGGCTCGCCCGATCTATTTCCATCCAAACTCAGCGCGCAAAAGAGCACGCGGCTAGCTTGCCACCTTGAATGGAGTCGTGTTGACGAGGTTGCCATCCAGATAGATCTCAACCTTATAGTCTCCAACCGGGAAACCATTTGGCACCGAAAGTGAAAACGAAAGGTAGCCGGAGCCTGCTTTGTCGTTGGTGATGGATGTTCGGCCGGATGTGATTTCGTCGCTGCCTAAGTACCAGCGCGACTCAACTTTCGTGCCTACGATGACATTCGAAACTTGAACTGAGGCATAGAACTTGTCGGTCGGCGCAAAAGTCGTCGTCGGACTCGTTGCCTTGAAGCTGCTATCGACCGCGGTCGCCATCGTAACCCCGTCAACGCTCGGCGGTGGCGGCGGACCGCAAGAAACAAGTGCGACCGCGGCAATCAGTACGAGAAGAACCAACAACACTCCCCGCACATCAATCTTTATTCTTTGAAACATCTTCCCCTCCTTGAAGAAACAACTAGAATTTTGAAGCGGTTGGAATTATATTGGCATCGCAGTCGTCTGTCAATGGGGGGACGAAATCGTTCACTGTTCAGTCTTGGTTTGCCCGTTCCCACGCACGGCAGAAGCCAAGATGCCGATAACACTCACTCCCGCGGCGGCGAGCCACCCAGCATCAACTCCGGCAAACA
>VFSW01010858.1_pt1 | contig 12864 bp, 13 predicted proteins | sample 5358111 | NCBI WGS metagenome assembly VFSW01 (sample SAMN11554181, study PRJNA540505) | mine drainage metagenome | isolation source: sediment from site ElyBrook_90M | place: USA: Ely Copper Mine, Vershire, VT | collected 2017 | reverse complement strand
CATACTAGCGGATAATGTCGCTAGAAAATGACCCTTAAATTTGGGACCCTTCACTTTAACGAGAGCTTATTGCGTTGCCTTCGTTTGTGGCGAGTAGCGCTGAGGATTAATGGAGCGATCAAAACATGCGGTACCTCCACCGTGCTGCCAATTATCCGAGGAAGCACCTGTAGCTCCGTAGGGTGCAGGGGCCGTAAAGGAAGGCACCGAGTTTCCTTGAGTTGGTGCGTTGAATGTAGCACAGAGTGAAAAATCGAGTGGGCTATTGCGTCTGTATATGTAGGACTCTCCCGTTTGCGGATCATTCGGGGAAACGAATCCGCTGATCGAATCGTTGAGATCGGCGAGAGAAGCGGGGAGCGCGCCTTTTGCTTGCCAGTAGGAAATGACCTGCGATTGAATTTGCTGGAGATCACTCACCTTCTGATTGTCGTATCGATAGGAGCGGGCGTGTTGTGGGGTACCAACAATAAAAAATCCCGCGGCGATGGAGATCATTACCAGTACCGCGATAGCACATGCAACGGCGCGATTGCGCAGGGGATACGTCTGCCAATAGCCCCAGAGATCCGCCATAAAGTGCATGAACCCAATCGCGGCGACACACAGCACAACTGTTGCCTTTAGGAGAAAGCGCGGTGTGAGATCGGTGCCGTTCAAAAATGCATAGAGCACCCAGATCAAGTCAACAGCGATAGTAATACCGGCCAAAAAAATGGTGAGGTACAGCGCCCAGCGCCGAATCCAAACCACGTTGCGCGAAGAATCACGCGAAATATCGCGATGAATGTACCACATGAGAAAAAGGAATAACGGTGTGAGTACGATCAAGGTCGCCATTTCCCAACTAATTCCGGACTGGTAGGGATCGACGTAATACTGCAAAGGGTCAGGAAACGTATAGTTAATGTAATCCCACAAAAGCGCGATATAATTGAATACTCCGACGTAGAGCGCAAGCATGGCACCGGCCCAAAGAAAAAAATCTTTTGGGGTCACTTTTGTTTTATCCATACGGGATAGCACTAGCTATGGAGAAATTCTATCACATCCCCATCTTGCACCACATACTCCTTCCCTTCCGTGCGGACAAGCCCTTTTTCGCGGGCTTTTGAGATCGATCCGCTCTGCAGAAGTACATCCCAGCGGATGACCTCCGCGCGAATGAATTTATCTCGGAAATCGGTGTGGATTGCAGCACCAGCCTCCGGTGCTCTGGATGCGCGCGAAATCGTCCACGCGCGCGTTTCGTCTTCACCCGTCGTGAAAAACGATATGAGATCGAGGAGCCGATACCCGGCTTTAATGAGCGCGTTCAGTCCGTCTTCAACGCTACCCAATTCGCGCCGGAAATCATCGCGTTCGTCATCGTGTACGTCGGAGAGATCACGCTCAATCCCTGCATCGAGCGTGATTGATGATGCGCCAGATAATTCCAATAGCCGCCGCAGCGCATGGTGTCGATCCCCCGCTTCCGCATCCACGTTGACGACACCACTCTTGCGATTGAGTACGTAGAGTATGGGCTTTAGCGTGAGGAGATGGAGGCCTTTGGCGATGACCACCTCGTCCCTGTTCAGCTCGACAAGTCGCGCGGGCTTACCCGCCTGTAAAAGCGGAAGAATTTTTTGCAAGACTGCGTGTTCGTTGATCGCCCCCTTATCGCCGCTTCGTACGTCGCGCTCAAGTCGGCCAAGGCGCTTCTGCACGAGCTCAAGATCGGCAAGTACGAGCTCGAGATCGATGGTCTCGATGTCGCGCGCCGGATCAACTTCCCCGTCGACGTGATGTACGTCTTCGTCGTCGAACACGCGCACGACTTGCGCAATCGCGTCGACTTCGCGGATGCGCGAAAGGAATTGGTTGCCCAGCCCCTCCCCCTCGGATGCGCCTTTTACGAGTCCCGCGATGTCGACGAATTCAATCGCTGCGGGAATCGTCTTTGCCGAGTTTGATAGTTCACTGAGCTTCTGCAAACGAAAATCAGGCACCGCGACAACGCCTACGGAAGGATCAATGGTGCAGAAAGGATAATTTTCCGCGGGTACACTTTTTTTGGTGAGTGCATTAAACAGTGTCGACTTCCCAACGTTAGGAAGCCCCACAATACCGATCTGAATATCCATAGCGACACAGTGTACATTTTTTGCGGTAGTAAGTCATTCTTTGGCGCTTCTTCATAATATAACGATGTTGAAGTGGGGATGAGAAGGCGACCGTTCCCGCCGAATGAACACATCACGAGATAGTTAGGCGCTGCGACGTCCGAGTTCTCTTACGCGTTGAAGCCAGTAAGCACGGCGTGCATCGGGAATATTTTCGGCGGGGCCAAACCAAGTGGTGCGTACAGAAAAACCAGCGAACCACAGAATTCCCCACTTGAGCTGCGCGTTCACATTACCCGGCAAAAAACGTATGAGCCACGGTGCGGTGCCGGACGTAACGATAATACGGGCGCTTTTGCCGCGATACATGCGGTGCCAAAACACGGTGTGTTTCCCGCTTCGCATCTTCATATACCGGAATGCGGATCCAGGTAGCCACGCGCGATCAAAGAGACCTTTCAAAACAGCAGGCATGCCGACCCACCAGATGGGATGCACAATGACGAAATGGTCCGCCTGACCCAACAGTGCTTGGAATTTTTGCAGATCCGGTTCCAACTCTTGCCGAATACGATAGCCTCGGTGCAATACGGGATCGAACTCCATGTCGCCGATATTGATACGCTCCACTGAGTGACCTGCCGCACGCGCGCCGCGTTCATAGGCATCCGCTAAAGCGCCACATATGCCGCTCTTATCGGGATGGCCGAGAAGCAAAAAAATCTTTTTCATTCTAGGATGCCTAGTATATATCATTTTCCACGATCAGAGCGCGTAATTTTTTGGACCACTTCCTTTTCATACCGCAGAGGATCAGATTCACGACTGCGTTCGGAGGGTTCTTCCTCGGCGAGCTCCGTGGTCGGTGGCGGGACGGATCGACCAAACTCCACGCGTGTGCCCGGTTTGCCTATCTGGTGCATAATCATCGCGCGGAGTGTTTTCAAACTGAAGTAAAAAGCGAACAAGAAGAGTACGGCTATCGCATCGCGCAAAACGAACGCAACACTATCAATTTGGTTATAGCCAAAAAATGCCCAGAGTCCAAAGACGCCCGCGCCAAGACCCGTCAAGAGAGTATCGATAGCGACAACTGACCGCTTATACGGATTGGTGAGCGCTGCCAGTGCAACGATGATAATTGCACCAATCACCTCAAAAGGGAATTCAGCGCTGAGCGAGTCGGAATAGAAAGGTGCTCCCGCCATCATGATCGCAGTTGCGCCGAGCATGAGTTGCCGCACGATGTCACCGTAGTAATGCGTCACCTGTGGAAAAAATTCACGCTCTACACTCCAATCGGTCGGAAAATCCGTTCTCCCCGGAGCCATATAGCGTTCATGATGCCATGCCACATTCTGATTGCAACCGCTTATGTCATGTGTGCTTGCCAGCAATCTTCATGAGCGCCTCTGCGTGGTCTTCCGGTTGTACGTTATTGATCCGCTCGATTCCGCATCGATTGCAGCGCTGTACGATGCGGTAGTGTGGCGTGGAGCCTTCAAGGCGAATCGGCTCCATCATGCCGCCGCAATGCGCGGCGCGATCGCCAGGATTGATATCAACATGTGTGCTCCATAGACAATGCGGGCAATGATTCGTGTACCCGCTTCCTTTCACCTCCCTCCCACAATGGTTGCAGGTGAAATCTTCGATGCGGCGCTGGAATGTCATGTCTGCCGTCGTTATTTATGTTTATTGCACCGTAGTGTTTGCACTCTGCTGGAGGACTTGTCCATTGGTCGCAGCCTAGCACAGGAGCCTGAAAACAATGCTGCCGGGCGGCGCGGAGTCGTCAGTGCCCCGCACATTCTCTTTATTATATCAGAGCAAAACTACTGCGCGGTTGTTGCTCACTTCCACCACTCCCCCATCGATATCGAAACGTTTCTCCGCGTCCAACGTGTCCTTGACGAGGATCGTACCTTTTTTCAAGATTGAAACGAATGCTTCATGGTGGGCTAGAATAGTGAATTCGCCTGCCATTCCCGGTAAAGTGGCGGAGAGTTGTGCTCCGTCGAAAAGCGACTCCCCGACGGATGCAATCACGAGATGGAACGTTTCTTCCGCCATGCTAGTGGCCCACGCTATCGATGCCGCCTTTCAAGTTGAAATCTTGCTCGTTACGCGCATCATGCTTTCCTTCGAGAATCTCACCGAATCCGCGGATAGTGTCGACAACAGGGACATACGCACCCTTAGTGCCTGTAAAGGCTTCCGCGACGAAGAAGGGTTGGGAAAGAAAACGCTGAATTTTACGCGCGCGGTACACAAGGCGTTTATCTTCTTCAGAGAGTTCCTCGATACCGAGAATGGCGATGATGTCTTGCAGATCTTTGTAGCGTTGCAGCACGCGCCTCACTTCGTTGGCAATGCGGTAATGTTCAGCGCCGACGATCTCAGGCGTGAGCGCAGTTGAGCCAGACTCCAACGGATCGATTGCCGGATAAATACCGAGAGATGCGAGCGCGCGCGAGAGCACGATGGTGGAATCGAGATGCGAAAAGGTTGTTGCCGGCGCAGGGTCAGTGGCGTCATCAGCTGGAACATAGATTGCTTGCACCGACGTAATTGAGCCTTTGGTGGTCGAGGTGATACGCTCCTGTAACAATCCCATCTCTTCGGCGAGCGTGGGCTGATACCCCACCGCCGACGGTACGCGACCAAGGAGTGACGAGACTTCGGAACCGGCTTGCACGAAACGGAAGACGTTGTCCATGAAAAAGAGAACGTCCTTGCCGCCTTCGTCACGGAATGCCTCCGCCATTGTAAGGCCGGAGAGAGCCACACGGGCGCGTGCACCGGGCACTTCGTTCATCTGACCGAAGACAAGCGCCGTTTTATCGAGCACGCCCGATTCCTTCATTTCGTGATAGAGGTCATTGCCTTCGCGGACGCGCTCGCCAACTCCTGCAAATACCGAATAGCCCCCGTGGGAGGAAGCGACGTTATGAATCAACTCTTGAATGAGCACCGTTTTTCCGACACCCGCACCACCAAAGAGACCCGCCTTGCCACCCTTAATGAAAGGGGTCATGAGATCGATCGCTTTGATGCCTGTTTCAAACACTTCGGCTTTGGTCGACTGCTGTGCAAAGGTAGGCGGGTCGCGATGGATGGAAAGGCGCGCAACGTTTATATCAAGCGGCTCCTTACCGTCGATCGGCTCTCCGATCACATTGAACATACGACCTAAACTCGCCTCTCCTACCGGTACTGAAATTGGAAGGCCGGTGTCGGACACTTCGGTCTCGCGCGCGAGTCCGGACGTATCACCCATCGCGATACAGCGCACGCGGTTGAGTCCGAGATGCTGCGCGACTTCAAGTACGAGGCGACCGTGCTTGTGCTTGATCTCAAGCGCATTCTTAATGGCGGGAACAGTATCGTCGAAACGAACGTCGACAATAGGTCCAATAATCTGGGTAACAGTACCTTTAGACATTGCTGAAAGTATACTCATAATTTTGTAATCTCGCCATATACGTGTAGGCTCATATAATAATTGTATGAAATTGGTCATTGTCGAATCGCCCGCAAAGGCGAAAACAATTGAAAAATACCTGGGCAAAGGGTTTTCCGTCCGCGCCTCGGTGGGACACATTCGAGATCTTCCCAAAAGCAACAAAGACGCAGTTGATGTCGCAGGCGGCTTTGTGCCGCGCTATTTAATGGTGCCTGAGAAGGCTGAAATCATTGCCAACCTCAAGCGCGACGCGAAAAAGGCCGACGAAGTTATTCTCGCGACCGACCCAGACCGTGAGGGCGAAGCAATCGCGTGGCACTTGGCCGAGACCATTGGGTTGAAAAAGCCGAAACGCATTGCGTTTAACGAAATCACGGAACACGCTGTGCAGGAAGCCCTCGCCAATCCGCGCATGATCGACGACCAGTTGGTGCGCGCGCAGGAGGCGCGCCGCGTGCTCGACCGCCTCTTCGGCTACGATCTCTCAGGCCTTATCTGGAAAAAAGTGCGTTACGGCCTTTCGGCCGGCCGCGTACAGTCGCCTGCGCTGCGCATCATCATGGAGCGCGAACGGGAAATCCGCGCGTTCATTCCGGAAAAATACTGGGTGGTGAGCGTTGATGTGCAGACGGCGAACAAGGAGTCCTTTTGTCTCGGCTGTACGGAAGAACCTAAGAGCGAAGAGGAAGCGGCGCGCATCGTTTCAGAAGCGCAAGCGAAACAGTGGCGGGTGAAATCGGTCGAGGAAACTGAAGTGGCTCGCTCTCCGCGCGGTCCCTTTACCACCTCAACACTGCAACAGACCGCCTCGACACGACTTGGCTTTTCGCCGTCGCGCACGATGGGTATCGCACAAAAGCTCTATGAAGCTGGGTATATTACCTACATGCGCACCGACAGCATGAATGTGGGCAAAGAAGCGCAAGGCGCGCTGATTGTGGCAGCGCGTTCCGAATTCGGTGACACATACGTAGAAGCGCGCGTATACAAAACTAAAAGTAAAAGTGCGCAGGAAGCGCACGAAGCGGTGCGTCCCACCGATCCCACCAAGACGATCCTCGGCACCAACGACGACCAGAAAAAATTATACGCGCTCATTCGCGCGCGGGCACTTGCAAGCCAGATGGCCGATGCCAAGACGCTTCGCACGAAAATTACAGCCAATGTAACTCTCGACTCGGTGTCTGATTTTACGGCTAACGGTTCCCGAGTTGTGTTCGACGGCTGGCTTGCGGCTGATCCGGGGGCGCGCGGCGAAGATGTGGAATTGCCGAAAGTGAAAACGAATGATCCTCTTGATCTCATCAAGGCGCATAGCGAAGGCAAGGAAACGCAGCCGCCATCACGCTATACCGAAGCGGGGTTGGTAAAAGAACTCGAAAAGCGCGGCATAGGCAGACCGTCTACCTACGCAAGCATTCTGCGCACTATCGAGGCGCGCGGCTACGTGGAAAAACAGGGCCGCACGTTGATACCGACCGCAACGGGCGACGTCGTATCAAGCTTTATCGAGGAAAACTTTGCTGACTATATTTCCGACACCTTCACTGCAGAAATGGAAGATGAGCTTGATCAGATAGCGGAAGGTACGCGCGGATACGAAAAAACACTCAAGGACTTTTACGGTCCGTTCTCGAAGGCCGTGAAAGGTAAGGAAAAGATCGCCAAAATCACCTCTATGGGTGAAGCTCCCGCGGAATTCCCCTGTCCCATCTGCGGTGGTCCAATGGAATACAAGCTCTCGAAGACGGGACGGTTCATGTCCTGCAAACGCTTCCCAAAATGCCTCGGCGCGCGCAAAGAAGACGGAAGCGAAATCGCGCCTCCCAAAGAAATCGGCGAAGCGTGTCCCTCATGTAAAGACGGTAAACTGATAGAGCGCGAAGGTCGCTTCGGTCGTTTCATTGCCTGTTCGAATTACCCGAAATGCAAGTTCGTGAAAAAAGATCCGGTGGAAGAGGCAAAGGGCAAAACAGGCATAGCGTGTCCCGCGTGCAAAAAAGGTGAAATGGTGGAACGTCGCGGACGTTTCGGTCCATTTTTCTCCTGCTCGAATTATCCGGAATGTAAAAACGCGATCAAGGCGCGACCGACTGGAAACATATGCTCAATGTGCGGCTCGCTCATGATGGAGGGAACGAAGACAATTCCCGAGCGCTGCTCCAACAAAGCGTGCCCGAACCATAATCCGCACAAAAAAGCGCAATCACATTCGTAAGCGGCGAAATTGAAAAAATTTGCGTACGCTCGCCCATGAGCGTATCATTTCATGCATGCGTGACGCTCGCCCACTCAAAGAAATTCTGGACGCCATGCCGAGCAAGGACACGGCTGACATTGAGCTCGTGAGCAAGGCGTACGACTTCGCGCACCTCTCGCACGAAGGACAGTATCGTTATTCAGGCGACCCATACTTTTTGCATACCGCTGAGGTGGGATTTTACCTAGCCGGAGCTGGACTTGATGCGCATGCGATTGCGGCGGGGCTTCTCCACGACACTCTCGAAGACGCAGGCGTAAAACCTGCTGAAATTGAAGAACGCTTCGGGGCGGAAGTACGCGCACTCGTTGAAGGCGTTACCAAACTCGGTAGCTTGCGCTACCGCGGACTCGAGCGTCATGCGGAATCGCTCCGTAATCTTTTTGGCGCCACTGCGAAAGACATTCGTGTCCTCATCGTGAAGTTGATGGATCGTCTGCACAATGCGCGCACGCTTGAGTATGTGCCGACGCCGCAAAAGCGTGAACGTATTGCGTTAGAAACGCTCGAAATTTATGCACCGATCGCGGATCGGCTTGGTATGAGCGTACTGAAGCAAGGTTTGGAAGATGCGGCGTTCCCCTATGCGTATCCGGCAGAATATGAAAAGACACGCGAGTTTTTGAAAGAGCGTAAAAATGAAAATGAAAAGCGTTTGGAAAAAACGGAGAAGGATTTAAAACGCGCGCTTGCTGAGGGTGGCTTGCGCGATTTTCGCATGGAAGCACGCGTGAAAGGCGTCTATTCGCTGTTTCGTAAACTCGAGCGGCGTGAATGGGATAGCAGTAAAATTTTTGACATCATCGCGCTACGCCTAATTTTCAAGTCCATCGCCGACTGTTATAGCGCGCTCGGCGTTATCCATGGACAGTGGCGTCCGGTGCCGGGAAAAATCAAAGACTACATCGCCTTTCCCAAACCCAACGGCTACCAGTCGATACATACCACCATCTATACAGGCGACGGCGGCGCGATCGAAATTCAAATGCGGACAGAGTCGCAGCATCAGGAGGCGCAATTCGGCATCGCCTCGCACCTCGGATATAAGGAAAACCAAGAGGGTATTACGCCTCGCCGCGGATCGCTCGAATGGGCGCGCCAGTTCTTCCCTATGCGCAAAACCGAGACGGCGGGTAGCGCAGCAGGAGAAGCAAGAGAGAGTGTACCGCAATGGATCAAGGAGCTTTCACGGGCTCATCCCGGCGAAGGCGAGAGCGAAGAATATCTCGACACGCTCAAGAGTGACTTTTTCAGCCACCGCATATTCGCCTTCACTCCCGGCGGCGACGTGATCGATTTGCCTGTTGCAGCTACCCCAATCGATTTCGCGTACGCGGTACACTCCGATATCGGCAATAAAATGTCAGGCGCACGCGTCAACGGCAAATTAGTTTCTCTCGGCACCGAACTACGCAATGGCGATGTGGTCGAGATCATGACGAAACCCGCGGGTCGTCCGTCGCGTAAATGGCATGACATCGCGAAAACAAACATGGCAAAAAAACACATCCGTGCAGCACTGGCGCGCGAAGAGCGTTCTGAGACTAGACGCTGAAGCCACTGATGGCGTAGAGGTCGTCATCTGAAGCGGTGCGCGCCTCTTGTTTCAGAGTTTCCACATTAGCAGACGCCGGCGCCTCATCTGGTACAGACTGGATATGGGTCTCGCTCACTCCTATCTGCGCGAGCATGGCGCGGATGTGCGCGAGATCGTCTACGGAAAAGAAATCAATAAGCACTTTTCCCCCTTGATCCTTTTTTTCGATGCGCACTCTTGTGCCGAGCTTTTCAGTTAGTTCACGCTCAAGAAGAAGCAACTCGGGAGTCAGGTCATTTTTGCGGGCTTTATCGGTCGCGATGCGCCTAGCTACCTGCTCCGAATCGCGCACCGTGAGGCGTCTCGCGATAATTTCCTGAAAAAGCGTCTTTTGCTCAGTTGGTTTATCGATCAACATGAGGAGCGGTCGAGTGTGGCCTTCGGTGATTTGATTACTACGGAGCGCATCCTGCATGTCCTGCGGCAACATGAGTATGCGGAGTGTATTGGAAACATATTCGCGACTCTTGCCCACGCGCTTGCCTACGTCTGCATGCCTCAGACCGAATTGGCTCACCAATTGATGAAACGCTACCGCGCGATCGATCGGATTTAAATCTTCACGCTGCAAATTTTCTATGATCGCGAGTTCAAGCTTCATTCGGTCGTCGTCTTCACCGCCGCGGATTACTACAGGCACCTGCGCGATGCCTGCAAGGGCAGCTGCGCGCAATCGCCGCTCGCCTGCGATCAGTTCGTATTCAACACTGATGCCTTCACCGGGTCGCTCGATTTCTTTGCGCGTTACGACTAGAGGCTGCAATACGCCGTATTGTCTGATCGATTCTGCGAGCGATGCAAGCGCCATTTCATCGAAGACCGTACGTGGCTGAAATGGATTCGGCTTGATTCGTTCCACCTCCACCCAAAAAACCGAATCTGAGACGTACGGATTCATACGACGATTATATCACTATTTGGTTTCCCGAGAATTTCACCGTACACTAGACAAACAGGCCGGGATGGCGGAATTGGTAGACGCGCACGACTCAAAATCGTGTTTCGCAAGAAGTGAGGGTTCGACTCCCTCTCCCGGCACAACAGTAGAGAAAAGATTTTTTTCAGGCGCGTTTTCTTTGGCGAGAGCCAAAGAAAACGCGCCTGAGCCACACGTTCGCAGGGATAAAAGCGAAGATCGGTCGTATGTGTGCAATATTTTAAATTTAGGGTATAACATAAATCTGTGATTCCCTTCCTCTACATGTTCTATCGTTTCGGTCGAGGCATATGGCGGTCGTTCAAAGATCCAGAATTCGAAGCTCTTTTTTCCCTTGTAGTAATCATTTTGGGCTGCGGCACGTACTTTTATCATTATGTGGAACAGTGGAGTTGGCTCGATTCACTCTACTTTAGCGTCACAACACTGACAACCGTTGGTTACGGTGATTTCGTGCCACATACGGCTGCTGGCAAACTATTCACGATCGTGTACTTGTTGATCGGCATTGGTATATTGCTCGCGTTCATTACCTACGTTGCAGAAAGTGCCGTGGAGGAGAGGCGCGGCAAAAGCATTCTCCCATGGCGAAGCAAAGAGTAATCGCAATTCTCGGGCCCACCGCTTCTGGTAAGAGTGCACTCGCCGTCGACACCGCCCGAGTTTTTAATGGCGAGATTGTTTCAGCTGATGCGCGACAAGTATATCGCGGTCTTAATATTGGAACCGGGAAAATCAGGGATTCGGAAATGCGGGGAGTACGCCACCATCTACTCGACATTGCGGATCCGAAACGCATATTCACCGCGCACGATTTTACGTTGCATGGGAAAGCAAGACTTTCAGAAATAACGAAACGCAACAAGCTCGCGATTGTGTGCGGCGGCAGCGGTTTTTATATCGACGTATTGCTCGGGCGAGTAACACTCCCCAACGTTGCGGCCAATTTGAAGCTTCGGGCACAACTGGAAAAAAAAACGACTCCGAAATTATTTGATCTTTTAAAGATTCGTGATCCTCGTCGTGCAAAAACAATTGATGTACACAACAGCCGCCGAATCATTCGCGCGCTCGAAATTGTCGAGCAATTGGGAAAAAACCCGGAACTTCATAGACGCAAGGAGTTTAACGTCCTCTGGATCGGGCTGCATCTGACTCCTGACCAATTGCGGACGAAAATCAACGATCGGCTTAGTGCGCGCCTCAAATCAGGTATGGTTGCCGAAGCACGCCGACTCCATGCTCGCGGCCTAGCGTACAAACGCATGGAGGAGCTTGGTTTGGAGTATCGTTCGCTCTCTCGCTTCCTACAAAGTAAAATTACGCGCGCAGAACTTGAGCAGGAGCTCCAGTACGCAATTTGGCACTACTCCAGACGACAAATCACCTACTGGCACCGCAACACTGATATCGAGTGGTTTGATCCGAAGGATGCCGCTGGTATTAGACAAAGAATAGCTACTTTTCTTAAAGGCTAAGCTTGTTTTCATTCACGCGCGCGGACAGAGAGGATCATTATACAAACCGCTTACCGTATTCCAGTAAAACAATTGTCTACAACCCTAATGAAATGGCCGCTCGTATGAGCGGCATTTCATTCTGTGCGCCGGGAGGGATTCGAACCCCCGAAGGCCGAAGCCGCCTGGTCTACAGCCAGGTGCATTTGACCGCTCTGCCACCGACGCAACAGCGACAGTATGCCGCATTTTTTTGCGTGATACAATCTTTTCATGATTCAGCTCAATCGCAGAAGGTTGGTGCTTGTCTTCAGCATTGCCGCGCTTACACTCGCGCCGTCGGTGGTATTCGCTGTGGGGTTGGTCGCCATTGTTCCGCCCAGTTGCAACGTCGTTGGCGGCTGCTCTTCTATTTGCGACATAGCTCAGCTCGCCCAGAATATCTTGAACGATTCAATTTTTATCGCGGTATTCCTCGCGGCTTTTCTCTTTGCGTATGCGGGAGTTCGAATGCTTATGAGTCCGGCCAATCCAGGCGGACGTAAAAAAGCGACCGTGCTTTTATATAACATTTTGATCGGCTTTATTATCATCTTGGGTGCATGGCTCGTTATCAACGCGGTCATGAGCATCATGGTCTCGGGCAACTCTGGGCTGCCGTGGAACAAAATTTGCTGATTTGACCGCTCATCGTATTGCCGTTATAGTGCCGCGATGTCACAGGATCAGCTCATCAAACTCACATGCGCAAAGTGCGGGCATGTCAACTACTGGTCGCGCAAAAACCGGAAACTGGTAGAGCGAAAAATAGAATTGAAAAAATGGTGTAAGTGGTGCCGAGCACAGACTCCGCATAAGGAAGCGAAGAAATAAATCGACTTTGCGAGTGCGCCGCCAAGCTCTATACTTCATAGCGTTGGGCGATTAGTTAAATGGCATAACTTCGGTCTCCAAAACCGACGTCGGGGGTTCGATTCCCTCATCGCCCGCAGTAGGTAGGACTAAGTCATTTTCAGAGAAATTATTTTTGGCTGCGCCAAGC
>VFSW01010857.1_pt1 | contig 12867 bp, 9 predicted proteins | sample 5358111 | NCBI WGS metagenome assembly VFSW01 (sample SAMN11554181, study PRJNA540505) | mine drainage metagenome | isolation source: sediment from site ElyBrook_90M | place: USA: Ely Copper Mine, Vershire, VT | collected 2017 | reverse complement strand
GCACCGATCGGGGAGAGATTGGTAGCTCAGGTTAGCTCGGCGGCACGACCGGCACCAGATCGGTGTGCCATACCCATCCGCTGCGCCCCACCGAGGTGCGCACCAGCACGAAACCCTCGTGCTCGCCGGCGATCCGTACCGCTTCGGCTTGCCGCAGGGTAAACAGCGCATCTGCCATGGGGGCCGGCGAAACGCGGACGGGCGCGAGCTCGGCGATGACGATGGCCTCGTACAGTCTCGGCCAGAGGACCACGCCGTTGGCTGCCGTCAAGCCGATCAGTGCAGCGCCGGCGATCGCCCCGGCACGGCGCGCCCATCGGTATGGGGCATCCCGGCGCCCGGCCAGCAGACTGACCGCGACGAGTGCCAGCCCGAGAACCCCGAACCAGGCCGCGCGCGTGGGGCCGGCGGCGGCGGCGGCGCGCTGCAGCCGACTCATCGGTTCGGACGGAAGCCCCGACGACTTGCGCACGGCCAGCAGATTGGCTTCGACATCCGGATCGTTGGGGGCGAGCAGGCTCGCGCGCTCATAGTTGAGAACCGCCAAGCCCGGCTTGCCTGCGCGTGCGTAGGCGTTGCCCAGGTTGTACAGGGCCGCGGAGGAATAGCCGCCGCGTCCGGAGTCGGCAGCGGCCGGCACGGACTGCGCACCCGTCTGCCGCCCGCCCAGTATCAGGCCGATGGCTGCCAGCACGGCAGCTCGCGCGTACCGCCTCATGGCACCTTCTCCTCCAGGGCTCGGCGGCGCACGAACTGCAGCCAGGCCGGCAAATCCGCGCTCCCGACGCCGCGGCCGGCATAGTTGGCCTCGTCCGCGAGCGCGAACAGGCGGCGGATCTCGTTCCCGTCACCCTCCGCCTCGAGCCGGGCATCGACCTCGGCCGCGGTAATCTGCGCCGGTGTCATCTGCCAGCGCGCAGCCAACGCCTGTTGCAGCGTGCGCCTGGCGAGATCGAAGAATCGGACACTGTCGCCCGCGCGCGCTGCCTCCTCCATTTGAGCGAGCGCACGGCGGGTGGCTTTCGACAGATCGCGTTCGCGCGGTGAGCGGGGAGAACTGAAGTCCCCGCGGCGTCGACGCTGCGCCCAGGTCCCGAGGAACACCAGCGTCAGGAACGACGGGATCGCGAGAAACTTGGGCCGCAGATACAGCGGCATCAGCGAACTCGAGCGGACTCCGGGTGCGGTTCGGTCGGGCCGCAGGCCCAGGAGCCCTCGGCTGTCGGTCGCCGGCGCGGTGCCGGAGGAGACCTCGCGAGCGCTGAGCGCGCGGTCCGCGGGCGACGGCGATATCGCGACCCCGAGCGGCACGGTGCGGGCCGTCTCATAGCGGCGCAGCGTCGGGTCGAAATAGGCGAGCGTCAGGGCAGGGAGCGTTTGCGGGCCCGATGTCGAGGCGATCACCGGCTGCTCGAAAACCTTCTCTCCCTTGAATCCGAGGGCATCGGCCGGCTTGAACGAAGAGGTCGGCGGGTAAGCCTTCCAGTTCTCGACGTGTTCCAGCATGTTGCTATCGACGCGATCGAAATTGCCGGATCCCGTGACGTGCATGCGCAGCGTGAGCGGGTCGCCCGCGGCTGCAGTGGCCGGGGAAATGTCGCTCGAGATGTTGAACGTACCGACCGCGCCGCTGAATTCCGGCGGACGCCCCTGCGTCGGCAGCGCGCTGACCGACAGCTCGAGCTGCGGACTCGCGACTTTGAGGGCTTTCTGAACCGTCGCGCCGAAGATGCGCTGCATGAACGGGTCGCCCAACTGATCCTCGAGGGTCGCCTCCCGCTTGGGCCGTGTGCTCACCCGGATGGTCACAGGCGCCTCGACGAGGAGCGAAAAGTCACCCGGCTTGACCGGCAACAGCAGGCTCCGCCAGGTCAGCACGATGAACGGCTTGCCGTCGATGATGCGCTCATTGCGCTCGGGTTGGCGCGACAGATTGTTGAGAGTGAATTCGCTCCCGGTGAGCGCCGGCAGGCCGTTGACCGAGGTGACGACCCCGGCGTGCATGCCCAGTTCGATCGCGACCGGAACGCTCTCGCCGACGTACACCTCGCGTCGGGCCGCGGTGAATCGAATGAACGCGGCCCCATCGTCCGTCATGCGGATGCCGTTGGCGGCCGTTTCGCCCGCCGGGCCGGGTTGCAGGACCGATGACACTCCCCCGACGTTGGCCGGATTCACGCGCAGCAGCAATGGCTGTCCCTTTGGGGTGAGATCCGGAATGACATAGGTCCCGGCAAGCCGCGGGGTCACGCGTACCACCGTCGTGTTCGTCAAGACCGTCACGCCGTGGATGAATTCGATGCCGTGCAATTGCTCGACGATCCGAAACTCCAATCCGGCGACCGCCGGCAGCGCCGGGGGCTGCATGTCGGTTCCCGAGCGCTTGATCGTGATTTGCGCCGACTCCCCGATGGCGATTTGGCGCGGCGCGAGCGTCGCCTCGATCACCGGTGCTGCGGCGAACGCGGAAGCGGTGACCAGCCACGCAACGATTGCCGCGATCAGCTCGCCTCGAAGTACCCGGGGCGTGTTCATCTCACCAATTCTTGTAGGGTTTTTCCGGCGGCTGATCGGCATTGGCGCGCGCAAAGGGGACTGCGAGAGGATGCCGTTCGTCGCCTTTTTCCGAGTCGAGCAGCTCGCGCGCCTCCTCGCGACTCATCTGACCGGGTGCATGCTCGTTGTCCGCGGAGCCCTCAGCGTCGTTCGTTCCCGCGTCCTGAGTGCCGCTCGGCGGATGCTGGGGCTGCGGATCGCGCGCCGGCTGGGTGCCGGGAGGCGGCGTACCGGGAGGCGGCGTACCGGGAGGCGGTGTGCCGGGAGGCGGCGTACCGGGAGGCGGTGTACCGGGAGGTGGTGTGCCGGGAGGTGGTGTGCCGGGAGGCGGTGTGCCGGGAGGCGGTGTGCCGGGAGGCGGTGTGCCCGGCGCCTGCCCGCTCGGTGGGGCAGGCGGCGGTTGGCCGCCGCGGCGCGGGGGCGGCTTGCCGGTCCCGCCGCCGCTCGGCGGCGGGGGCGCCGACCCAGTTCCGGATCCTGGACCGTGCCGGTTCTGATTCTGATTCTGCTGTTGCCGCAGCGCATCGATCTTGCGTTTCACGAGGTCCCGGTTGTACTTGCTGTCGGCATCGTCGGCGCGCAGCTGCAACGCGGTCTCATAGGCCTTCACCGCCGCAGTCCATTTGCGGATGGTCTCCTCCGGATCGCTCTTCTCGGTGACCTGTCCGGTGCGATACAGGGCATTGCCCAGGTCGTAGTAGGCGTCCTCTTGATTGGCCAGCCGCTGTGCATCGCTCGAGGGGGAGCGGCTGATCGATTGCTGGAACGCCTGCGCCGCCTGGGGGAACTGACCGGACCTATAGGCGGCCGTCCCCTGCTGCTCGTCGGCATTCGGGTTCGCGCCGGCGCCCGCGGCGCGCGCCGCACCGGCCGGGAACATCGCCGGCAACAGCAGGCCAGCTATCGCCGCGATGGCGGCGCCCGAGCCGCGCGTGCTGCGCCTGCGCCGCGTGCCGACCAGGAGGCTCCCGAAGAGCATCCCGACGGATGCAGCGAGCGGCCACTGATAGCGCGGGATATAGATCTTGCGCTGCCTGAATGCCAGATCATGCTTGCTCACGGAACCGAACACCGCCTTGAATATCGTTTCCAGCCCTTCGCCCTGCGCTCCGAGCGGTGCATAAACTCCGCCGGTGGCCGCAGCGATGGCCGCCAATGCCGCCTCGTCCAGACGCGATTTTACCAATGCTCCGGCATCGTCCTTGACGAAACCGCCGCCTTCGGCGGGCGGCAGCGGAATGAGCTCGCCGGCGGCGGTGCCCACTCCCACGGTGTAGATCTTCAAGCCGTCCTGGCGCGCCGCGCGAGCCGTGGCCAGCGCATCTCCCTCCAGGTCCTCGCCGTCGGTCACCAGGATCAGTACGCGATCGCTGCCCGGCCGGCGCTCGAAGGCGCCCTGTGCCGCGCGAATGGCCAGGGAGATGTTGGTGCCGCCGCGCGGGATGATGCTCGTGTCGATTGCGCTCAGCGCCTCGTGAAACGCGGCGTAATCCAGGGTGATGGGGCACACCAGGAAGGCACGGCCTGCGAATGCGACGATGCCCACCGCGTCGCCGTCGAGCTGGCCGATGAAGTCATCGATCGCCAGCTTGGCGCGCGTCAGCCGATCCGGCGTCACGTCCGGCGTCGACATGCTGCGCGAGGTGTCGATCGCGAACACGATGTCGATTCCGCGCCGGGTGATGCGCTCCCAGCGATAGCCCACGAGGGGTCCGGACAGCGCCAGAAAGAGACACGCCACCGACGCGAGGTACAAGCCGCGCCGCGCCCGCAGCCCTGCGACCGAAACCGTCCGGGTGAGCTCGGCGCGCAGGTGCGGCGCGAGGAACTTTGCGAGCGCGGCTCGCCGGCGGGCATCGTGGCGCAGCCACAGGGCGATGAGCGCGATACAGCCGAGCCCTCCCGCCGGCAGCCACCACGGGTCGCTGAATCTCACGGCAATCTCCGCAACCGGGTGTGCTGCAAGACGGATCCCAGGCCGAGAATCGCCAGCGCCGGGATCAGCGCCCAAGGGTACAGCTCCTCGAAATGCTCGAATTTTTGCACCGTCCGGGAGGTCTTCTCGAATCCGTTGATCTCCTGGTAGATCTTGCGCAGCGAATCGGTGTCGGTCGCCCGATAGAATTTACCGCCCGTCTCGTCGGCAATCGCCCGCAGCGTCCTTTCGTCCACATCGACGTCCGCCATGACCAATCGCATATGGCCGGCTTCGTCCTTGACCGGGATCGGCGCTTTGCCGCGCGCGCCGACCCCGATGGTGTATATCTTGACGCCCATGGATCTCGCCGCCTCGGCCGCGGCGAGCGGCGCGATCTTCCCGGTGTTGTTCACGCCGTCGGTGAGCAGTATCACCACCTTGGACTTTGCGGAGGTCATGCGCAGGCGATTGACGCAAGCGGCTATCGCCGACCCGATGGCCGTGCCGTCGTCGCCGGTCGCGACGCTCAGGCGCCCGAGATTCTGCTGCAGCCAGTCGTGATCGAGGGTGATCGGACTGATCAGGAACGGGACTCCCGCGAAGGCTATCAGTCCGATGCGGTCGTCGGGCCGCTCCTCGATGAACTTCGAGACCACGGATTTCACCACTTCGATCCGATTGATGCGTTGACGGTCGATCGCGAAGTCGAGCGCCTGCATCGAGCCGGAAACATCGAGCCCCAGCACGATGTCGATTCCGTTGACGCTGACTTCGGTGCGGCTGTGGAACCTTTGCGGCCTGGCCAACCCCGCAATCATCAGGATGGCAGCGACGACCGGGGCGAGCCACAGCCAGCCGCCGATCCGGCTGCGGGTGGCGCGGGCGACCTGGCGCGCCACACCGAGGTTGGAGTATTCGATGGCGCCGACCGGCCCGGCGCGGCCGCGCCACACCAGCACGAGAGGCACCAGCGTCAGCAGCCAAAACCATTGGGGTTGAAGAAAGCGGATCATGCGCTCAGCCGCGGAACTCCATAGGCAGCCGGATGCGCAACGCACCGGTCGAACTTTGATACTCTTCGTTCTGCACTATGATCGGAGGAAGTTCGGCTTTGAGGTACGCATTTGCGCTGCTTTTCTGTCCAGTCGTCGTCGGCGCCGGAGTCGTCTACGACCTCAGCGTCGAGCCTGTCGATCAGTCGAATATGGCCCCCGTGTCCGCGGCCGCGCCTGATTCCGCGCCGGTCGTCACCCGGTATTTCGTCGAGAACGGCAAAGTTCGCGTGGGCGGAGCCGGCGCCAAGACCGTCTACCTGTTCGAGGACCGGACGGAGTATGCCATCGACAACGTGTCGCGATCGGTGCATGTGCTGAAACACGCGACGTTGGGCCAGATTACGTCGCATTATGCGGATGCCGTGAAGCGGCTCCAAGAGGCGGCCGCGAGCGCGTTGCCCGATGACCGCGCGGAGGCCGAGCGCAAGGCCGCGGACCTGAAGGCGGCCAATGACCGGCTGCTCGCACCGTTGCCCCGTGAGTACAGCATGACCGCGCGGTTCGAGTCCGTCGACGGACAGGACTGCAGGCTCTGGGAGGAGCGCGAGCGCGAGATGAAGCGCTTGGAGATCTGCGTTGCACCAACGGCTGCGTTGCCCGGCGGAGCCGACATATTGAACGGAATGAACACGTTGAGCAGGTTCCGACAGGGCTCCCGCTGGGCGCTCGGCGTGGACTTCGGCCTGTCCGATTGGTGGCCCGACATCGCCCACCTGGGCGGTGTGCCGCTGCTGGTTCGCGAATTCAAATACGGCAGCGTCGTCTCCGAAGTCAAACTCACGTCGATACGCAGGGGCATCCCGAGCGCATCGCAGCTGGATTTGCCCACGGATTACCGGGTGGAAGAGGGTCCCGATTACGCCGAGTGGTAACGGCGCCGGGCCGCGGCGCCCGGCACGCAGTTTGCGCCGAGCGGATCATCCCGCCGGGACGCCCGCCTTGTGCGCACTCACCGCGTCCCCGTCGTTCGCCTTGAGCTCGCCGAACACGATCGTCGATACGATGGTCCACGCGCCGAGCAAGCGCAGCGCCAGGTGAATCCCGTGGATCATCTCCGGCGAGGTTGCGCGGGTGTGATCGGGAATGAACAGCGCGGCGGCGAGTGAGGCCGAGGCGACGCCGAAGCTCACGGCCATTTGCTGCACCGTGCTGGCAATCGTGCTCGCGCCGCTTGCCTGCTCGTTGCTCACGTCCGCGAAGGCCAGCGTGTTCATGCTCGTGTACTGCGTCGAGGTGAAAAAGCCGTAGCCGAAGGCGAGCGCCGCGATCAGCCAGCCCGGAGTCCCCACGTCGATCAGCGAGAACAGCATCAGCATCGCCCCGAGCATCACGGTGTTCGTGATCAGCACCCGCCGGTAGCCGAACCGCTTCAATATGACGGGCAATGTGAACTTGAAGCTGATCGCGGCGAGCGCCTGCGGCATGATCATGAGGCCGGACTGAATCGGGCTGTAGCCGAGACCCACCTGATAAAGCAGCGGCAGCAGGAACGGCAGCCCGCCGATCCCCAATCGGGTCAGCAGGTTGCCGGTCACCGCCACCCGGAAACTGCGGATGCGGATCAGGCCGAGGCGCAGCAGCGGATGGCGCGCGCGCACCGAATGCAGGCCGTAGGCCGCGAGCAGCGCCGCCGCGATCGCCAGCAGCCCCGTCACTTCGCGGCCGCTCAGTGTGTTCTCGCCGAACACCTCGAGCACATAGGACAGCAGCGAGATGCCCGATCCGAACAGCACCAGACCGACGAAGTCCAGGGGATAATTCCTGGCCGCCACGTAGTCCGGCAGGTGCTTGCGCACCAGCGCGAGGCCCGCCAGCCCGATCGGGATGTTGACGAAGAAAATCACGCTCCAGTGAAAATACGCGATGATCAGTCCGCCGATGAGCGGCCCGAGCATCGGGCCGACGAGCCCCGGAATGGCCACGAAACTCATGGCGCGGATCAGCTCGGATTTTGCGAACGTCCGCACCATGGTGAGCCGTCCGACCGGCAGCATCATGGCGCCGCCGCAGCCCTGCAGGATCCGGCAAGCCACCAGGGCGTGAATATCGGTCGAGATGCCGCACAGAAACGAACCGAGCGTGAAAATGCCGATGGCGGATGCGAATACCCGCCGCGTCCCGAAACGATTGGCCACCCAGCCGCTGATGGGGATGAATACCGCGAGGCTCAGCGTGTAGCTCGCGAGCACGGCCTTCATGTCGAGCGGGGGCACCTTGAGCGAATGCGCCATGGCCGGAACCGCGGTATTCAGGATGGTGGTGTCGAGCGACTCCATGAAGAAGCCGACCGCGACCAGCCAGGGCAGCAGCCGTTTGGCGGCGTCGGTCAACTCGACGTCTCGCGCCGGGTGCGTCGGAGCGCCCATCCGGCGTCAGCCGCCGCCGGCCGCGACGACGCGGCCCGGCCCCGGAGCCTGTTCGCGGCTCCTAGTTTGCCAGCGACGCGTCGACGATGGCCTGTGCATCGCGGAGGATCCTGGCCAGATGCTCGGAGTCCAAGAAGCTCTCGGCGTAAATCTTGTAGATATCCTCGGTGCCCGACGGCCTCGCGGCGAACCAGCCGTTCTTCGAGATCACCTTGACGCCGCCGATCGGCGCATCGTTTCCGGGAGCGCGCGTCAGCACATCCTCGATGCGTTCCCCGGCGAGCTCGGTGATGCTTACTTGCGCACGGTCCAGCTTGGAGAGCTTGCGCTTCTGTCCGGGCGTCGCGGCGGCGTCCACACGGGCCGCGAAGGGCTCGCCCAAATCGCCCACCAGCGCACGATACGCCTGGCCGGGATCGCGGCCGTTGCGCGCGGTCATCTCGGCCGCGAGCAGACAGGGCGCGATGCCGTCCTTGTCGGTGCTCCAAGCCCCGCCGTCGCGTCGCAAGAACGAGGCGCCCGCGCTTTCCTCGCCGCCGAACCCGAGATCGCCCGACTCGAGTCCGGCGACGAACCACTTGAATCCCACCGGAACTTCGTAAAGCGGGCGCTCGAGGCGCGCCGCGACGCGATCGATCAACCCGCTCGAGACGATGGTCTTGCCGATTCGGGCGCGCGCGTTCCACTGCGGGCGCTGGCGGAACAGGTAATCGATGGCCACCGACAGGTAGCTGTTGGGAGTCATGAGGCCGCCGCTCGAGGTGACGATGCCGTGGCGGTCGTGATCCGTATCGCAGGCGAAGGCAATGTCGTACTTGTCCTTGAGGCCGATGAGCCGCTGCATCGCATAGGGCGAAGAAGGGTCCATGCGGATCTTTCCGTCCCAGTCAAGCGACATGAACCTGAACGTGGGGTCGACCACGTCGTTGACCACGTCGAGATCGAGCGCGAATCGCTCCGCGATGCGCGCCCAGTAATGCACGCCTGCTCCGCCCAGCGGGTCGACGCCCATGCGGATGCCGGAACCGCGGATCAGCTCCAGGTCGATCACGTGCGCGAGGTCGTCGACGTAGCTCGTCAGGTAGTCGTGCGAGTGCGTGCTCGCCGCGCGCCGCGCGCGGGCAAGGTCCATTCGCGCCACGCCCGCCAGATCGGACTCGATGAGGGCGTTTGCCCCGGCTTCGATCACCGCGGTCACCTCGGTGTCGGCCGGGCCGCCGTTCGGCGGGTTGTACTTGAATCCGCCGCTGTCCGGCGGATTGTGGGAGGGCGTGATGACGATGCCATCCGCGAGTCCCGCCGTGCGTCCGCGGTTGTACGTCAGGATGGCGTGCGAAACCGCCGGCGTCGGCGTGTATTCATCGTCCGCGGCAGTCATGACCTCCACGCCGTTCGCGGCGAGCACTTCGAGCGCGGAGGCAAACGCGGGCGCCGACAAGGCATGCGTGTCGAAGCCGAGAAATAGCGGCCCGCCGATGCCTTTCTGCCTGCGGTAATCGCAGATCGCCTGAGTGACCGACAGGACGTGCGCCTCGTTGAAGCTCGATTCGAACGAGCTGCCGCGATGCCCCGAGGTGCCGAAGGCGACCCGCTGTGCCGCGACGCCCGGATCGGGTTTGAGGCTGTAGTAGGCCGTGATCAGCCTCGGCACGTCGACCAGGCGTGCCGCCGGCGCCGGCCGGCCCGCCCAGGGATCGATCTTTGCGCTCACGACGCAGCCAGCGCCCGGCGCTTGTCGAGCAGGCTCTGCATGAGCTCCTGGCACGCTTTGACGAACGCCTGCGCGCCTTCCAGTTGAAGCTGCCTGGCGAGCGCGTCAACGTCGATCCCGGCCGCGGCGAAGCGCGCCAGCACCTGCTCGGCATCGCCGCCGTCGGGAGGCATGGCCGTGCCGAGCTTGCCGTCCTTGGCAAACGCGAGCAGCGTCTTCTCCGGCATGGTGTCGATGGTCTCGGGAGCGGCCAGCGCCTCGACATACAGAGTCTGCCGCGCCTTCGGGTCCTTGACGCCGGTGCTGGCCCACAACATGCGCTGCTTGATGGCGCCGGCGGCGGCGAGGTCGCGCCAGCGCCTGCTCGCGATCAATTCGCAGTGTGCGCGGTAGGTGCGTCCCGCGATGGCGACGCCCAACCGGTTGACGAGCTCCGCGGGCACCTTGCCGGAGACGGCCCGGTCCCAACGGCTGATGAACAGCGACGCGACCGAACTCACCCGCGGGTCGAGCTTGGCCGCGATGCGCCGCTCCAGGCCGCGCATGTAGGCCTGCGCAATGGCCAGGTACTGCTCCCGCGAGAACAGCAACGTGACGTTGATCGGCACGCCGGCGAAGATGGCCTCCTCGATCGCGGCGACGCCCTCGGGGGTGCCCGGAATCTTGACGTACAGGTTGGGGCGGTCCGCCAGCCGGTGGATCTGCTTCGCCGCCTCGATGGTCGCTTTGGTGTCGTTGGCGATCAGCGGCGATACCTCCATCGACACCCAGCCGTCGATTCCGCCGGTGCGCTCGTAGACCGGCCGGAACAGGTCGGCGGCGCGCCGCAGGTCCTCGAGCGCCAGGTCCACGAACAGATCCTCGCCCGACCGGCCGGCGCGCGCCTTCCGCTGGATGGTGGCGTCGTACAGGGTGGAGCCGCCGATCGCCTCGTCGAAAATGGTCGGGTTCGAGGTGAGGCCCGTCACCGACAGCTCATCGATGTAGCGGCGCAGGGTGCCGTCGTCGAGTATCCCGCGCGTGATGTTGTCCAGCCAGAGGCTCTGACCGAGTTTTTGCAGGTCTTGTGTCGTGGTCATGGTCGCACCTTGAAGTCCGATGGGTTGAAATTGATCAGGTCACCGATGCGCTCGATCACCCGATCGGGCGCCGGCGTTACGGCGTTGGACCCCGCGGCGAAGGCGTAGTGCCCCTGCCGCACGAATACCGTGGTCAGATTATGCGGCATGACGAGTTTCATCGCGGCGAGCAGGTGGGGTTTGTCGTCCACCGCCACGTAATGCCGGGCCGGATAGCGCTGCTGCACGTGATCCAACACCTTTTCCTTGTGCAGATAGATGAGCACCGCGCCCTGCACGGCGTCCCAGATGCCGGCATGCTTGATCTTTCTCGGCTGGAACACCACGTCGCCGTCGGACAACACCACCGGCCGCCCCATGCCGCGAAGTTGCGCAATGGTATCGAGCGCCCGCGGGAAGAGCAGTTCGGGGAAGGGAAACTCGAGCAGAAACTCGGACATTTCCAGCAGCTTCGGATCGTCGTCGAGCCCCGCGCGAAACGCCTGCAGGGTCGAGAGGTAATCCGCGACGCCGGATTTCGCGCGCAGTTCCTCGAAGAGCCGCCAATAACGACCGCGCTGATCAGCCCCGAACGATCGTTCGAGGCGGGCGCCGAGCTCCGCCGCGAACCGGTCATTGTCGAGGAGCGTGTTGTCGACGTCGAGCAGGAACACGACCTCGTCACCGGATTTGGCCCCCGCCGGGGCCGCGGTCTTTGCCTCCCCCGGGATGCGGCCGGCTGCGTCGCCCTCTGCCTTCAGCATGGCGCCGAAGTCTCGGCCACCGGGTCGTGCCAGGTCGCGCCGCCCTCGATGATCTTGTCCGCCTCGGCCGGACCCCAGGTGCCCGGCTCGTATTGCACCACCGGGACGGGATCCCGCAGCACGGGGTCGACGACCCGCCAGGCGGCCTCGACGCTGTCGTCCTGAGTGAACAGCGAGGTATCGCCGCGCACGGCATCGCCCAGGAGGCGCTCGTAGGGGGACTTGTCGCTCTGAGTGCGATGGCGCGCGATCAGCTCCACGGGCTCGCCGCGCATCTCCTCGCCGCTGCGCTTCACCAAGGCCCCCGCGCCGATGACCACCTCGGGGCTGAGCCGCAGGCGCAGGTAATTGTTGGGCATCGTCTCGACCGCCTCGAAGATCGGCAGCGGCGGCCGTTTCAGGGTGACAATGGCCTGAGTCGCCGTGATCGGCAGGCATTTGCCGGCGCGAATATAGAACGGCACGTCCGCCCACCGCCAGGTATCGATGTGCAGCTTGAGCGCGGCGAAGGTCTCCACCTGCGAATCCGCGGCGACGCCCTTCTCGCCGCGGTAGCCGCGAAACTGGCCGCGAACCACCGCGCGCGGATCGAGCGGCCGCATGGCGCGAAACAGCCGCAGCTTTTCGGCCTTGCGGTCCCGGGCATCGTGGCCGACCGGCGCATCCATCGCGAGCAGCGATATCACCTGCAGCAGATGATTCTGCACCACGTCGCGCAGCGCGCCCGCTTCTTCGTAGAATGCGCCGCGGCCTTGGACGCCGAAAGACTCGGCCATGGTGATCTGTACATCCTTGACGTATCGACGATTCCAGATCGGCTCGAGAAACGAGTTCGCGAACCGGAAGTAGAGCAGGTTCTGCACCGCTTCCTTGCCGAGGTAATGATCGATGCGAAAAATCGACTCCTCCGCAAATACCTCATGAAGGATCTTGTCGAGGGCCTGGGCGCTGGCGAGATCGCGTCCGAAGGGCTTCTCGACGATGACGCGCGCATCCTTCGCGCAGCCGGACTGCTCGAGCCCTCGGATAACGCTCCCGAACAGGCTCGGCGGAATGGCGAGGTAGTGGATCGGCCGCGCCGACGGGCCGAGCTCCCGGCGCAGCTTGCTGAAGGTCTGCGGGTCGGAGTAATCACCATCGACGTAGCGCAGCCGATCGGAGAGCTTGGCGAACTCCTCCGGACGGAAATTGCCCGCATGCTCGAGGCTCTCTCGCGCGCGCGCGCGGAGCTTGTCGATATTCCAGCCAGCCCGCGCCATGCCGATGATCGGCAGGCCGAGACCGTCCCGCTTCACCAGCGCATTGAGCGCCGGAAAGATCTGCTTGAACGCGAGGTCGCCGGTCGCCCCGAAGAAGACGAACGCGTCCGATTGCGGCGTGTTCATCGGCGGCCGGTCCGGCGGGCGGGCCGCCGCGGGGGGGGTGGGGGGCCGAGCTCG
>VFSW01010856.1_pt1 | contig 12867 bp, 12 predicted proteins | sample 5358111 | NCBI WGS metagenome assembly VFSW01 (sample SAMN11554181, study PRJNA540505) | mine drainage metagenome | isolation source: sediment from site ElyBrook_90M | place: USA: Ely Copper Mine, Vershire, VT | collected 2017 | reverse complement strand
CTGGATGCCAGCAAAATCGATAAGTGCCTGATACTGCCAGGCGCCCATGCGCGCGTAGAGCGGGCGCACGTTGTCGGTGGCTGCCGACGGGTTGGACAGGAGGATCTTGGTCGGACACGACTCGAAGAGCACATCGGCGATACCCGAGCGTTGCAGATCGGCCAGCGACTGGGTGCTGAACACCACCGCGACATTGCGCTTGCGCAGCACCTTGAGCCACTCGACGATTTTTTGCCTAAAAACCGCGTGACCGAGCATCACCCAAGCCTCATCGAGCAGCAGCAGCGTTGGCGCGCCGTCCAAGCGCTGCTCGAGCCGGTGAAACAGGTACAGCAGCGTGGGAGATCCGTCAAAGCGCTGCTCGAGCCGATGAAAGAGATAGAGCAGGGTCGGCAGCAGGTGCTTCTCGCCCTTGTTCATCAGGTGCTCCATCTCGAATACCTGGAAGCGGTCGGCGCGTAGCGCGTCGGCCTGGGCGTCCAGGAGACGGCCGCCGGCGCCTTGCAGGGTGTAGGGGGCCAGGGCTTCGCGCAAGCCCTGGTCCTGCAACGCGAGCACAAAGTTTGTGAGCGTGCGCTGCGCGCCTTCGGTGGTGGCGTGCGCGAGTTGCACCACGGCATCGTAAATGCGCTGGCGGTGTCCTGGCGTGAGGCTCACGCCCTGGAGTTCGGCCAGGGCCTCGATCCAATCGGCGGCCCACGCTTGCTCGGACGCGTCATCGATGTGGGCCAGGGGGCAGAAGGCCAGATCGGCCGTATCGGCGCCGATGTCATAGTGCTCACCGCCGCAGGCCCACACGAGTGGCTGCATCGAATAGCCCTTGTCGAACGCGAAGACCTGGGCGTTCTTGTAGCGGAACTGCTGCGCGGCGATGAGCGCGAGCAAGGTGGATTTGCCCGCGCCGGTGGGGCCGACGATCAGGGTGTGGGCCAGATCGCCCGCGTGCAGGCACAGGCGAAACGGCGTGCAGCCGTCGGTTTTGGCCCACACGAGCGCGGGCGCATCGGGTTCGTAGAAGGGGCAGGGATTTTTTTCGGGACCGGGCCAGACGCTGGTCAGAGGCAGCAGGTGCGCCAGGTTCAGCGTGTGGATGATGGGGCGGCGCACGTTGGCGCTCGTGTTGCCGGGCATGGTGCCGAGAAACGCCTCGACGGCGTTGATGGTCTCGATGCGCGCCTCGAATCCGTGATTCATGACGAATTTGGCGAGCTCGCGCGCTCTCTCGTCGAGCACCTGGGCATTCTCGTGCGAGAGGACCACGACGCTGGTGTAGTAGCCGAACAGCACCGCGCCGCTGGAGGCCTCGGCCAGAGCCGCCACGGCATCATCGGCCATCATCACCGCGTCGGTATCGACGTGCGTGGCCTGCCCGCCGCTGGCCTCGCGGATCAAATTGCCCATGGATTTGCGCTTTTGCGCCCAGCGGCTGCGGTACTTCTTCATCTGCTTGTGCGCTTGCTGCTCGCTCATGCAGATAAAGCGCGTGCTCCACCGATACGTCACGGGCAGCCGCGACAGAAAGTCGAGAATGCCGGGCTGGCTCTGGGCGGGCAACTCCGTGAGCGAGATGCAGGCGATGCCTTGATTGTCCACGTAGGGCGTGAAGCCGGTGGTGAAATCTCGCTGCCCGAGGATGGCGTCCAGGTACATCGGGACCTCGGGCAACACGCGCGCCCGGTAGGTCATGCCCGGCATCACGCAACAGTCGAGATAGCCCAGGATCGGGCTGGCGGTGCTGCCATCGGGCAGGGCCGAGTCGAGCAGGCGCTCGACACGCAAGAAGCCCGAGAGTCTGCCCTCGATCTCGCGCAGCCGCGACTGGAAGCGCTCCAGGTTGCGCGCGGCCGTGCCGTGCACCTGGCCCTCGATGAACAGGTTGGCGGTGCGGCTGGCCGCATCGGGCTCGGGAAACCACGTGGCCGCGAGGATGTAGCGGCTGGTGAAGCCCACGGCGCGGTGCAGATGGGCCTCGCGCCGTGCCTCATCGATGAGCCGGGAGGTGCGATCGGGAAAGCGGCCTGGCGGGGCGTAGCCTGGCGCGCCCGCGCGTAGTGCGTCGCAGTGCAATACCCAGCCTTCGCCGAGCATCAGAGCGCGGTTGATGCGCGCGGCCATGATGTTCAACTCGGCCGGCGTGGCCGAGTCCAGGTCAGGCCCGGTGAAGGACCAGGCGGCCATCAGGCCCCCGGCCTTGGTCAGCACCACGCCGTCATCGACCAGCGCGGCCCACGGCAGCAGGTCGGGCAGGCCGCAGGCCTGGCTGCGAAATTCCTTGAGTGCACGCATTATTGAATCTCCCGCTGGCGAGCGAAGGGGGTGGCGCTCGCGGGGTAGTGCCGCTGATAGCGCAAGCTGCGCAGGCCGGTTTTCGACAACTGGGGATCGAACCGGCCAGCCTTGGCCAGGCCCCAGGAGCCGGTCATCCAGAGCGCCACGCCCAGGATCGCTGCCCAGAGCTTGGCCAGCGACACGATAAAGACGCCCGCGATCAGGGCCAACATCAAGACCAACGCGCGCTCCCCACCCAGCAGCAGCACCGGGCGGTTCAGCGAGCGGTGGATTGGCGTGGCGGTAATTGACTCGTCCATGAGCGGTCTCCTCAGATCAGCGCGCCGGTCAGGCCCATCACGGCCAGGAACTTGTTGCCCAATACGATGAGCGCCACGCCCAGCACGACGTACAACAGCTTCTTGGCGATCCCGCCGAGCTCCTCGTGGCCGAAGATCAGCGTGGCGCCGGCCCCGAGGAAGGCCAGCACGCTCACGCCGGTGGCCACCGGCCCCGTCAAGTCGTTCTGGATGATGGTGATGGAGTCGTCCCAGGGCAGACTCCCCGTCGTGCTGGCCATGGCCAGCGCCTGCGACAGGAGCAGGCTCAGGAGCGCGGCGAGGCGCCGGCGCGAGAGCCGGCTTCTGAGCGCCGAGGCGATACGGTGCAAGATACGGTGCAAAAATCCATGCATGATGTTCTCCGATCAATGGCCGAAACGAATTTCCGGCCTTCACACACCAATCGGAGAAGCGACAACGCCAAGACAGCGCCGCGCCCGCGCGCTACCTGCGCCGGCTCCAGAGCCAGACAAGGGCGATAATCACGGCCGCCAGGCCGATGGTCTGGCCCATGCTCAGATGCGCAAAGAGCTTGCTCTGCGTGTGATAGATCGCGCCGCGCACGGCCGCGCCCGCGATCTGATGCGCGAGATTGAACGAGGTGTGAATCAAAGGTGAATTCAAGGTTTGCTCCTGGTGTCAAGGCGCCGCAGGGCGCCGTCTCATGCGATACGCGCGAGCTCGAAGCCCGACGCGCTTTGCCAACCCACGACCCGAGCGACTTCGCGCACGGCGCGCCCGCTGCTGGTGCGCTCGATCGACACGACCACATTGACCGCCGCGGCAATGAGCTCCGGCGCGGGCGGCACGCCCGCCTCCTGGACCAGTTGGCCCAAGCGCACCAGCGCGGCTGCCGGGTCGTTGGCATGCACGGTGCCAAGCCCGCCGGGGTGGCCCGTGTTCCACGCCTTCAGTAGCGCCAGCGCGCTGCCGTCGCGCACTTCGCCCACCACGATGCGGTCGGGCCGCAGGCGCATCGTCGCGCGCAGCAACTGCGTCATGCTCACGCCGTCGCTCGAGCGCAGGAACACCGCGTTGCGCGCATTCACCTGCAACTCACGCGTGTCCTCGATGACCACGATGCGATGACCCGTATCGACGCGAGCCACCGCATCGAGGATGGCGTTGGCCAGCGTCGTCTTGCCCGAGCCGGTGCCGCCGCTGACCAGGATATTGTGCCGCTGGGCGACGGCCGCCTCGATCGCTGTGCGCTGCGCGCTGGTCATGATGGCTTTTGCGACGTAGTCCTCGAGCGTGAACACGAGCGCCGCTTTTTTACGGATTGCGAACGTGGGGCGCTCGACCACGGGCGGCACCAAGGCCTCGAAGCGGCTGCCGTCAATGGGCAACTCGCACTCGATAATCGGACTGGTGGCGCCCACCGTCGTGCCCAGCATGCCGGCGACGGTGGTGACGATGCCCATGGCCTGCACGGCATCGAGCGTGCCGTGCTCGGCCATGCCTTCGCCCAGCCGCTCGATCCACAGGGTGGAGTCGGGGTTGAGCATGATTTCGACGACCCGCGCGTCGTGCAGCGCCGACATGATCACCGGCCCCAAATGCCGAGTCAGCGCCTCGATGCCCCGGCGTCGAACCTCCAGGGCTTGCGCGTCACCGCTCATCATTGGCACCTCGCGTCGCCTTCTTGGGTGACATGTCCCGAAGTGCTTGATACGCCGCCGGAAAGCGTGCTGGAAACGACGCCAAGGCCTCCAGCGCGTACCACGCCTCGTCGTATTCGCCCGAGAGCACCTCGGCCTGGCTAACGCCGACGCTCGCAAACCGCTGGCCGTTGGCCAGATAGATCTGCGCACCAAAGTCGTCGAACGTGAAGTGTTCCCACGACGCGTAAAAGAGCAGCAGGACCAGATCGCCGAGGCGCGCGGCAGCGGCTTGGCAAGGCGCGAAATCCTCCACGCGCACATTGGGCGTCTCGTGGTAGCCGCACCAATACTGACCGTCCTCGCGCACGCGCACCCAGGGCATCGCGAACCCTGGTTTCATGCGTGCGCCGTCCACGCGCTGCTGCGCCCACCAGTCGGTGAGCGCCTTCATGGCCGGATGCGTCTCACACCCGCCGGCCGTCGCGGCGAATGCCGATTCCTTGTCGAAAGGGATCGCGCAGGCCAACCGGATGGCTTCGAGCATCACCGAAGCGGGCATCTCCACACACGCGTTACGGCGATGCGCTGCGTTGGCCGCCTCACCAAACGACGACACCTGAGTGACTTCGTGAATCTGCTCCTCATCAAACGCGCTCAGTGACCAGGCCTGCTCGTAGGCGATAGGCGCAATGCACAGGCGCTCCTCGATGTGGTGGCCCACCAGGTACTCCACGCGCGGCGCGTCAGGATATTGCGCATACAATCCGGCCACCCCCACGATGTCGCAATCGCCCGCCATATCGCCATCTTCCCAGTGTCCGGCCAGCGAGACGCAGGCGGCCGCCCGCAGTCGCGCGCTGGCGTGCGCCGGCCGTGGCCAGCAGCTCGCGTCCATCGTGTACAGTCGCTTGTCCCCCGGCAAAAGGCTGACGTGAATGAGGTGGCAGACCCGCCAATCGTCGTCCTCGCCAATCCAGCGCCCCGCCTGGGGGAAGAACCATTCAAACTGGATATCGAAGGCATCGACGCCCTCGGGCAATCGGATCAGCCAGCCGTTGCGCATCGAGTCCGATCCGCCGACGAAATAGCGGCGATTCGGATACGGCTGCCGAACCCGCACGCCACCCGCCGGCGCGATCTCGCCCAGCGTGCTGCACACGCGCAGCTCGATGTCTTTGTCGGGATGTCGGAGATAGGGCAGCGCCGCGAGCGGCGCGAAGAACTTCGGCAGCACGTGAAACATCCTGCAATCGACATCGCTCTGGCCAAGCGGCTTGCCCTCGGCGGTGACGAGCACTGCGCCCCCATCGTTGCCCACCATTGTTGCTACTTTCATCGTCTGTCCTCGGTTGTTGCCCGCCATGGGCGCTCGCACGCACGTGGGTCGCCCGCCGCGCGCCCGCTGCCGGGCGCCTCCAGTTGCAGGTACCGGGCCGATACCACCAAAAACCACGCGATACAGATGGGATCCATTGGCTTACGCTGCTCTGCCATGTGATGGGCCGCCATCAGTACGTCGAGCCCCAGTTTTGTCCCTGCCGCCAGCGGCTTTCCCAGTGCTGCGCGTACGCTCGGGCCATGTCCGGGCAGTCGTGCAGCACGAGCGCGTTTTCGCTGTTGGAGACGGCCGCCGCGCGCGAATAGTTGAACGAGCCCGTCTCGACCGTCTGCCCGTCAATCACCATGTACTTGTCGTGATGGATCGGGTAGACGCTCACGGTGCGCACGGGAATACCTGCGTTGACCAGCAGATTGAGCGCGGCGCGCGCGCGGCCCCAGCGATCCTCCTGCACATTGGCCCGTTCATCGACCACCACCGCCACATCAACCCCTCGGCGTCGGGCGGCAATCAGATGCGCGACGATATCGGCCGAGGTGAACGAGTACGCCCCCAGCCGTATCCAGTGCGTTGCGCTGTCGATGGCCCGGTCCACGACGAGCTCGGCGCTGCCCTCGGGCGAGAAGCCCACCTCCGGCATACAAGAGCGCGTGCCGGCCTCCGGCTTTGCCTGCGCGGGCCACGACCAGGCGAACGCCGAATGAATGCCGGCCACGCCAAGGGCGATAGCCAGCACTGCCATACCGAATCTTCGCTTCATTGTCGAGCTCCTCGATGTGATCTTGCCCTCAACCGCGCCGTGCGGCGTAGCTGCTTGCCGCCGGCGCCGCCTGCGCGGCGGCCGCCGGCGCGGTGGCCGGACGCGGCTCACCCTTGCGCGCCGCGTGCGGTGCGCTGCCCTCATCGGTATCCGAACTCTTCGAACCCTTCGAGCCCTTCGCGTCCTCCGACCCCTCCTGCCCATCGAGCCACAGCAGCGTCGAGCAGATAATCTCCGTGTGATACCGATCGACCCCGTTGTCTTCCCACTTCTGGGTCTGCAAACGGCCCTCCACATACACCTTGGCGCCCTTGCGCAAATACCGTCTGACGTACTCGGCCGGGCGGCCAAACAGCGTGACGCGGTGCCATTCGGTTTTCTTGACCCAGCCCTTGCCCCGCTCTTTGTAAGTCAAATGCGTGGCCAGATCGAATTTCACGCACAGCCGATGCTCGTCGTGCGCGCAGTACACGTCCGGATTTTTGCCCAGCCAGCCGATGAGTTGAACTTTGTTCAGCATGAGTCTTCCTTTAAAGTGAGTAGTGGCTTACCAGCGGTAGCCGACTTGCAGGCGCAAGCCTACCGAGCCGCCGCTGTGGGTGGAAGTGGAAATGCCTGCGGCGATATTCATGCCCTCGGTGGGCTGGTAAGCCATCGCCACGCCAATGGCCTGGGCACTGCCGTAGCTGCTCACCGCAGCGCCCGCCCAGCGGTCCCCGGCATTGAGCATGGGCACCGCCGGCATCGCCATGGCCGCCGCCACGCCACGATCGGCGTAGCGCTTGGCCTCATTCACGCCGTTGGCGATCTGATCGGCCAGGCCCGAGACCTGCGCCTGGGTGTAGGCGTTGGCTTGCCCGAGCGTGCTCGACCCCGCCTGCTCGATCGCCTGATTCATTTGGCCGAGGTTGACCGCATCGTTGCCCGCCACGCCGGCGGCCACGCCCGAGACGCGTCGATCGCCCGCCGTGCCCGCCACGCTCACTTGCGTGCCGCCGGTCTGCGCGCCAACCGTTACCGCCGCGCTGGCCCCGCCTGGCTGTTGTACCAGGCCCGCCGGGCTGCTGGCAATCGCCGCGTCCAACCCCGAGAGCGCGCCACCGACGGTGTTATAGGTGAGGCCCCCAACGGTGTAGGAGGGCGGGGTGATCGCGCCCGAGGCCGCGTCATACGTGGCGCCCCCACCGAGCGCCGCAGCCGTCGAAGCGCCAAGCGCGCCCACGCCCTGCGCCACCGCATAAAGCTGACTGCCGTTGACCGCGTCAGTGCTGGTGGCCGACAGCGTGGCGGCCGCGACATGGTGCAGGCCCGCCGGCGACGATCCCCCCGGATTGAGCGTGACGCTGGCATGCGTGGCGTCGTCATACTGCACGCTGTTCTGCGCCAGGCCCAGGGCCGAATTCGCCGTTGACTGGGCCGAGCTTGCGGCGCTTTGCGCGGCGTTGGCCGTGCTCTGGGCCGCATTGGCTGTCGTGGATGCGGCGTTGGCCGTGGTTTGGGCCGAATTCGCTGTCGCCTGGGCGGAGCTCGCCGTGCTCTGGGCGGCGGTGGCCGTGGTGGCCGCGTTATTCGCCGTGCTTTGCGCGGCGGCCACGTTCTGATTGGTCGTGTACAGCTGCCCGCCGGTCACCACGTCGGTCGAGCCGCTCGCGACGGCGCCCGGGGCGACATTGATAATCGTGCGCGCCTGGGTGGGCGAGCCTACCGAAAACACGTTCGCTTGCCCGCCATCGGTGCTGCCCGCGCCGATGGCCACGGAATTGGCGCCCGAGCTCAGGGCGCCCGCGCCAATGGCGGTCGAATTTGTGCCGGTGGCCGATGCACCGTTGGCGCCGACCACCGTCGAATCTACTCCAGAGGCAATGCCGCTGCCATCCCCCAAATAGGTCCCGCCGTTCGGATCGGAATAGATGGTCTGCGCCTGCGCGCAGCTCGCGCCCAAACACACCAGCGCGAGCAAGGCTGCGGCCGCCACGCCGCGCGCCGCGCCAGGGCCGCAGACGCTTCGGCGCCTGCGACCCAGCGCGAGCGCCATCAAGACAAGCGCCGCACAGGCGCATAAAACCCCGTTGCCCAGGTGCCACCATGAGATTGCCATGAACCACTCCAGATTGAAAAAATGAGCCGACGGCCAACCCGTCCTCACCCTCAATCCGAAACACGACAACGCTCAGCCTCGCGCACCCGGTGATTGAACCCATTGGGCGACCAGCACGCCCCGCACCTCGCCTATGGCGACCGGCCCCCAGTACCGGCTGTCGAAGCTCTCCGAGGCCGCGCGCGCGTCCTCGCCTTGGCCATACATCCAGAACATGCCGGGCGCGAGCTTGATGGTGCCGCGCAGGCGCGGCAGCGCCACGCCTGTGCCGGCCAACCGTCGGGGGGCGCTTGCCGGTAGCCGCCGCCCATTGATCGTCACGCCCTCACTGCTGAGCGAAACCACATCGCCCGGCACCCCCACGATGGTTTTAACCATCGGCTCGCCCCCGCCAGGACACGCCCCGCGCGCGTAAAACGGGAACGCGGACGGGCTCACCCAAGGCGGCGGACAAAACGCGATGAGCTGGCCTCGCAGATCATCCCCGCTCGCATCGATGGGCCTGAGCCGATACACGCCCCGAGGCTCGCTCGCTGTCCAGTTCACGCGCCAGCCAGCGGCATAGAGCGCGTGCGCGGCGGCCCACATCGCGCACGGCATCCCGGCCAGGCAAGCCGCCAGCAGCCAACGGGCGCCCGTCATGCGCCCTCGGGGCAGGGCGCTCATGGCCGCTGGCCGTCGCGCCCCAGGCTCGCGGCCGCCCCCAACTTCATGCGCGCGAGCAACTGCTCGTCCTGGTAATAGACGATTTTTTGGCAATAGATCGGCGCGTGGCCCGCGACGAATACGAGCTCATCGGTGGCCGGCAAGCGCATGCACTCATCGGGCGTCAGGAGCGGGCGCTGCACGATCTGGTCGCTCGTGCTCACCTGATGCATCATCGTCGCGAGCCGGTTGCCCGAATACGAGGTCTGCTGCGCGACCACCGTGGCCAGGCCCGTCATCTTGGAGAGCAGCTCGGCCGTATCGGTCTTGTTGGGCGCGTACGCGACGCGAATGTGACAGTTCGAGAAAATCGACTCGTACTGCGTGTACGCCGCGTACATCTGGCTCGCGTCTTGCACGATGAGCAGCGCCTTGAGCCCGTAGCCAGCGATGAACGCCAGCGCCTCCTCGAACACCGGCAGCTTGCCCAGGCTCGGGAACTCGTCGATCAACAACAGCAAGCGGTGCGGCAACAGGCTCTTGCTCGTGCCGTCGTCGTTGAACTCCATGCCCTCGGTCAGCCGCTTGATGACCATCGTGAGCACCAGCCGCGTGAGCGGCTTGATGCGGTCCTTATCGTTGGGCGGGTTCACGATGTACAGGCTCGCTTTGCCCGCAAGCGCCGAGCCGTCGGCCGCGAAGCCGCCGCCCATCAGGTCCGTAATCCGGAAGTCGCTCACCGCCGTATTGGCGGCCACGATCGGGTCGCGATACAGCGAGAGAAACGTCACCGCCGTGGACTGCACGCCGGAGAATTCGTTCGGCGCCTTGTTGAGCATCGCCCCGACCGCCTCGCGCACCGCGCGCCAGCCGTGCCAAGCGGCCACGGCGCTGGGCTCACCCCCCGCGCGCTCGATGTCTTGCAAGTGCCCTTGCGCGTGCCGCTGGATCACCATCAGCACGGCGCGCGCCAGATCGATGACCTCGCCCGCGGCGGCCCGGCTTTGTTTCTCTTGCTCGGCCTCGGCGGCAAGCTCCCCGCCATCGGAGAGCAGGCTCGCGATGCCGCTCAAGGTCTTGGACTGGATGGCCGGCGAGAGCCTCACGTACAGCAAAATCCCGACGAACAAATCGAACGCGGTTTTAGCCCAGTGATCCTCCAGCCCACGGCCCTCGGGGTCCACCACCATCAAGGCGATGTTTTGCGCGTCCTTGATGATATTCATGTCCTCGCGAATCTCATCGAGCGGGTTAAAGCGCGCCGAGTCGGCCGTGGCCGGAGAAAACCGGATGCAGCGCTGCCCCAGCACCCGCTCTCGAAAGCCCGAGCTCAACTCCCACAACTCCCCCTTGATGTCGTTGACCAGCACCGATTCGCTCCAGCACAGGAGGGTGGGCATCACGATGCCCACCCCCTTGCCCGAGCGCGTGGGCGCAAATACCAGCATATGCTCCGGCCCCTTGTGGCGCAGATACTGAATGTTGCCCTTGTTGTCCTGCCACGCGCCAAAGAGCACGCCCCCCGCGTTCTTCTGGCTGGGCAGCAGATCCGTGGCCTTGACCTCCTGGGCATCGGCAAAGTGCGCCGAGCCGTGCAGATCGTTGCGCTGGCCAGCTCTCTTGCGCGAGCGCCGGTAGGCCGCCACCAGCGGCACGATCACCGAGAGCACCGCGCCGGCGCCCAGCATCAAGTGCGCGCGCTCGAACACCGCCAGCGCCACTGGCCCGCTGGCGATGTTCTCATCGCGAAACATCCATAAGAAAACATCCCAGGGCGCGGCCCACAGGGCGTAATGCAGCGCCCAAGCCACATACTGGCTAGTGAGCCAGCAGGATAAGAGCGCAAGCGCCACGAAGATGGCCGCCGACTGCCAGGCAAAGCCCGACGGATCGCGCTGCGCAACGGGTAACTGAACCAGTTTCCGTGGATTGGACATGGCGGCCTCCCTAGCGCGAGAGCGAGCGTTGCAGGCCCGTATCACGCGCCTGGCTCTGGTCGAGCTTTTTATCCTTATCCTTGTCCTGGCTGCGCTCGGCCTCTCGCTGCTGCTGCCGCGTCTGCTGCACTTGCGCCACCCGCTCGAGCGAGCGCTTGGGGTCCATCACGAAATCCACGATGCGATCAGCGTCTCGCGCCGCGCGAAAGATTTCGTTCTTATCGTCCTTCAGAACGCGCACCCAGTCTTTCACATACGCCGCATGCTGGCCCGGATCGTGTGGGATGCCCAGCTTGTCCGCCAGGAAATAACTCGCCAACTCCGCCCGCAGCTCCTCGCGCGCGTAGCCCTCGGAACCGAATTGGCTGCCCAGGCCCTCGCGATCGAGCCGCTGCGGATGCCCGCTCCAGTGCCCGAGCTCGTGCAGCGCCGTGCCATAGTAGGCGCCCTGATCCGGAAACTGCTCCGGCTTGGGCAGGTGGATATCATCCAGATGCACGTTGTAGTAAGCCCGGTCCGCCTGGTCGTGCACGATCCTCGCGCCCGAGGCCGCCAAAATCTGCTCGGCCCGCTCGATCGGGTCCCACTCATACGTGCGCCCAGTGCTGGCCAGCTCCGGCACCCCGCGCATCTGCTCGGCATTGAAGACCTGAATCCGAAAACGCTCGGGCCGCTCCAGGCGCACCGTTCGCGTCAACGGCTGGCCATCCTCGCCCAGCTTCGGGCGCCCTTGCTCGTCCGTGACCGGCTGGGATTTCTCCCACTTCGTGTACTCAATGAGCGTGCTCTTTTCCCCCTTCTTGATCGCGTAGCCCGCCGCAGAGGCCTGCTTGAACGTCATCCAGCGCGGGTCCTCGTAACCCTTGCCCGCCGCCACCGCCGCCAGATACAAACTGTTGATGCCCCGATAGGCGTTGCCCGTGCTCGGGTTAAACGGCAATCGGTTCTCGCGCGCATCCCAGGGCTTTTGCCAGGGGGCGGTGCCCGCCTCCAATTGCTCGATGAGCTTGTTCGTGAGCAGCTCCCGATAATCGGGCTCGCGCGCCGCGCCATCCCGACTTTGCTGCGGTGCGCTCGCCGGCGCGCCGGGCTTGAATTCTCCGAGCGAGGGGTCTTGTTCGGCCACGCGTTCCGAATAGAGCTTATCGGCATTCGCCATTTCAGTTCCCTCCCAGCGCTTCTTCGAGCGCTTCGGCCGGCTCCGCTACGGCCGCCAGGGCATCGGCTTCCGAGAGTGCGTCTTCCAGCGTGAAAAACGCATCCGGGTCATGCACATCCAGTTTGATATCCAGCATGGTTTGCTCCGACAAAGGGAGACGCCGAAAATCGAACCATTCGATTCACGGCCTTCTCGACACTCAATCGGAGAAGTGACAACTACTGCGCTGTAAGAATGGCTGATTGATCTCGGTCAAGAACTGGTCATGTTTCTTGTAGGCGCATCGATCTAGGCAAACGTCTTAGTTTGATTTCGGCCCTTGCCGATACTTCCTCACAGCCACCACCAGCCATCAAACGGCTTCGACTGAGAGTGAAATAATAGATGCCACCTTGTAAATCGAAACGATCATGCCATGGCTTGCTACTTGGCGTGCAGACATCGGCGTTAGGCCCCAATGTTTGGCGCCCCAAGCCATAGCCTCCGGGAGGTACACAAGTCCGAGATAGACGAGGATTACGAGAGTCACTCGGGCACATACTCCTTTCGAACTTCTGCTCTGTAAGAGTAGGTCAATTCGTGATTGCTTCATTTCATTTGGGCGCTGGTTGGTTGGGAACAAACGATGTAGTGCCCGACGCTATTCCTCCCGAAGCCGCCCCGGCAAGGCCCGTAGCAGGATTAGGAACCCTGGGCTGCAATAGCGCAGGAATCGT
>VFSW01010855.1_pt1 | contig 12869 bp, 12 predicted proteins | sample 5358111 | NCBI WGS metagenome assembly VFSW01 (sample SAMN11554181, study PRJNA540505) | mine drainage metagenome | isolation source: sediment from site ElyBrook_90M | place: USA: Ely Copper Mine, Vershire, VT | collected 2017 | reverse complement strand
CGCCAGCACCTCGGCGCCGGCGCGCGTCGTCAACACGTGCAGGGCCGCGGGCGAATAATGACGCCGCAGCTCCCACAGCGCCGGCACCAGATGCACCGTGTCCCCCAGAAAGCCGAGGTCCACGACAATTACTTTGCGGGCGGCGCGGGTCGTGTTGTAGAAGTTGGCCCAACCGGCGGACGACATCGGACCGGCATTCTGGCCCGAAACCGTTGGGTTGACGATGAAAAAGCTGCCCCTGTCCGTTTGCCTGATCTCCGGCGCCGAGGCGTGCCGGATCGACCGCGCGCTGGAAAGCGTCGCGGACTGGGCGGCGGAAATCATCGTCGTGCTCAACGAAGAAGTGACCGACGGCACCGAGGAAATCGCGCGTCGCCGCGGCGCGAAGGTATTCCGCGAGCCGTGGAAAGGGCACATCGCCCAAAAAAATTCAGCGGCGGCCAAGGCGAATCAGCCCTGGGTGCTCGGTCTGGACGCTGATGAAGTGGTCTCCGCACCATTGCGGGCCGAGATCGCGGCGCTGTTTGAACCGGCGGGGCCGGTGGACGCTTGCGCGGCCTACTGTTTTCCGCGGCTGTCGTTTTATTGCGGCCGGTGGATTCGCCACGGCGACTGGTACCCCGACCGGCAAACGCGCTTGTGGCAGCGCGGCCGGGCCAAGTGGACGGGGATGGACCCGCATGACAAGCTGGCCGTGGACGGTCCGATCGGCCGGCTGCGCGCGGATCTGCTACACTTCAGCAACGAAAGCATCGCGCGCCAGATCGCCAAGATCGCCCCGTATCAGGCGGAATTCGTGAAGCGTCGGGCCGCCGGGGGCCGCGTGCCGGGCGTGTTCGCCTTGGCGGTGCGGCCCGGCTGGCGCTTCCTGCGGGCCTACGTTTTCCGGCGGGGATTTCTCGACGGCTGGCAGGGCTTTTACATCGCCGGCCTGAGCGCCTTCTCCACGCTGACCCGCTACGCCCTGGTGCGCGAAGCCCGCTTGGCGAAAGGAGGCCCGCCGTGAACGCGCCCTCGCTGGGTCTGATTGTCAACACCTGCAACCAACCGGACTACCTTGGCCGCGTGCTCGCCGCCGTGTCCGGCCAGTCCGAACGGCCGCAGGAGGTCATCATCGCCGACGACGGCTCCACCGATGAAACGCGGCAGCTCGTCGCGCGTTGGGCGCCGGCGCAATCCTGCCGTTGCGAACACGTCTGGCACGAGCAAAAGGGCTTCCGCCGTGCCCGCATCCTGAATCTGGCCATCGCGCAGACCCGCGCCGAATATCTCGTGTTTCTTGACGGCGACACCGTGCCGCATCCGCGGTTCATCGCCGACCACCGCGAGCTGGCGCAGCCGGGCCATTTCGTCCAGGGCCACCGCGCGCTCGTCGAATGCGTGGGGGCAAAATCGTTTGGCCGGCGGGAGTTCGCCGCCGACCGCCGGCGAGCGCTGCTGCGCCTGCAATTGCGCGGGCTGAAACACGCCTTCCGCTGGCCCTGGCCCCAGAAACGCATCCGCGCCGACCTCGACGGCATCCGCGGCTGCAACCTCGGCATCTGGCGCGCCGACCTCGTCCGCGTCAACGGCTACAACGAGGAGTTCACCGGCTGGGGCCGCGAGGATTCCGAGCTGGCGGTGCGCTTGATGAACAACGGCGTACGCCGGCTCGACGTCCGCGGCCGGGCCTGCTGCTTTCACCTCTGGCACCTGCCCGCCAGCCGCGGCGGGCTGGCCGACAATGACGCCCGGCTCGCGGCCGCCATTGCCACCCACGCCACACGCTGCGAACATGGCCTGAGCCAGCATCTCGTCGCCGCCGGCACCTGAAGCCCTGTGGAAACGCCACTGCGCATCCTCCAACTCAACTCGCGCCTCACCGGCGGCGGGACTGACGACCAGTGCGTCAAACTCGCCGGTGCGCTGCGCCAGCTTGGCCAGGACGTGCAGCTCGCCGGGCCGGACGGCCGCGAGTTCACGCCCACGATCCGCGCGCTGCAAATCCCTTTCGCCGACACCGGCCGCGAAGGCCCGGAAAAAATCCGGTTCATCCTGCGCGCCGCACGGCTCATCCGGAAACACCAAATTCAGATCGTCCACGGCCACCACGGCCGCGACATCTGGCCGACCATCCTCGCCGCCCGGATCTCCGGCGCGCGGCCGAAAATCGTGCTGACGCGGCACCTCGCCAAAAGCCCGGCGTCGTGGGCCAGCCGGCGGTTTTTGCTCGGCCAGTGCGACGCCCTGATCGCGGTGTCGCACTTTGTGGCGCAGGTGCTGCGCCAGGGCGTCTATGAGCCGGACTCGCCGGAGCCGGAGCGGCGGGCGCGTCCGCCGATGCGCGGGGACCGCTCCAAGATTCACGTCATCCACGGAGGCATTGATACGGATCGTTTCCGGCCAGGGGACGCTTCGGAGTTGCGGGCGGAGTGGGGCCTAACCCGGGAGCATTTGGCGTTCGCCGTCGTGGGCGGCTACCAACTGCCGCGCGGCAAAGGCCAGCCGGAATTCCTTCAGGCGGCGGCGCGGGTCCACGAACAAGCGCCGCGGGCGCGGTTTTTGATCGTGGGCCGCGGCGACATGGCCGGCCGACTGCGCGCGGACATCGAGCGGCTCGGTCTGCGCGGCAAGGCGTGGCTGACGCCGTACTGCAACGACATGCCGACGGCGATGAACGCCCTCGATTGCCTGGTGCATCCGGCCGTGGGCACCGAGGCCTTTCCCGGGGTGGTGTTGGAAGCCTTCGCCTGCGGTCGGCCGGTGATCGCCTCGGCGCTGGACGGCGTGCCCGAGGCCTTCGCCATCGGCGATTGCGGCCAGTTGGTGGCGCCGGAGAATTCCCAGGCCCTGGCGGAAGCGATGCTGAGCCGTGCCCAGGAGCCGCCGCTCGACGGGCCGGCCCGAAACCAGCTCCACGCGCATGTGGCCGGCCAGGTATCGCTCGGTCGGGTTGCGGCAGAGGTCCTGGCTTTGTATCGCCGGCTGGCTGACCGTCCCGCGTGATCGCTCGCCAACCAGCGTTCTCGGCGATTCCGCTACGGCTCCGGCAGCGGTGGGTGCGGATTTGCCCGCCGCTCCGAAGGCTTTTTTGGGTGCCGGAGGGATTGGCGCGGGATGTGACTTCGTTGCAGAACGCGTCCCGCCGGCAACTCGGCGGCACGCAAGTTTCTGTGCGGAGTTTCGTCGCCCCGGGCGGGGCCACCGGCGCGGGAGCCGCGGCGGCGCATCCTTTGTCGGTGGCAGAGCTGCGTCCGGCCAAGGTCGTCGGCGACGCGTTGCTGGTCGCCACGGCGGGTGACGTCGTGGCGGGCGAAGTGCAAACCCTTTTCGGCGAGGCCGACCCGGCGCGGCATTGGGCGCTGCGGCGCTGTCGCTTCCGCGCGGAGGTCTCGCTTGCGGGCACTTCGGTTTTGTTGGCGGCCGCCGGAGGCGGCAACTACTACCATTGGTTGTTTGAGAGTCTGCCGCGGCTGCGGTTGCTGGAGTTGGCCGGCTGGGATCACCGCCAATCCGATCAGTTTCTGTTGAATCAAGTGCCGCAGGCGTTCCACGAGCAGACCTTGGATCTGCTGGGAATTGTGCCGGAGAAGCGCCATCGCTGCGCGAAAGCACGCGTGCTGCGGTGCGCCCATTTGATCGTGCCGTCACCGCCCGCGCCGCTGCTGGAGTTCCCGCCGTGGCTGTGCGAATACCTGCGCCAGTCGTTCCTGCCGGCCGCCCGCCCGCCGCCGGGCGGGCAGCGCATCAGCGTGCCCCGCCGGCGCGCGCGCCGGCGGCGGCTGGCCAACGAGGCGGAATTGGAACCCCTGCTGCGCCGCGCGGGCTTCAAAACCGTGTGCCTGGAGGAGTTTGATTTCACGGGGCAAGTCGGTTTGTTTGCCTCGGCCTCCGTGATCGCGGCCATTCATGGCGCCGGATTGTCCAACCTCGTATTTGCCTCCCCGGGCGCTCGGGTGATCGAATTGTATTCCCCCACCCATGCCGTGGCGTGCTATCGGAACCTTGCCGCGACTGTCGGGCTCGTCCATGTTCCCGTCGTCGGCCAGACGGCCGGGCGACCGCGCAAGCGCTCCGTCGAGGATGATTTGTGGATCGACGCAAGCCAACTGCGGCCAGCCTTCGAGCAAGCCGGTCTGTGAACGGCGATGGCCCGGACATGCTGGCGGACGATTCAAACAAATGGGTTTCAGCCTCAAACGTTGGATGCTGGCGACGCTCACGCGCCGTGACCTGGGCCTGGGCCAGTACGACTGGAAGCACCTCCGGTTCAGCTATTCGCAATTTGGCGAAGACCTGATCGTCGGCTGGCTCATGGAAGGGCGCCAGGGTTTCTACGTGGACGCGGGCGCCTTCCATCCGGTGCGGCTGTCCAATACCTACAAGCTTTACCGCCGAGGCTGGCGGGGGATCGTGATCGACGCCAACCCGGAGTTCGCCGCGACCTTCCGGCGACGGCGACCGCGCGACCTTGTGGTGAATTGCGCCGTCAGCGATGTTCCGGGGGCGGCCCCGTTTGAAGTCCGCACCGCGGGAGAGTTCAGCCGGCTCCAAGGTTTCCGCGAGGAGGCGGGCGGGCCGCCGGTCAAACGGGTCGTGCAGGTGCCGGTCCGCACGCTGGCCTCAGTGCTCGACGAGTTTCTGCCGCCGGGGCAAACGGTCGAGTATTTGAACGTGGATTGTGAGGGGGCTGACCTTGCCGTGCTGCGCTCGAACGATTGGCAGCGTTGCCGCCCCGCGTTGATCGCCGTCGAGGATTTTGCTCCGCGGGCCGGGAGTGAAATCTGCCACTGGCTGGCGCAGCAGGGCTACGAGTTCTTCGCCGAAGCCGGGGTCACCCGGCTGTTCAAACGGCCGGACTTTCAGCGGCGCGTATGACTTTCCCACACCTCCGGCCAGCGGAAGGGAGGCCGCAGTTGGCTCACCGGGTTTGGCGGACGACTTTTTCCCAACGCAAACGTGGACGTTAGCGTCATCACTGTCTCGTATCATTCCGCGGCGCACATTCGCGACTGTCTGGCCTCGGTGCAAGCGCAAGAAGGAATCCAGAGGGAAATCCTCGTGGTGGACAACGCCAGCAGCGATGACACCGTGGACGTGGTGCGAAACCTGGGCCAAGGCGTCACCCTGCTGGCGAACCGCGACAACCTTGGGTTCGGCCGCGCCTGCAATCAGGGCTTCGCGGCCAGCCGCGGCCGGTTCGTTTATTTTCTAAATCCCGACGCGCAATTGGTGCAATCGGATGCGCTGGCCCGCCTGGGCCGCGCCTTGGAGGATCATCCGCGCTGGGGCATGGCCGGCACACGCATCCTTTCCGCGGAGGGCCAGATCGTGTCGCCGCCGGCCACCAGTTATCCCGGCCAGTTTCACACCCGCAACGATTTCGCGCGCCTGCCGGGCCAGATTGCCTGGGTGCTGGGCGCCAGCCTGTTTTTTCGGCGCGAGGTCTTCGCGGCGCTGGGCGGGTTCGACCCGGACTTCTTCCTGCACAGCGAGGAGACCGACCTGTGCCTGCGCCTGCGCCAACAGGGGTATGAGATCGGTCTGGTGGACGACGTTGCCGTGCGCCACATTGGCGGCGCCAGCGAACAGAGGCGCGATCCTTATGAGGCGTGGCGGCAGCGCATGGACGGATTGCATCGGTTTTGGAAAAAACATTATTTGCCGGAGGACGTGGCGCGATTGGTCCGCCGGGACCGTGGGCGGGCGCGGTTCCGAATGCTTTGGAACGGCGGCCTGGCGTGGCTGCAACCGCCCCACTCGAAACATTGGCAAAAGCACCGCCGATATCGCGCCATTTGGGAGGCTTCGACCATCTTCCTTGCCGGGCAACCTTGACTCGCAGCCGGTCCCTCCGGTGCCCCGGCCATGCCTATGTTGCCGTGGAGGCCGGCCGACGGGCGAGCAACACCAGTTCCTCCGCCAATCCCGGATTCTCGCGGGTCTGCCGGTCGGCCTTCCGCGCCAGCCATCTGGTGCGGAGCCGCGAGGCGGAAACCAACGATGCCTTGCCGCTCAGATGGCTCCCCCCGGCGGCCAAGCGCAGGCAATGGGGGAAAATACCTCGCGCATCAAGGCGCAGCCGTAGCGTTCCTTCCGGCTCAAAACCGGCGCTCACCAGCACACGGCGGAGTGAGGCGGGTGTGAACAGCACCAGATGACGCGGCGGATCGAGCGGAAACCAGTCCGGCCCGAAGAGGCGGTGCCCGGCGGCTTCGAAGTTCGGCGTCGCTACAGACAACACGCCTCCGGGCTTAAGACTGCGCAGCGCCATCCGCAAAACCGCGATCGGATCGTGCAAATGCTCGATCACATGGTTCAGGGTCACCGCGTCGAAGTGAGCGTCGGGCAACAAACCGGCTTGCAGCGGTCCGGCTCGCACATTCAAGCCGGCGGCAACCGCTTCCGCGGCGGACTTGGCATCCGGCTCGACACCCGACACGTCCCAGCCCAGCGCGCGCATCTGCAAAAGGAAGCGGCCGTTCCCACAGCCAATGTCCAGCAATCGGGCGCCCGGCCCCGCAAACCGCAAGTAGCCGCAGTGCTTGTCCCAGCGCTGGCGGCGTTCCGTGCTCAGCCAGCGCGGGATCCGGGACGCCGCGGGGGCGAGCTGGTACCCGTAATTCAGATTGAGATAGGCGTTCCGTTGCGCCACGCGGTAGCGGCGCCACGCTGAACGCGGTGGTTGGCCGACCCCTTCGGCCGATGCGTGGGTAAAATAGCTCGCGTACGCCAGGCCGATCGTGGCCACCGTGGGCCGTGGATCCAGAAACCCAGATCCACACGCCAAGCAGCGATAGAGATTCCATTCACCCGGCGCGCAAGCGAAGACGCGGTCACGCACACCGGCGTGGGCCAATTCCCGCTCGGCTTCCCCACACACGGGACAAGTGGCGACCACCTCCAGCCCGTCCGCCGGCCAGCTTGTGGCTGGTGTGGCGTCCGACGAGGATGGGGAATCCGCTACCATGCGATTGGGCAGCACTGTCGCGGTACCGCGGTGGAAGTGTCAAAAGAAATGTCCCCCACGGAGAGCCGCGGGCTGGCGCGCGGAACTTGACGCTCGGCCCGGGTTGGCCCTTTATTGCCGGCCATGAAGTGCGAGAAAGAGGGCTTCCTGAAGTGGCTGCCGGGCATGTTTCGGCCCGCCGTGCGCAACTTCCGCCTGCTGAACCGCGACTACGGCCACTTCCGCACCATGCGGGAACGCGCCAGCGTGGACCGCGAGGGCCGTCCCCTCCCGTGGTACACCTATCCGGCCATCGAATTCGTCAAACAACTGGATTTCTCGAACCGGGATATTTTCGAATTCGGCGCGGGATACTCGTCGTTGTTCTACGCCGCCCGCTGCCGGCGCATCACGAGCGTCGAAGACAACCGTAAATGGTTTGACGTGATCCGGCCGAAGGCGCCGGCGAACTGCGAAATTCTCTGTCACGATTCCCCGGAAAAGTACGTCGGCGCCATTTTCAATTATCCCCACCCGTTCGACGTGGTCATTATTGACGGCTCGCACCGCGAACAGTGCTGCGCGCCGGCGTTGCAGAAGCTCAAGCCCGGCGGCATGATCGTCCTCGACAACAGCGACCATCACAAGGAGTGCGTCGCGATCCTGGCGCAGGCTGACCTGATCCAGGTGGACATGGCCGGTTTCGGGCCGCAGAACGGTTACGTCTGGGCGACCTCTTTCTTCTTATCGCGGGAATTCAATTTCCAGAGTGCGCAACCGCACCGGCCCACACTGAGCGTTGGACCCTGAACCGGGCATCGTGGAACCCGCGTCGCGCATCCTTTTGCTCCGCCTCAAGTCGATCGGCGACATTCTGTTCACGCTGCCGGCGGTACATTCGGTGCGGGAGCATTTTCCGAAGGCCCACCTCGCGTTCCTGGTGTCCCAAGAACACGCCCCGCTCCTGAACGCATTTGCCGGGGTGGACGAGGTCATCGCGCTCGACCGCGCGCTCTACCAACCGCGGCAAATCAAGGCGGCTTGTACCCACACCCTGGCCTTGCTCCGCCGGCTGCGGGGTGGACGGTTCACGCTCGCCATTGATTTCCAAGGCTACGGCGAGACCGCGCTGCTGACTTGGCTCACTCGGGCGCCCGAACGCTGGGGCACCGTGTTTGGCGCCGGCCGCGCCTGGGCTTACACGCGCCCCGTGGCGGGCTACGACCGGCAGCATCCCGCGGATTGGAACCGCGCGCTGCTGGAACGTTGCGGCCTGCCGCGCACGCCGGTGCGCAACGCGCTCCGGCTGCCCGAGGACGCGGCCCAGGCGGCGGCGGAGTTTTTCGCCGCGCGGCAGTTGGCGGCGCGGACACCGACGTTGTTCATCCAGCCTTTCACCAGCGCCGGACACAAAAACTGGCCGCCGGAAAAATGGCTGGCGCTGGCCGCGCACTGGCAGGCGCGCGGCCTGCAAGTCCTGTTCGGCGGCGGGCCCGGGGATCGCGCGGCGCTCGCACCGGCCGTGCGCGCCGGCTTTGCGGTGTCCGCCGGCGTGCCGCTGCTGACGACGGCCGGCTTGATGAACCGGTGCGCGCTGGTCGTGGGCGGTGACACGGGGCTGCTGCACCTGGCGGTCGCGCTGGGCCGGCGCGTGCTGATGCTGATTCATTCCATTTCGCCGGGGAGCAGTTTTCCCTACCGTCGGCCGGAATGGGCACTGACACCGCCACCGGCGCAGTTGGTTCCGAGTATCAGTGTGGAGACGGTGATCGGGGCCACGACCAAAGCCCTCGCGGAAGAAGGCGTTCCCGTCGCGCCGCGCGTCCTGGCCTCTCCGTGAACCGGAGCGCGGGCGGCCCTCCATCCGCAACGCGCCCGGCTTCGTCGTCACAGAGCTACTGTGCCTTTCGGCCCGATGGATCGAACGCCTCGATGAACTTCACCATCGCCCGCACGTCGTGGTAGTTGGCCTTCCAGTTGTGCGCCTTGCCGGTGGCTTTGGGCCGGCCGTCGGCGGTGACGGTGTCGAGCCAGATGCCGTCGGCGGGGTTGATTTGGTAGGCTTCGAGAAAGTGGATCAGTTTGTCGAGCGCCTCGGCGTAGGCGGGGTTCTTCTTGTGCCGCAAGGCGTCGGTGAGCGCCGCCATCATTTCGGCCTGGACCCACCAGACTTTGTCGGTGTTGGTGGCTGGTTGGTCGTCGAAGCCGCGCGAGTAAAGCCCGCCCCGCTCGTGGTCATAGCCGTATTTCAGGGCGTGGTCGAGGTCGGCGTAGCAGTGGCGCCAGGAGCGCCGCTGGCCCAGCGTCTTCTCCGCGCGGATGAGCAGCCAGGCGAACTCGACGTTGTGGCCGTAGGACAGCCCGGCGCTCGCGGGATCGGTCACCGGCGCCCAATCCGGTTCGCGGTGGAAAGACGACTGGCCGGGATCGAGCGGGTAGAAGTACGTGGCGTTGATATGGACCGCTTCCTGCAACGATTTCCGGACGGCCCGGTCGTGGCTGGCGGCGTACAATTCCGTCAGGGCTTCCATCAGATGCAGATGGGTGTTGGCGCTCTTGAGGCCGGCGATTTCGACTTCCGCATTCGGCGCGCGCAGCGGCAACGGCGTCCAGTCCCGCTGGAAATGCTCGTTCCAGCCGGTGTTCTTCGCGTCGTGGGCGTGCTGCTGGATGGTCTGGTAGAGATCCATCGCCCGACGCAGCGCGTCCGCATCGTGGCTGGCGCGGTAGTATTCGACGAAGGCGTAAATGACAAACGATTCACCGTAGAGGATCTTCCGGTCGTCGGTGACCTTTCCGGCGAGGTCGGTCTTCCAGAAATAGCCGCCGTGCTCGCGGTCCAGGAAGTGGTCGAGCAGGAACCGATAGCCGCCTTGGGCCGCTTGGAGATAATCCCGTTCCAGGGTGCTGAAGCCCTTGCGGTGGGCATGGGAAAAGCCCCAGACCATCCGGGCCTGCGACACGAGCTGCTTCTCCGTCGCCACGCCCCGGCCGTTCAGGTCGTCGGCCAGCACGTAGCCGCCGTTGGTCCGGTCGATGGCGGTGTCGAACCAGTAGGGCAGAACCTTCGCCGCGAGTTGAACACGGAACTCTTTGGCGTGGTAAAGGAGCGGGCTGGCGGGAGCCGGGGCGCTCGCCAGCAGCGCCGCGAAGCAAAGGGAGATGAACGGGCGGAGAGTCATGTCCGGAATTTAGCCGCCTGGTGTTTGGGAACAAGCCGGGACTTGGCGGCGCGGCGGCGCGGGCATCCCGCTCGCCGGTATCCTGCGGTGACCGCGACGAAGGAGCCGGGACGGGACGGCCCCACTACAGTGGCTTGATCTGGATTTTGCGGAAGCAGACCGGGTCGTTGTGTCCGGCGAAGCCGAAATGCCCCGACGTTCGGTCCTTGCCCGGATGGGCGCTGTTGTGCATGAACTCCGTCACGTTCGCCAAGTCGCAATCCAGGATCACGGTGCCATTCAGTTCCACCTTGATCTTGGAGCCTTTGACGGTGACTTCCTCGAAGTTCCAATCGCCGATGGGACGCTGATAGCCCCGCGCGGCGGCGACCATGCCATAGGCGGAGCCGTGCGCCTGCCGTGGATCAATCTTCTCACCGGTCGCTTTCTCGTAATTGTCGTCGAGCACCTGCAGCTCGCACATGCCGACATAGGCGGTGTCGCCCTGGCCGGGATAACGGATGGCCAGGCCGTTGTTCCCGCCGGGCGGGAGTTTGATTTCCAGCCGCGCCATGAAGTCGGAGTACTCGTCCTTGGTGTAGATCGTGCCGCCCTTGCCGGGCCGGCAGCAAATCGCCCCGTCCACGACCTGATACTCATCCAGCGGGCCGGCCCAACCGTCGAAGTCGCGGCCGTCAAAGACGGACTTGAACCCCTTCCCGCCGTGGCGTTCCAGAATCCGGTTCGCCTCCGCCGGACCGATTTCCCGGATGAAGATGTTGCGCCAGCGAATCTCGCCGCCGTGGGTCTGCAACTCGATGGGACCTTTCGGCGGGATGGGCGTCTTGCGGTCGTAATAATTCTCCAGGTTTGCGAAATTGACGACAAGTTTGCCGTTGAGCCAGACACTCACCCGGGCGCCCACCATCAGAATGCGGAAGGAATTCCACTGGCCGAACGGCTTGTCGGCAAGCACGAGCGGGTCCTTGCCGGGCGCGCCCGGGCTGTTGTTCCACAGACCGCCGGAGCCTTTGTCGGCCCCGAGGGGGAATTTGTCCTTCTCGGTGTAATCCCAGATCTGCACCTGCGGGCAGCCGCGCAAATACACGCCGGAATCGGCCAGCGGCACCGTCCGGTATTCCACGAGCAACTCAAAGTCGCCGTAGTCCTTCTCGGTGGTGGCATACTTGCCGTTGCCGTCATTGACCAGTTCGCCGTTCTCGACGCGCCAGTGCTTGCGCATGTCGACCGTCCAGTCGGCGTCCTGGGCCGCGCGTTGGTCCGGGGGCATCGCCAGATATTTGCGATGGTCAAACGTGTCGCCGCCGCGCCAGCCGGCAAGATCCTGGCCGTTGAAGAGCGCGGTGAACCCGGGCGGCGGCTGGTTGAGGGCCCGGGCGCTTGCGGCGCCACCGAGCAAGCCGGCGAGAAGCCACAGGGTCAGGGGATGGATCCGACGATGCAGATGGCTGGATTTCATAGTGCTGGCGGTGTGATAGCCTGTCGCCGGCCAAAGGTCAACTCGCTAGGCGCCCCGAACTTGCGGATGGCTCCCGCGCCCGGGCCGGCGGCACCCACGCCGGTTGCGCTGCGGCGCGGCGGGCTGGAGCGGCCACGCCCGAAATCCGCGCTCCCGGCGACCGTCTCCAGTCTTGACTTGGCTCAAGGTCTGGCCGCAAATACACGGTTAGCATTTGCCAAGACAGAGCAAGCCAGCGCGTCGGTTCGCCGCAACATTTCGGGGTAGTCCGGGCGCCCGTCGGATGTGCGGGGCGAAGATGCTGCCGGCCGGATCGAAACAATTGGCGTTGCCATGAAGATGAAGAACGCGATCGACACCGCGAACCGCCGTGAGTTCCTGCGCGGCGGCCTCCGCTACGCCCTGCTCGCCGGCCTGGGCGCGGTCACCGCCACCGTCGCCGCGCGGCAGCAAGTCCGGTTGCCCGGTCAGACATGCATCAACGCGGGCATCTGCCGCGACTGCACGGCCTTCGCGGATTGCGGGTTGCCGAGCGCCCTGTCCGCCAAGCTTGCCTTGAAAGGAGATTCGCCGTGAATCCGATGTCGCGTCCTCGCCCGCTCTCCCGCCGGGAATTCGCCGGACAAGTCGCTCGCGGCGCGCTCCTCGCGGGGGCCGCCTTGGTCGCCGGTCCCTCGGCGCTGGCCGCGCAGAGCGGGCCGAACAACCCCTTCGCCTACGACCTCAGCCGGCTGAGCCAGACCGACCCGAAGTTGGTGCGTTACGAGGAGACCGGCCGCTTCCGCAGTCCGCACGCCGAGCCGCACCGGATGGCCGTCGGGCCGGGCGACGTGTTGTTCGTCGCGGCGGGCAACTACGTGACCGCGCTCGGGGCCGGCGGCGCGAGTGGTTTGGAAATCGCCCTCAACGGCCCGGCGCGCTGTGTCGCGGTGGCGCCGGACGGCACGATCTACGCCGGGTTGCGCGATCACGTCGAGGTCTTCGACGCGAAAGGCCAGCGGCGCGCCACCTGGGAGACGCCGGGCGGGAAGCCGTGGTTCACTGGCTTGGCCGTGGGCGAGAACGATGTGTTCGCCGCCGACGCCGGCAACCGCGTCCTCTTCCGCTTCGACCGGTCCGGCAAACTTGTCCGCCGTCTCGGCGAGAAGAACAAGGACCGTGGCGTCCCCGGCTTCATCGTCCCCAGCCCGTATCTCGACGTCGAACTGGGCAAGGACGGCCTGTTGCACGTCAACAATCCGGGCCGGCATCGCGTCGAGGCCTACACGTTCGACGGCGACTTCGAGGGCGGCTGGGGCAA
>VFSW01010853.1_pt1 | contig 12871 bp, 10 predicted proteins | sample 5358111 | NCBI WGS metagenome assembly VFSW01 (sample SAMN11554181, study PRJNA540505) | mine drainage metagenome | isolation source: sediment from site ElyBrook_90M | place: USA: Ely Copper Mine, Vershire, VT | collected 2017 | reverse complement strand
GACACACCCTGGGTTACGGCAGCGCTGCAGGTCGGGCTGGGGGGAGTGTTGGTGTTTATTACGGGCGTGCTGATTGGAAGCTCGTGAGAATGCAGATTTTAGATTGCAGATTTGGGACAGCTCGGTTGGATGCATGCGGATAGATGTTCAATCTGCAATCTGAAATCGACAATCTGAAATGTTGTTTACGGTTGCGTGTCGAGCGGGTGCGTGCTCTTCTCGTAGAATTCCTTCTGCAATTTCGGGCTGACGTCGTCGGCCTTCACTTCACGGATTGCATTCGCTACCGCGTTAATCCACCAGTTCATCTGATATTCGCCGAGCTCTTTGTTGGCTGGCGAGCCGTCACCAGAGTAGTGAAACGGGAAGCGCGTGTACCACCAGATCCCTGTGTAGATGTTCTCGGGAAGCTTCTGGCGAGCCTGATCGGCGCCGGATTCATTCTTGGCGCGATCCATGTGCACCAGGTCGGGGTGGGAGATCAGCATGTTCGAAGTTTCGCCCTCACCCGCGTGCATGTCCATGCTGGTCTTTCGCGGAGGGCCACCCTTGCCTGGCTCGAGCTCATTGAACACGTAGACGACGTAGTCATGGGGCTTGTCGAGCTGAGTCTGCGCGAAGTAGGGGAGCAGGCTGTTGTTGCCGCCGTGGCCGTTGACGATCAGGACTTTCTTACAGCCGTTGCGGGCCATCTCGTCGGTGGTCTCCTGCAGCAGGGCGAGTTGCAGGCCGCGGCTGTAGGACATCGTGCCGGGTTCGTGCTTCGCTTCGGCGATCTGGCCGAAATAATATTCCGGGAAGACCACCGCATACTCCTGCTCGGCTGCGTGGAGCGCGGCGTAACGGACGTCGAGCAGATCGGTGCCCAGCGGAAGATGCGGGCCGTGCTTTTCGATGATCCCGAACGGGAGGAGGCATGTCCCTTGCGAACGATGAATGCCTTCGCGGAAGTCGGAGGCGGTGAGTTCCTCCCAGTGGACAGAAAGCTTGGCCGAAGATTGAGAGGCTTGCGCGTGTGCAGAATGAAGAAGGCCTACCAGTACAGAGATGGTCAGCAACATTGAGATGCAATGTTTGCAGCAGGAATGGATCATGATGGTGAATCTCCCTCGGGGCGGATTGTAGCACGAGGAATCCTGTATTAAAACGTATCAGTATTGGGTTTTCAGTCTATTTTTATTCATTCGCTTTCTAGTACACAGGGGCGCAACGTGGTTGATCCTTCCCTGTTTTATTCTTATGTGCAAACATTCACATCCGATACAAGCCATACGAGGAAATCTGCCATGAGACGAATGGTACATCGTGCAGGTTGGGCAGCAGGTTTTCTTGCGGTGATTGCGCAGGTTGCAAGCGCACAGCAGTTGGTTCAGGCCGCTCGGGAGGATGGCACCATGACTCCATTGCGCGTCTATTCGCCGAGCACGGGTGGCTGTGCTCCGCTGGCGCCGATATCTCCTGGGACGGGCGGGAGCGAGAACGGTTACAAGTACCTGGCTCAGGGCATGCAGGCAAATGGGTGGCGCACGATCGTGATAGGACATGAAGAGTCACGGCAGCGAAAATCCCCACTTCCGGCAAAATCGGCCGGAAGTGGGACACCCTTTTGATCCTAAATCGCCACAGCCTACGGCACTTCGATCAGCTGCATTTTGCCGTCTTTGGCGCGGTGCAGGACCATGACCTTCCCCTTTGGGTCGCGGAAGACAAAGACGTCGCGGTCCTTGAAGTGGGCTTCTTTGATGGCCTCTTCGAGTGTCATGGGGCGCATGGCGACAGACTCGTCGGAACGGACGAGGTGAACTTCGGTTGTCTTCGCTACCGCAGGATACTTGTGCACTAACACCGGAACGGCGGTCTTCTCCGACAGTCCTACAGCAGCCTGCACGTCTTCCTGTGTGGAGTGACCGTTCCACTTGTTGGCTTCCTCGCTCTTGCGGGCGGAGCGCTTCTTCGACTGCCAGCGAGTCTTGTGCTTGATGGCCTGTTTCTCGAGGTGGTCGAGGGCTTCGTTGACGGCGATGCTCATGTCCTTGGCTTGGGCCAGGCCGACCAGCAGGCCGTTACGGGGATTGATGGTGATTTCGGCTTTATGACGGTGCTTCTCGACAGCGAGAATGACTTTGGTTTCGAATCTGTCGCCCAGGATTTTGCGGATTTTGGCGAGGCCGGTTTCTACTTCTTTGCGGATGGCGGTGGTGACTTCGTACTGTCTTCCGGTGTATTCCACGTTCATGAGCGCCCCTCCTAAGAATTCAAGATGCGAGCCAAATCGGGCACTGCAATTAGAACCATGTTCGAGCTGGGAGCTAATGTTGTTCCACTCGAACGCCAATCCCCTTCGGGATCCAGGCACAGCAAATGTCTTGTTGCGTTTTACATTTTTTCGCCCGGGCCGGACTCAATCCACTCTGTTAGCTGCTCCAATGTGCTGGGGTCTCTTGCTGCGGCTATGGCCGTGTCATGATCCGCGTCACTCACCCGCACCATGTAAACCAGACGAACATACTTAGCCTGTTCTGGCAAATCGAAAAGAGGAACAATCGGATGCGATTGCCGGGTTGTTTTCCCCTGTCTCGTAATCATCGCTGAATTGAACTTGACCCTAACGCCTCCGCCGTTTCGTTTCTCAACGGTATAGCGTGAGGTCTCGTAGCCTACCAAGTCGTCCCCACCCGACAGTATGGTCGCGCTTCCTTGCTGTTCCTCCCTTAGCTGTGGCAAATATCCTCCGGACTTTACAACCGGGGTGAAGACTTCTATCCGCCATCCGGGCTGGAGGTCCAGAAAACGCTTGTGAATGTCGAGAGGAACGCCAGGAGCGTCTTGGCGAGAGCGGGATGGTCGCGAGGCGCAGCCCACGGAAAACATGGCTAGAGCGAAACAGCAAATATATTTCGTCCATCGCATGGGAAAACTCTGACTTCGCTAACGAAAGTGGCGTGTTAGCGACCCTGCTTCTGCCGGTGCTACGATTATTTTTTTACCCGGCGCTGGTGCGTGCTCGGGATGCGCATGTCTTCGCGGTATTTGGCCACCGTGCGGCGTGTCACCTGGATGCCCTGCGATTGCAGGATGCGGGTGATCTGCTCGTCGGTCAGCGGGCGAGTGGGATCTTCCTCCTCGATGAGCTTCTTGACGCGGCGCTTGAGGATCAGCAGCGATGTTCCGCCACCCTCGGGGCCCTGCACGCTCTCGCTGAAGAAGTAACGCAGCTCGAATACGCCCTGTGGTGTGTGGGCGTATTTGCTGGCGACAGCACGGCTTACCGTGGAAGGATGCACGCCGATTTCTTCGGCCACCTCCTTGATCATCATGGGTTTGAGGAAGTCGATTCCCCGTTCGAGAAATTCCTGCTGGCGCGCGACGATGGAGTAGCAGACCTTGGTGATGGTCTGCTTGCGCTGTTCGATGTTCTTGATGAGCTGGATGGCGCTCTTGTAGCGCTCTTTGACGTAGTCGCGCGTGTTCTTGTCGTTGGTGCCGTCGCGCGTGACCAGCTTCTTGTAGGCCGGATTGAGCCGAAGCTGCGGCAGGTCTTCGTCGTTCATGATGACCAGCCACTCGTCGCCGTGCTTCACGAAGGCGACGTCGGGTTCAATTAAGCGCGCCTGGACTTTGTTATAGCGCAGGCCGGGGCGCGGATCGAGGGTGCGGATGTAGTCGAGCGCGGCTTGGACAGCTTCGAGGGGACGTCCGATGGCTTTGGCGATTTCTTTGTGCTGCTTGTTCTGCAGGCCTTTGAGATGGTGGTCGACTACGGCCATAGCATCCTGCAGGACCTGGGAAGTGCCGTTCCCGTTCTTGTGCTGCGCGAGCTGGGCCTGATGGAAGCGAAGCTGGGCGAGCAGGCACTCGCGCAAATCGCGGCATCCGACGCCAGGAGGATCGAGTTGCTGGACGACTTGCAACGCCTCCTGCAAATCCGCAGCCGTGAATCTTGGCTTGTAGGTGGATGCCACGCGTGGCGCGGGTTCCGGTGCGGGAGCGACGGCTGCGGCGCCGTTCCCTCCGCCCGATGAGAAAGACGTTTCCGGGCGTTGGGCGATGGCTGAAGTGACGTTTGGCGGCGTAACGTAGCCGAGATCCGGATTGGCCGCGAGGTCAAGATCAGAGTCAATTCCTGGCTCGGGGGAATCAACCATCCCTCCGGAGGGTGCATCGGCGCCCGATCCCGGATCTGTTGCGACCTCTGCGAGTGCCAGGGCTTGCGCCTCGCTCACAATGGCCTTGGCGGTGACGGGGTCGGCCTCGGGGGGTGCCGGAGGAGCCACACCGAGCAACTCGTCGTCGCTGGCGATGAGGTATCCGTCTTCGTTCAGGTTGCCGACAATCAGGTCGGCTGCTTCGCGGACCTCCGGACGCAGGCTCAACGCGCCCAATTGCCACGACAGGTGATCCGTGAGATTGCTCGGCTTGGAGAGGAAGTTCTCGAACGACGGCCGCTCGATATCTTCCATCTCGCTGTGGGTGCGATAGCCGGGATCGAGATAGTCCTGGAAGAACGATCCGAAATCGATTTCCTCGAACGGATCTTTCTTCTCAACAGCGGTGATGGGATTTTCTTCGGTGGCGGCCGCAGTCGTGCGGTCGCGGTCTTCTTCTTTCTTGCCGACTTCGTCAAGCAGAGGGACAGAATCTTCGAGTTCTTCGAGAACCGGGTTCTCGACCATCTCGGCGTTGATCATGTCCTTCAGCTCAAGCTTGTTGAGCGCGAGGACGGAGACCATCTGCACCAGCCCGGGAGTGAGGATCTGGCGCTGCGACAGCTTAACGCTGAGTTTGTGCTGTAGTAAAACCATGTTTCAAAGTTTCAAGGTTTCAAAGTTTCAATGATTCCAAGGTTTAGGGTTTTACTTTGCAACCTTGCAACTTTGAAACTTCCGAGCAAAGCCTTCACACCAGCGAGAAACTCTCTCCCAAGTACACTCTTCGCACTTCCGGATCGCTGGCCAACTGCCCGGGCTGGCCCTGACGGAAGATTCTGCCGTCATCGATGATGTAGGCCCGGTCGGTGACCGAAAGCGTTTCGCGCACGTTGTGATCGGTGATCAGCACTCCAATGCCGCTGGCCCGCAAGTTGCTGATGATCTTCTGCAAGTCGAGTACGGCGATGGGATCGATCCCGGAAAACGGTTCGTCCAGCAAAATAAAAGTCGGGTTGATGCACAGGCAACGGGCAATTTCCACGCGCCGGCGTTCCCCACCGGAAAGGGCGTATCCGCGGTTCAGGCGAATATGCTCCAACCCCAGTTCGTCAATGAACTTTTCCATCTTCTCGCGGCGCTCGTGCCAGGAAATCGGCTGTGCTTCCAGAACCGCGAGGATGTTTTCTTCCACAGTTAACTTGCGAAAAACCGAAGCTTCTTGCGGGAGATAGCTGATGCCATACTGACGGGCCCGGAGATACATGGGAACGTCGGTGATGTCCTGACCGTCGTACAGCACGCGGCCAGTATCGGGAGGGATCAGGCCAACTATTGCGTAAAATGTGGTAGTCTTACCTGCGCCGTTAGGGCCTAATAAACCAACACCTTCGCCCTGCTCGACCGTCAGGCTGACCCCATTTACAACGCGGCGGCCACGATAGGATTTGCCAATTTCTTCAGTGGCCAGGGTACGCATTTATCGTGCCATTCAGGCAATTATCGTGCCACTCGCGTCGTCGTTACCACAGGTGTACTAGCTTCGCCTTCTACGAGCACCCTATCATCGCGTCTAAAAAAAGTCAACGAAACCCCGGTAATCTTGCCTTGTTAGGCATCAAAAATGCTAGGCGGACCGCCCGTGAGGACGAATTTGTCGTCCGCAGCGGTGTAGACGAGCTTCTGGCCTTCGGCCCGGCGGTTCGGCTGCTGGATCACAACGCCGCCTTCGGCGACCATGCGATCAAGCTGGCCTTCTCCGGACAAGGACTGGTTTCTTGAGGTCTGACTTCTCGGCAGTAGGTAAGCGTCGACTATCTTCGCGGACGCCGTAAAATCGGCGCTTTTTGCGATGACCCCGCCTTCGTAATGAACTCTTCGTTCGGCATCGGCGTAGGTGAGCTTCAAGCCGGTGATGGCAATGGGGCTCGATTCAGAGCGAGCGGACGACTTCTTCTTTGCCGACTGATCCCTGCTCTTGTCCGCTCCGTGTTTTTCCGGTTCGATAAGAATCGTCTGCACCGGCTGCGCGGTGGTGCCCTGTGCGGTGACGAACCGGCGATCACGGTCGAACTGAATCGAGGGTGCTTCGATAATGTTGGCGTCCTGCCAGAGACGCGCTTTCCCCGCGTACAAGGCCAGAGCCGGAGAGTTGTGGGCTATCATGCGGTGAGCAGTGACGTGAATCGGCGAGGAAGACGCCAGCAGTGCGCCGTCCGGCTGTTCTTTCAAGTCGCTGTATGTGCTCTTAACGTCGCCCTCGGCCAGAGCGTCACCGGTAGAACGGTTGATGCGGATCGTATCGGCGGTGGTCGCCATGCCGCCGTTCGCCACGCGGGGATCGCCCGTCAGCACGAGCATCTGGTCGGCCGGGTTATAGCGCGCGGAGTTCGCCCAGGCCTGCATTCGCTTCTCTGGAGCCAGGCTGTCGGAGTAGGCGAAGTTGCCTTTTTGCGTGATGGACTCGATACCACCTTGCGGCAGGAATGCCGCGTCGACTGAGTCGCTGGTGCTGATGCGATCTGGCTCGCCGGGCGCTGAACTGACAATGCGGGCGTTGGGCGCGCCATGCACGCTCGCCAGATGGTTGTGCCCGCCCGAGGCGGCGAACTCGGCCTCGAACTTGTCCGCTGTAACCACGGTGCGCTGCGGGGCTGGCGCCGAGCGGGGAGTAGGTTCGTGAGCCTGGGCGATGGTGATTTGTGCTGTGCCTGAGGTTACGGCCCGCTGAAGGATGTGTCCTTGTTCGACTGTGAAATCGATGACGGGAGCCGTGAGTTCGAAGTCCTGCTGGCCATTTTTTGAGCCTTTTTCTGGCAGCTCGGCCGTGGCGGACGCCTTTTGCCTCAGGTGGGCGCCATCGACGGCGTGCACTTTTTGAAGCTCATTCTGGCCGGCAAAGTCCAGGATCATGCGTCCGGCGTCGCCCTCGACGGAGTGTTCTCCGCTCTGCTCGAAGTGAACCGCGCCGGATAGGGTTGCGGTGCGGAGCAGGTTTTCTCTGCTCGCAAGCAAGAACTCAGCCTGGTTTGCACGTCCGTGCATTTCCGATGGCTCCGCGGAGCCGCTTCGATCCCGACCTGCGCTACCGGCGGCGCTCATTCGCGTATCGGTGGTGACATTTCCCGTCGCGAGGACCCGCTCCACGTAGTTTTCAGAGGTCAAATACAACGTGGCCTGATCCGCCTGCAGGGTTCCGTCCTCCCGGGCGAGGTGGGGATGCTCGAGTACGATCTCGCGCGGATCATTGGTGATCACGCCGTGCTCGGCTTCAATGACCGCGGCGTAGGGGCCACTGAGCGCGACGTGAATCTGCGAGATCAAGGTCAGCCTATTGCTTTTACCCGCGTACTGCACTCCCACGGCCGAGCCGCTGGCTTGCGGCGTTTGAAACTCAACACGCGCATTGGTGGAGGCGTTTCCGGAATCTTTGTTAAAGACCAAGTCGCGCGTCTTCAGGTGAATCGGATTCTTGAGCTCCTTCGGCGTGGACTGGTCAGGACTGGCCACGCCGGCGGGGTTGGCTACAAGATCGATCTGCACGTCTCCCTGGGCGGTAACATCGCCGGTTTTCTGGTTATAGGCGAATTCGTCGCCATAAATCTGGTCGTAACGCGAGGAGTCGCGGCCATAGAGCACAATGGTGACATTGTGGAGCTCGGCCTTGTCGTTGAGCTTGAATTGCTTAATATCGGTCGCCTCGACCGTGAAGAGTGTGCGTTTACCGTCGGACTTGGAGAACTGGAAGCCTTTCGCCGTCTGCTTGATGTCGTATCCGATTTTGCCTGGGATGGTCTTCAGGACATTCGTCGCCTTCGAGCGCGCATAGAAGTACATTCCCGCGACGACCAGGGTGAGCAGTATGGCGGTCGCGGCTAGCAGGCGGCGCAGACGATAGACCGGGAGCGGCATCTGGGTTCAGTGTAAAACAGTTCTTAATTCAGAGTACTCAGTACCCAGTACTCAGTACTCAGTTTTTTTGGGAGGTTTGTCTCGTCTACACTTTGGATGCAATGAATCCCGAGCTCACACCACCTCTGCTCGAGTTTCGCAACCTCCGCGTGATGCGGGGCCAGAAGGTTGCGCTCGACGATTTCAGGATCCGGATTGGAGCCGACGAGCATGTTGCCATTCTCGGGCCGAACGGCTGCGGGAAGTCGACGTTGATCAAGACCATTACGCGCGATTGTTATCCGGGGGCGCGGGCGGAATCGTCGATGTCCATTCTCGGAGAGGAGAGCTGGGACGTGTTCAGGCTGCGCGCTCGGCTGGGGATTGTATCGAACGACCTGATGCTTTCCTGTACGGGTGATGCCTGCGGACGCGACGTTGTGCTGTCGGGCTTCTTCAGCAGCACGGCGATCTATCCGAATCACACGGTCTCCAGTGAGCAGGCGGCCCTAGCCGAAGCTGCGCGGGCCGAGTTGAAGATCTCGCAGCTGGCGGGCCGGCCGGTTTGCGAGATGTCGTCGGGAGAAGCGCGGCGTGTGCTGATCGCCCGGGCTTTGGTACACAAGCCACGCGCGCTGCTGTTCGATGAACCGTGTAACTCGCTCGATCTCTCGGCGCAGCAGAACGTGCGGCACACAATGAGTGCGCTGGCTCAGGGAGGGACGGCGATTATCCTCGTGACGCATGAACTGGCTGACATCGTGCCGGAGATCCAAAGGGTCGTGCTGATGAGCCGCGGGCGCGTCATGGCGGACGGCCCCAAGGAAGAGATTCTTCAGGTCGAACGGCTCGGGGCACTGTTCGGCGTCAACGTGGAGATGGCGCGGAGAAATGGGCACTACCATTTGTGGTGACGACACCCTTGAGATCACGTAGCGAAAGTTCCAATCCGCCGTATTCGGGGTGGTCGTTGTGCCCGATGCAGAAGGCAATATCGATGGAATCGCCCGCCAGGAGCGGCGTCTGCTGAAGGCGCTCGGCCATATGCCAGCCGAGGGCATCGAAGGCGATTTTGGTTCTGAAATCGGTTCTCAGTTCCCGGCTTTCAGTTCTCAGTGAACCGCCTTGTACTTCGTCGACGGCGGCTTTTTCGCTGCGGCGGATGGCGGCTACGTCAGGATGGCAGCGCGGGGTCGCAAGAATTGCTGCGGCTGAGAGCACCTGCGATTCCTCGAATTCTGCTGCTCGTTGGTTTGCCCTTAGTTTCAGCTTGACGTGCTTGTCTTTGAGAATCCGCGGAGGGGCTACTAGCTGCACTGCGCGCGCGGCGAATACCGGCTCGGGATTTCCCATGCCATAGGGTTCGAGTAACTGAAGAGCCTGGAATAGCTCAGGCGTGACTTCGCTCAGGCTGAGTTCTCCGTCGAGGTCGAGAACGGGATCGAAATCGGCAGGCGTGAGCCTGGTGCGGGCGAACTGATCCAGCCGGGTGCGCAGCTCGGCGACGTTGGCGGCGGGCATGGCGAATCCGCAGGCGTGGGAGTGGCCGCCATAGCGTGTGAACAGAGTGCCGCAGGATTCAATCGCTTCGAGCAAATGGAAGGCCCGAATGGAGCGGCCCGATCCGAAGGCTTCTTCACCGTCGCGCGAAATCACCAGCGTGGGGCGGTTGTAACGCTCGACGATGCGCGTGGCCGTGATACCGATGACGCCGCGATGCCAGCCATCGCCATCGATCACGATGCAATAGGCATCGCGCAGAGCGGGATCGCCGGTGAAACGCTCTTCCACGGCGCGCAGGATTCGACGTTCTTCTTCCTGGCGGTCGGTGTTGAGTTGGTCGAGTTTCGCTGCCAGTTCCTTCGCGCGCGCCGGATCTTTCACACTGAAGAGTTCGATCACGTCGCGGGCTACGTCCATGCGCCCGGCGGCATTGATGCGGGGCGCGATGCGGAATCCTACTTCTCCGGAGGTCGGAGGCCGGTTGGCGGAGATCTGTGCCGCTTCCAACAATGCCTTCAAACCGGGATTCACCGCGCGGCGCAAGGCATCGAGTCCCAAGGAGGCGAAGACGCGATTTTCGCCCGTGAGCGGCACAGCATCGGCGATGGTGGCAATCGCCACCACTTTCATGAACGACAGTAGCAACTTTTTCTGATCTTTACCGTCGAGGCGGCGCCGCATCAGGCCCTGAGCCAGCTTGAATGCGACTCCTGCGCCACACAGTTGCTTGTAGGGATATTCGCAGCCTTTCTGATTGGGGTTGATTACGGCGAGCGCTTTGGGCACGCCGTCAAGTCCGGGCAGGTGATGGTCGGTGACGATGAGGTCTACGCCCAACCTGTGCGCCGTCTCCGCAGGTGCGAAGGCGCGGATGCCCATATCGACGCTGACGATCAGGCGAATGCCGGCGTCGGCGGCTCGCTCGATAACGTCGTCGCGCATGTCGTAGCCTTCGCGAATGCGATGCGGGACGTGGAAGTCGGCTGTGCCTCCGCAGAGTTCGATCGCGGTCTTGAGAATGATGACGGCCATGGTGCCGTCAACGTCGTAGTCTCCATAGACGAGAATCGGCTCTTTGCGTTCGATGGCGGCGTCCAGACGATCCACGGCGGCGCGCAGGCCGGTCATCTGTTCGGGGGCATGAAGATGAGACAGGGATGGCGACAGAAAACGCTGGGCAGAAGCTGAATCATGAATGCCACGCCGAACCAGGGAGGGCGCGAGCACGTGCGACGCACAGGCGATCGGCGTGCCGCAAAACGCAGAGTCCGTGCGCAAAGACGCGATCAAGGAGTCAACTTGGGATTGATCCGTTGGCTTTTGGATCCACCGCATGGGGATGTAGCAGTGTACTCCAGAAAGGATTGTGCAAAGTTGAGTGCAGGAGCCGAGCTTCGCTCGGCGACCGGGTCAAAGACCGGTCCCACACTAATAGTCCCACACCTATAAATGACTAGTTTTCGTCGTCCTGGTCGGGCTCGTCCATGGTGAGGCCGCCGAATTCGTCGGAGACTTCGAGCAAGTGCTGGTAGCGCTCGTACCAGTCGGTGCTAATCTCGCAGAGGAACATCGATCCCTGGTACGCCCAGCCCAACTGGAGATATCCCACCTTGCCGACGTGGGCGCGGAGCCAGCGCGCGTCTTCCACATCGTCGCCGTCGGTGAATTCGGAGTTGGTCAGGCGCTGCACCATTTCATCCAGTTCCGCGCGATCGAGAGTCCATGAATGCATCGTGAGGAAAGGGGCACCCGAAGCCTTCGCCAGTTCGACAAAATCCTTCCAGCCGTCAGGATTATCGCCCGTTTCCCACATGACGCATTGCACCTCTTCGTAGTCCACGAAGCCGTGGAAGCGGCGCATGCCGTGGCCTTCGATGAAGGCGATCATGTCGTCTTTTACGGTGGTGAGATCGTCGGGAATGGGAGACATATGTGGAAAGAGCCGTAAATCAGCATTGTATGCTGTTCGCAATTCCAGTGCCAGCGCAGCCCGGCGGAATCAGTGGCTGGGCGTGGGCGCCGTCATGAGGCTTGCGAACATGCGATAAAACCTATCCGTGTCGAGGTCGAACTGAATTTCGACTTTTTGTGTGGTTGGCCGCAAGCTATCTTTTGTGTCCCATGTGAGCGTATTTCCGTATCCGGCGCCGCGGCCGAGATCGACGCTCATGAAGCGAGTCTCAGCGCGGGTAATGATCGTCGGATCGATCCATGCGGCGGCGGCGATTTCGTCCCACATGATGTCTGCGCCTGGGGTCAGCATCGCGAAGCGGGCGACGTAGCGGGCTGCGGGAGTTCCGGCGGCTTCGATTTGCTTCACCAGTGCCGCGGTCAGATGTGTTTTGACCGAAATATCGGTGGGAGTGCAGACGATCTTCTTCCACGGCGCGCGCAATACGACGGCTGCGGCATCGGGATCGAACCAGAAGTTAAACTCGTGGCGCGGGTTGTTCTGGAATTCGGGATTGTCACTCTGCGGGCTGAGTCCTCCGCCCATAAAGACTAGTTCCTCCGCCAGTTCCGGAAAGTGCGGGTCGAGAGAGATGGCGAGCGCAAGGTTGGTCATCGGCCCACCTTCGTAGATCGTCACCTCGTGCGGATATTTGTGCACCATGCGGATCAGGAAGTGCGGAGCATCTTCTTGGGCGGCCTTGGTGGTGGGCTGACCTTCAGGAAGCGGAGGAACAACCGAAGCTTCGTGCCACCAGCGGTCGTCCCAGGCACCGGCGTAGGCGACTTTGCCGTAGCGCTGCTGCCACATTTGAGATTCCTCGCGAGAACGGACGAGAGGATATTCGGCGCCGGGCACAACGGGAATGTCGGTGCGTCCGACGAGTTCGAGCAGGCGTAGAGTGTGGGCGACCTCTTCGTCGCGCCATTGATCTCCGCTGACCACCGTGATGCCCAGCACTTCGACTTGCGGGGACTGGATCATCATCAGCAAAGTTTGCATGTTGCTGCCGCCGGGGCCGGAGCAGTCTTCGTTGATGATGACTTTGCGGCGTGGCTGGGCGGAACAAAGAGTGGTCGTTATCAATAGGAACGACAGGAGGAATGATTTCATCTTTTTGGTATCTGATCCTAATCAGTGTTGAGTTGCTCACGGAGGCTGAAGCCCATAATCTTTCGAAACGCGTTCGCGGCTCTAAAGGGTCACTCTTCCACGTTCCTGCGTTCTTTATTTCTTGCCGAGCGGCCGCGTCATCAGGTCCGTGTAGATTTTGTAGAACTTCTGGGCGTCGATGTCGAATTGGACGTTCGCCAGCCGCTCGTACGGGGGAACGGTTGTGGATGGATCCCAGAAGAGCGTTTTGCCGTAGCTGGCGCCGTGA
>VFSW01010852.1_pt1 | contig 12871 bp, 15 predicted proteins | sample 5358111 | NCBI WGS metagenome assembly VFSW01 (sample SAMN11554181, study PRJNA540505) | mine drainage metagenome | isolation source: sediment from site ElyBrook_90M | place: USA: Ely Copper Mine, Vershire, VT | collected 2017 | reverse complement strand
CCGGGTGGCGGGGTGGGGATGGCTGGCGAGGACGAGGATGGGGCGAGGGCGATGGTGGTGGTGCCTGGGGAATGGGAGCGGCTCTGGTGGGCGGGTTGGTAGGCGGGATGATGGCCCAGCAGGCACCGGTCTATGCGGCGCCCCCCATGGTGATGGCTCCTCCCCCGGCTTATGCCGTGCCCCAGCCCGCCTACGCCTATCCGGCACCGGCTTATGCTCAACCCGTTTATCCTGCCCCTTACTACGGGGGAGGAGAGGGTGATGATGACTGATCCCGTTTTCGGTTCATTCGGAAAAGACTGACCGCCAGCCCCCCGATTTTCGGGGGGTTGATCTTTTTTGAGGGGGCGAAACAGTTCCGAAGGCTGCGGAAGAGGCCTTGGCTCAGAAGTGGTAGAGTGCGCCTACCGTAAAGGCATTGGATCCAAAATCCGCGGTTCCGTCGGGGGTGTTGAGGGCGGAACGATAGTAGTCATAGCCGAACCGCGCGGAAAATGCTGCATTGATATTGAACTGGAGCCCCAATCCATAGGTGGAAGAAATTCGGTTGGCTCCGGAGTAGCCTGGGCGGGCACTGCTGACGGACTGAGTGGTGGCGGATCCCACCCCCAACTTCCCATAGAGAGAGAGGACATTGGACAGGGGAAGGTATCCCACCCCTTCCAGGGTAGCGACATCGGTCTTTCCGCTGACCGCATTATTGCCGAATTCGCCTGCTTCCGAATAGGCGCCCTCCACGCCGAAATAACGATTGAATTGGTAACCGATCAGGGCGCCGAATACCGAGTTGTAACTGGAATTGTTCCAGGCGGCCTGGTTGGAAGCGTTCAAGGTCTGGGCTTCGCCCATGGTGCCCCCGATATAGAGGCCCTGAGCATAGGCACCGGAGGGCAGCAGAAAGGCTAAGGTCAGTGCGATTTTTTTCATGGTGTTTTTCCTCGTGGTCGGTGAAAAATTACTGTTGTGCCTTGATCAGCAGGGCCAGGGCTGCGGCGTGGCGTCCCTCGTCGGCATCCCTGCGTCCTGGGCGCGGTGCGGCATGGACGGCTTTGGTGAGGTACATCAGGGCGCCGGATTTGTCTCCCTGCTCCAAGAGAAATTCTCCGTAGAAGTAGTTGGCATCCACATTGTCGGGGTCCACCTTGAGTGCCCGTTGAAGGTACTCGCGTGCCTTGTCATCGTCTCCGAAGGAGCCGAAGCGGGGAACCTTGAAATAGAGGGCTCCCAGAGTCAGCAGACCTGCACCGTCCAGTGCGTTGGGGTCGATGGCGATGGCCTTGAGCAATAGGTCGCGTGCCTCCCTGGCCGTGCCCCTGGCGCTGAATATCCCCTGGTATTCGGCATGGGTGGCTGTAATGATGCCTTCCCAGATGAGGGGGGCCGCCTGGTTGGGAAATCTCAGGGTGAAATCATGCGCGCGTGTTTGAAGTTGGGCGAAGTAATCTTCACGTTTGTCTTCAGGGAGCGAGTACCTCCCTTTCGCCCAGGCATGTTGCTCCGCTGCAATTCCTTCTGCCATCGTTTCGGCGTGTGCGGTCACGTTGCCCAGAAATCCCGCCGCCAAACTCAGGGAGATCAGTAATTTTTTTAGGGACATTGGAAAATCCTGTATGGGTTGGGGTGAAAAAAGTCTTCCGGTCCACTCAGCGTTTGCCCAGGGCAAAATCCCGTATCACACTCAACCGCTTGCGTACGTAGCCATCGATCAAGCAGGGATGAAGACCGTTGATGCGGGAAACAAGGGATTCCGGGAACCCGACGAAGTATTCATGCCTGTTTCGGGTTATGGCACGGACGATTTTTCGGGCGACTTGCTCGGGTGGGTCCATGTGTACCTTGAGGACTTTGGACATGCGGTGAACGGCCCCGGTATGGATGAGGGGGGTGACATAACGGGGGGCCACATAGGTCACGCCAACCCCTGTGCCGTCCAGTTCCCTGCGCAATGCTTCGGAAAACCCGCGCAGCGCAAACTTGCTGGCCGAGTAGGCGGCAAATCCGGGAAAGCCGACAGAACCATGGACTGACCCGACATTGACGATTCGCCCCGAGCCCTGGGTCAACAAATGGGGCAAGAGCAGGCGGGTGAGTTGCATGGGTGCGAGGACATTGAGACGCCAGAGGTCTTCGATCCCCGTCTCCGTTTCTTGATGAAACAGGTTGAAACTGGTCATTTCTGCCAGGTTGATCAGTACGTCGATGCCTTCCATCTGGGAAGTGATCATATCCGCCAGTTGTTCGATTTCCTGGGGGATCTGCAGGTTGGCGGGGACGGGCAGGACCGTTCCGCCCATCCGACGCAATTCGACGGTCAGTTCATTCAATGCCTGGACGGAGCGGTCGCTCACGGCCAGGCTGGCCCCCTGTCGTGCCAGGGCTTGTGCCAAATGTTTTCCAATGCTGCCGGTGGCGCCTGTCAATAAAACTTTTTTGCCTTTGAGTTCCATGGATATTTATCGATAATCAACGAACGAAGGTTGGAGATCCCACAAAGCGGCTCAAAACCATGGCCAATGAACGGGTGCCTTGTTGGTGGCAGGAATGATGAGCCACAACTTTTATTTTATTTGAAGAGGGATCCCCAGTGGAACGGCACTGATGCTGTTTTTCGGGCTGCCCTCGATAAGTTCGTCGCTGTAGGTCAGGTAAATGACCACGGAGTGGGCGGGATCGATCATGCGCACCAGGTGCAATTTCTTGAAGAACAGGGAGGCACGGATTTTTGCGATGTCCTGCTGGCGGGGCAGGGGGCCCGACTGAGTGATGGGGCCGATTTTGAGACAGGACAGCGAGGCTTCCGTCTTGTTCTCGGCAATGCCCACTGCCCCGGAGATTCCGCCGGTTTTTGCCCGTGCCAGGTAACAGGTGATTCCATGAATATCCGGGTCATCGATGGATTCCACGACGATCTTGTTATCGGGACCCAGCATTTTCCAGGAGGTATTGACTGACCCGATGTCATCGGCATGAACCTGCGCAGCCAAACAGGTCAGGGACAGGAACGCAAGTAGTTTTTTCATGATCTCGGTCCAATGGATGAAGTGGTTTGTCTCTGGTCGTGGCGGATTTTAGCGCGGTCTTCATTAACCGCTCCTGAACCCGGTATTTTTCAGGGGGGCAACATGAGGATGGTATAGTACGCCAAGTGTCGTCCATGTGACTACCGAGGAATTCATCGATGAAAGTGTTGGTGACGGGCGCTGGTGGATTTGTGGGGAAGGGTCTGGTTCCTTGCCTGGAGAGGCAGGGCCATGTCGTGGTGCGCGCCGTTCGGGCGGCGAGAGAAGACGGCGAGGTGAGCGTCGGGGAGATCGGTCCGGACACCGATTGGGGTGCCGCCCTTGACGGAGTGGAGGCCGTGGTGCACCTGGCCGCGCGGGTCCATGTGATGCAGGCAGAGGACCCTTCTTCCCGGCAGGCGTTTCACCGGGTCAATACGGCGGGAACTCTGAATCTGGCAAGGCAGGCCGCGTTGGCAGGGGTGCGTCGTCTGGTTTTTCTGAGTTCCATCAAGGTGCTGGGAGAAGAGGGGGTCTTGACGGCCAGCAGCATTCCCCGGCCTGCCGATGCCTATGGCCAGTCCAAATGGGCGGCAGAGCAGGGGTTGCATACGGTGGCGATGGAGACTGGGCTGGAAGTGGTGATTCTGCGTCCCCCTCTGGTCTATGGTCCTGGAGTGGGGGCCAATTTTGCGCGCCTGATGCATTGGGTGCGGAGTGGGGTTCCCTTGCCGCTTGGGGGGGTTCGCAATCGGCGCAGTTTGCTGGCACTGGGCAATCTGGTGGATGCTGTGGGATGGGTGCTGAGGCACCCGGCGGCGGCGGGGCGCACCTATCTCCTGAGCGATGGAGAGGATGTTTCCACCCCCGACCTGATCCGGGGCCTGGCCCGTGCCTTGAGCCGTCCGGTCCGCTTGCTCGCGGTTCCCCCCTCCCTGCTGCGGGGACTGGGAAACCTGCTGGGACGCCGTGCGGAGATCGACCGTTTGCTCGGCTCCCTGGTGGTGGATGCTTCGGCCATCCGCTCCGAATTGGGGTGGTCCCCGCCATTGACCCTTGCGGCAGGTCTGGACGTTTTGGTCGCTCGAGAGGGCGGAATGGAAAGGAGTCACTCATGTCACCCAATATCCTGAACTTTTTTTTGCAATGGGGTACCACCACCTTCTCGCTGTGGGTGTGTAGTTACCTGTTCAAAGGGATCCGGTTCGACAGTCTGGGTGCCCTGGTGATTTCGGCTTTGGTGCTGGGGTTTGCCAATGCGGTCATCAAGCCCATTCTGATCCTGCTGACCTTGCCCCTGACCCTGTTTACCTTCGGGTTTTTTCTGCTGGTCATCAATGCCCTGATGATCCTGCTGGTTTCTTCCCTGGTGCGCGGCTTTACCGTGTCGGGTTTCTGGGAAGCCTTCTTCGCCAGCATCTTCGTGTCGCTGCTCAGCCTGATCATTGGGGCGTTGCTCTCCAATGGCTCCCCTCCCTGGCAGCCACCGCCCGGCGGGGGCAACTGGGTTTAGTCCCGTTCAAGGATTTCGCATCGTCACGGAAGTTTCATCAAAGGGTCACGCTTCTGTCACGATGCCTTGATTCAATGGGGGCATGAAGATCCTGTCCGGTGTCTCCCGCGTATGAATTCAGTATCTCACTATCGCACCCTGTGGATATCGGATATCCATCTGGGGACACCGGGATGCCAGGCCGATTACCTGTTGGATTTTCTGCGCTGTCATGACGCAGATACCATCTATCTGGTGGGCGATATCCTGGACGGCTGGCAGTTGCGCAAGACCTGGTACTGGCCCCAGGCCCACAATGATGTGGTTCAGAAACTGTTGCGCAAGGCGCGCAAGGGGACCCGGGTGGTTTATGTGCCGGGGAACCACGATGCGCTGATGCGTCAGTTCTGTGATTTGGCTTTTGGCGACATCGTGGTCCAGGACGAAGCCATTCATACCCTGGCGGATGGACGCAAACTCTGGGTGGTGCATGGCGATCTGTTCGATGGGGTGACTACTCATGCGCGCTGGCTGTCCCATCTGGGGGATAGCCTCTATACCTTCATCCTCAAATTCAACCGCTGGTTCAATGCTGCCCGTGCCCGACTGGGTCTGCCCTACTGGTCCGTGTCCCAATACCTCAAGCATCAGGTGAAAAACGCGGTCAATTACATCCATGCCTTTGAAGAGGTAATGGTGGAGGAAGCCCGTCGACGCGGTTGTCAGGGCGTCGTTTGTGGGCATATCCACAAGGCCGAGATTCGAGAGGTGAACGGGGCCCTGTACTGCAACGATGGGGATTGGGTGGAAAGTTTGACGGCCCTGGTGGAAACTCATGACGGGGCGTTGAGCATCGTGGAATGGCGCCAGAAAGTGGCTTCCCCCCTCAACCTCGGTCCCATTCATCTGGCCGAACAGGAGGGGTGAGCCAGCCCCTCCCCCAAGGAGTGAAGATATGCGTATCATGATTGTGACGGATGCTTGGGAACCCCAGGTCAATGGAGTGGTCCAGACCCTGAAAAATACACGCCGGGAATTGGAAACCCTGGGACATGAGGTCGCCATGATCACTCCCCGGGATTTTTCCACCTTGCCTTGTCCTACCTATCCCGACATTCGCCTGTCGCTGCTGCCGGGGCGTCGGGTCTGCCGAAAGTTGCGGGATTTTGTTCCAGAAGCGCTGCACATTGCCACCGAAGGTCCCCTCGGCCTGGCGGCACGGGCCTATGCCCTGCGCCATGATTTACCCTTTACCACGGCGTACCACACCCGTTTCCCCGAATACGTCCAGGCCCGTTTTGCTTTTCCCCTGGCCTGGACCTATGCCTTCCTGCGCTGGTTTCACGGGCCATCCCGTGCCGTGATGGCACCGACCCCGGTGGTGCAGAAAGATTTGCAACGTCAGGGTTTCAAGCGGGTGGTACTGTGGAGTCGTGGGGTGGATCTGGAGATTTTCCGTTCTGAGCGGGGTCATCGGCTGGATTCGGCACCGCCGATTTTTCTGTATGTGGGACGGGTGGCGGTGGAAAAGAATGTGGAAGCCTTTTTGTCCCTTGATTTGCCCGGTTCCAAATGGGTCGTGGGGGAAGGGCCGGCCTTGCCCCGCCTGCGCCAGCACTATCCGGAAGTCAATTATCTGGGTGTGTTGAATCTGCAGGCGTTGGCCGCCGTGTATGCCTCGGCCGATGTGTTCGTCTTTCCCAGCAAGACCGATACCTTTGGATTGGTGTTGCTGGAGGCACTGGCCTGTGGTTGCCCGGTGGCAGCCTATCCGGTGACTGGGCCGCTGGATGTGATCGGGGATTCCCCCGCCGGGGTGCTGAACGAGGATTTGCGTACGGCCTGCCTCGCGGCCCTGAACATTCCTCGAGAGGTGGCCCGGGCTCATGCGGAGAAGTTCTCCTGGGCTGCCGCCACCCGTCAGTTTGCGGCGCATCTGCAACCGGTGGAGTCTGCTCCTCCCTTGGTTGCCGAACTGGGGGTGGGATGATTCAGCAGGAAAGTCCCTATAAGGGGAAAAGAGGCTTCAAGCGAATCTGGAAGGCTCTGGGCTACTCCCTGACCGGTTTTGTCGACGCGTATCGGCATGAAAGTGCCTTTCGTCAGGAAGCGGCCTTGTCCTGCGTTTTGGTTCCCCTCTCCCTGATACTTCCCGCATCCGGGGAAGGGCATGCCCTGATGATCGGCAGCCTCCTGCTGGTGTTGGTGGTGGAACTGCTGAATTCGGCGGTGGAAGCTGCGGTGGACCGGGTTTCTCTGGAAAACCATCGCCTCGCCAAACGGGCCAAGGACATCGGCAGTGCCGCTGTCCTGGTCAGTCTGGTGAATGCAGTTCTGGTGTGGGGGTTGGTGCTGTTTTTTTGACTTGGGCCCCGAGGGCGGCACCCGCCGAAACCAGGACCACCCCTGCCAACGTGGTGAGGGTGAGGGCTTCGCCCAGAAAAGGCACGGCCAGCAGGGAGGTGGTTCCTGGAACGATGGCCAGCATCATGGAGGCAATGCCACTGCCCAGGGAAAGGGTGGCATAGGCGAAACTGAAGGCGGCGATCAGCGCGGCAATGATGCCCTGATAGACACCCTGGAGCAGGAGGGTCGAACCGCTGACGCCGGACAATCCTTTGGGAAGGAACAGGGCATACAGGGGAAGATAGAGCACGGCGGCTCCCACGGTGATGCCGCTGACGGCGTCCAGGGGGCGGATGTTCCATACTCTGACCAGCAAGCCGTAGTAGGCCCAGGACAGGGCTGCACCGATAAAGCAGAGGTCGCCCAGCCAGTTTTTTTCTCCCGTCGACGGAGGAACGGAACCCGGGGCAAAACGGGAGAAACCAATGACCATCAGGCCCAGCGCGGTCAATACCAAGGCCGTCAGGGTGGCGCTGTTGGGACGGTCTTTGAGCCAGATCCAGGCAATTGCGGCGCTGGCCAGGGGGATCCCGCCATTGACCAGTACCCCGGCATGAGCAGCCGGAGCCAGGGAAAAACCGGCATAGATGAGCAAGGCGTAGAACAGCCCGCCGCTGCTGGCGATGATCAGAAGTCGGCGCAGCGGCAGGGGGTTTTTTGAAATGAAATAGATCGGCAGCATGAGAGAACCGGCGACACCGAAACGCAACGCGGTGAGGTCGTAGGGAGTCAGGGTGCTTTTGCCGCCAAGACGGGAAACGATGTTGAAGCCACTCCAGCAGGCCACCACGACGGTAGCGGCCAAAAAACCTTTCCAGCGCGGACGCGCGTGCGAGATAGACATGGATGGAAAACCCGTGAGTGAGCTATGATGTCTGTCGTCGTGGCGACGGCGGACATTGGGGCATGAGGCCCGAGCCGTCAGTTTACATGGTTTTCCGGCCCCGGGTTTGGATACGGCTTCCTCCTTCCTTCCGGAAGGGAAATGGCGCAGCGTAAGGAAAGGCAGATGATACTGAAATGGATTTTATGGGGGTTGGTGATTTTTTGGGTGTATCGCCAGATCACGGGGCACAGATCTCAGGCGGGCTCCCTGTTTTCGGGCTTTACTGGAGCGGGAAGGGTCCGTCATCCTCCTTCGGAGGCTTCCGAAGAACTCAAAACGACACAGGATATGGTGCGTTGCGCGCATTGCGGACTGTTCCTGCCCCGGCAGGAAGCACTCTCCCAGAGGGGCGACTGGTACTGTAGCGAAGCCCACCGCCAGGCCGGCGCGCGCGTTCAATGATGGCGCGGAGCATGACCTTTCCTCCGCCTTTTTCCGTGGATTCCGGGGGCTGGGTGAGCCGTGCCTGGCATTGCCCGTCTCCCAATTTCGACCTCCGTTCCCGCTCGGGATCTCCCCCGACTCTGGTGGTGATCCATTCGATCAGCCTGCCGCCGGGTCAGTTTGGAGGGCGGGCCGTGGAGGATCTGTTCACCAACCGGCTGGATCTCTCCGCCCACCCGTCTTTTGAATCTCTGCGCGACTTGCGTGTCTCCGCCCATTTCCTGATCCGGCGCGAAGGCACATTGACCCAGTTCGTCTCCACCGATGCGCGCGCCTGGCATGCCGGAGTGTCCCAGTGGGCGGGACGGCAGGGGTGCAATGACTTTTCCATCGGCATCGAACTGGAAGGGACCGATCACACCCCCTTCACGGAGACGCAGTATGGCACGCTGGGGGCCCTGCTGGAAGGGCTCTGCGCGCGGTATCCCATCCGTGCGATCACCGGACACTGCGATGTGGCACCGGGCCGCAAGACGGATCCCGGCCCCTGTTTCGACTGGGCGCGTTGGGAAGCATCAGGGTATCCTGTGCAACTTCTGCGCCCCAAGAAGGCGCGCTCAGGATAGAATGAGGGTTTTCTGAAAAGGGGCCTCGGCGCGCCCCCATCTGTGGAGAGAATCGTTATGGCGTTGATGATCGGGATACCGCGCGAGATCCATGCGGGAGAACGGCGTGTGGCCGCTACCCCGGAAACGGCCACCCAGTTGATGAAACTGGGCTATGCCGTGGCCCTGGAAAGTGGGGCGGGGGCGGCAGCCCAATGGGACGATGAGGCGTACGCGGCAGTGGGCGTGAAGATTCTGACCACGGCCCGGGCGGTGTGGGAACAGGCGGATATCGTGCTCAAGGTGCGCCCACCCGAGGTGGATCCCGTCACGGGCGAACTGGAATCCCGACCCCTGCGGGCCGGGTCCGCCCTGATCGGTTTTCTCTGGCCCGCCCAGAATCCGGATCTGCTGGAAACCTTCAGGGCTCAGGGAATCACGGCGTTGTCCATGGATGCCGTGCCACGCATTTCCCGCGCGCAGAAACTGGATGCCCTGAGTTCCATGGCCAATATTGCGGGGTATCGCGCCATCGTCGAGGCGGCCCAGCATTTCGGACGTTTTTTTACGGGACAGATCACTGCGGCCGGCAAGGTGCCCCCCGCCAAGGTGATGGTGATCGGCGCCGGGGTGGCGGGGTTGGCGGCCATAGGGACGGCGCGCAGTCTGGGGGCCATCGTGCGTGCCTTCGATACCCGTCCCGAGGTCAAACAGCAGATCGAAAGCATGGGGGCAGAGTTTCTCGAACTGGATTTCGAGGAAGAGGGGAGTGGAACGGGGGGTTACGCCAAGCAGATGAGTCCCGAGTTCATCGCTGCGGAAATGGCGCTCTTCGCGGCCCAGGCCAGGGAAGTGGACATCATCGTGACCACCGCCCTGATTCCGGGCAAGCCTGCTCCCCGTCTGATCACCGCCGACATGGTGGCGAGCATGAAGCCTGGCAGTGTCATCGTGGATCTGGCGGCGGAACAGGGCGGGAACTGTGAGGGGACGGTGCCCGGTCAGGTGACCGTGGTCCACGGTGTGTCCCTCATCGGTTATACCGATCTGCCCAGCCGTCTGGCAGCCCAGTCGAGTCAACTGTACGGTACCAACCTGCGCCACCTGCTCACCGATATGACGCCCGGCAAGGACGGGCAACTGGTGGTCAACATGGAGGATGAGGTCATTCGTACGGCTACCGTGGTCCATCAGGGCGCATTGACCTGGCCTGCGCCGCCGCTCAAGGTTCGGGCCGTTGCGCCCGCCAAACCGGCAACGGCCATGGTGCCGGCGCCCAAGCATGGCGAATCTTCCGGTCCGGCTCATTTCTCCACCCTTTTGAAGGTGTTCGGTGGGGGGGGGGTGCTCTTCCTGCTGGTGGGCATGTACGCACCAGCCGCCTTCCTGCCGCACTTCACGGTTTTCGTTCTGGCCTGCTTCGTGGGCTATCAGGTCGTGTGGAACGTGACCCCGGCCCTGCATACCCCCCTCATGAGCGTGACCAACGCCATCAGCGGCATCATCGTGCTGGGGGCCCTGTTGCAGATGGCCAACTCCGAGCCCAGCGTGGTCGGGCTGGCGGTGTTCTCCGTGTTGATTGCCACCATCAACATCGCTGGCGGGTTCCGCGTGACCCAGCGCATGTTGAACATGTTCCGCAAAGATTGAGGATTGTTTCATGGGTAATGGAGTATTGACGGTTTCCTATATCGCGGCAGCGATTCTGTTCATTTTGAGTCTGGGCGGATTGTCCCGACAGGAGACGGCGCGACGCGGCAATTTTTATGGGGCGACGGGCATGGCGCTGGCGGTGGGGGCGACCCTGCTGAGTGGGCAGGTAGGCAATCTGGGCTGGTTGATTCCCGCCATTCTGGTGGGGGCCGTGGTGGGCTGGATGCTGGCGGTACGGGTGGAGATGACCCAGATGCCCGAGTTGGTGGCCATTCTTCACAGTTTCGTGGGCCTGGCAGCGACCCTGGTGGGGTATGCCAGCACCCTGGACACGCATACGGTATTCACCGGAGCCGAGCTGAGCGTCCATCGCACCGAAATCTTTGTGGGCGTGTTCATTGGCGCATTGACCTTTACCGGGTCCCTGGTGGCTTTCGGTAAATTGCGCGGTTCCATTTCCGGCAAACCCCTGGCCCTGCCGGGGCGTCATCTGCTCAATGTGCTGGTGATTCTGACTTCGGTCTATCTGGGAATTGGATTCGTGGGAGCGGACACGGTTATGGCCCCCCTGCTGCCCTTGCTGATCATGACCGGGCTGGCGCTGTTCATCGGTTTTCACCTGGTCATGGCCATCGGAGGCGCGGACATGCCTGTGGTGGTATCCATGCTCAACAGTTACTCGGGTTGGGCGGCAGCGGCCACCGGTTTCATGCTCTCCAATGACCTGCTCATCGTCACCGGCGCCCTGGTGGGCAGCAGCGGGGCCATTCTGTCTTACATCATGTGCCGGGCCATGAATCGCAGTTTCCTCAGTGTCATTCTGGGCGGGTTTGGTACGGGCGGCACGACTTCTTCGACCTCGGAAGGCCCGCAGGGGGAAGTGGTGGCGATATCGGCAGAAGAAACGGCTCACCTGCTGGCCGATGCCCAGGGGGTGATCATCGTTCCCGGTTATGGCATGGCCGTGGCACAGGCCCAGGGGGCCATCAGTGAAATCACCCATCGCCTCCGTGCCAAAGGGGTGACGGTACGCTTTGCCATTCACCCCGTGGCCGGACGTTTGCCCGGTCACATGAACGTATTGCTGGCCGAGGCCAAGGTGCCCTACGACATCGTCATGGAAATGGATGAGATCAACGGGGACTTCCCGGACACCGATGTGGTGCTGGTGGTGGGGGCCAACGACATCGTCAATCCCAGCGCCCAGGAAGATCCAGGTAGCCCCATTGCCGGCATGCCGGTGCTGGAGGTCTGGAAGGCCAAGACGGTGGTGGTCTTCAAACGCAGCATGGCGACCGGCTATTCCGGTGTGGAAAACCCCCTTTTCTACAAGGAGAATGCGCGCATGCTCTTTGGCGATGCCCGGAAGAGTGTCGATTCCATCCTGGCCCATTTGCCCAGTTGAGAAAAGTGTCATAAAACCTTCATGGAGAAAGGGGGGCGACCTCGCTATAATTTCGTGCTTTTGTGCGAATGGGGTCGGTGATGCAAAAAACGGAGAAAGGAAAGGGAAGTTTTTTCCTCTGCCGTTTGGTGGGCGGGTTGCTGGCGGGGTTTTGCTCACTCGGTGCGCACGCGGTATTGCAGGATGAAATCCAGGTCTATGACGATACCATCAATGACCCTGGCCAATGGGGGTTGCAAATGCACCTCAACAGTACCCCTTCCGGCCCCCAGTACATTCCGCCCAACGACGGGATGGTGGATACCCATGGATACCGGAGCACGGCGGAAATCAGTTATGGCCTGACTCCCACCCTGGAGGCCGGGTTATACCTTCCGGTGGTTCATGGCTACTATGATGGAACCCAGTTTGCCGGTCCTCGCGTGCGGATGAAATGGATTCCGCAAAAAGCCCCGGATACGGGGGGGGTATTTTACGGGCTGAATGTAGAAATCTCCGATATCAAGCCGATCTACGAACCCACGCAGCAAATGATGGAGTTGCGTTCCATCATCGGCTACCGCGATTCGGATTGGCTGTATGACATCAACCCCACTTTGGATTACAATCTGCGCCCCGGCTACCGTCAGGGGGGGCCGGTGTTCAGTCCGCAGATCAAGGTCGGGCGAAACGTCATGCCGGGGTTGATGGCGGGCTTCGAGTACTATTCCGTGTTGAGTACGCTCACCACGATGTTTCCCTATTCGCAGCAGAATAACGTTCTGTTTGCTGCCGTGGACATAAACATGAAACCCTGGGTCGTCAACTTCGGGGTTGGCCGTGGCTTGACCCAGGCGGCGGACGGCTGGACCATCAAGGCCATCATCGATATCCCGATCGACTGACGGTCGGGGAATATTCATTCGGATGATTCGGTATTTTTTGGGTAATAGCGCAAGGGAGTGTATGGGTCGTGGGCGGTCGTGTCGGAAATCTTGCTCCCTTGGGCTGGGTGCGCCTGTTTGGTCGGTTTCTGTGCCTGACGCTCTGTTTCCTGGCCGT
>VFSW01010851.1_pt1 | contig 12875 bp, 11 predicted proteins | sample 5358111 | NCBI WGS metagenome assembly VFSW01 (sample SAMN11554181, study PRJNA540505) | mine drainage metagenome | isolation source: sediment from site ElyBrook_90M | place: USA: Ely Copper Mine, Vershire, VT | collected 2017 | reverse complement strand
TGAAGAAAATAATTACAAACCAGAATGCTCATTACCAAATACCAACTACCAAATATCAACTAAAAATATGCCGTTCACTGTGCAAAAGTGTGCAGTAAACTTATCTGATATGAAGAAAATAATTTATTTTACACCGGACAAAGCAGACGCAAATAGAATTATATTGCCAGTGTAACCGGCAGGTAATTTCAAAACAGAAAACTTTATCAGGCTTGAAACGAATATTTGTAACAGGTATAGGAACAGGGGTGGGCAAAACCCTTGTATCGGCAATTATTACCGAGGCTTTGGAAGCCGATTACTGGAAACCCATACAAACAGGGGCATCCGAAGGCACCGATTCTGATACGGTGCGCAAACTGCTCACCAACAAAAAGTCGGTAATCCATCCCGAAGCCTATTGTTTACAAAAGCCGGTGTCGCCGCATGAGGCAGCACAAAATGAAGGAATGGAAATAAAAGTAAGTAACATTATACCGCCCTCTGCCGTCAATACTTTGGTGATTGAAGGCGCCGGCGGGCTTCTCGTACCGCTTAATTCCACCGAAACCATTCTGAACCTGATTAAATACCTCGATGCCGAAGTAATACTTGTTGTAAGGCATTACCTGGGGAGTATCAACCACACGCTTTTATCGGGCAGCGCAATAAAGGCATCGGGCGTAAAGACCGCCGGAATGATTTATAGCGGCAGGGCAAACAAAGCCTCGGAAGATGCTATCGGTGGTTTTCTGGATTATGATGTATTGGGGCATATTGATGAACACTCCGATTTTACACCGGCCCTTGTTTCGCAATACGCCAAAAAACTTAAACCTGCTTTATTATCTAAATTGATAAACAGGTGAAGGCATTCTGTTTTTAAAGACATGACAATACTTATCGAGGATGAAAGAAAAAAGACCGGTAATTATTTTTACAAAAAGGTTAAGCAACAGGCTCATTTCACACAGGTTTTATGATTAACAAAAAGGAAATACCGTACTATATACTCATCCTTTTACTGACAGCCCTTGCAGGCGTGCTGCGGTTTTATCATGCCTACTCCCTTCCATTTAACTACGACGAGTTGAGTGCCGTAAGCCGTACACACTACCACTCCTTTACCGAGCTTATGGATAAGGGAGTGATGACCATTTATACAGAACCTGCCGGCATACAGGTGCTGCTCTATTACTGGACCAAAATAGCAGGCTTCTCGGAGTTCATGGTGAAATTGCCGTTTCTTATTTTCGGCATTGCAGCGGTTTTGTATGCTTTCCTTACAGGCAGGCTCTGGTTTAATAATACCGCCGGCTTGCTTGCAGCCTCTTATATTGCTACGCTGCAATACTTTATTATGTGGAGCCAGCTTGCGCGGCCTATGGCGCCCGGTTTGTTCTTCGCCCTGGCAATGGCCTATCACTGGACCCATATCGTATTTAAGCCCGGAAAGCGTTACGACTTGCATTGGGCGCTTTATGTATTGTTAGCTTCATGCTGCGCTTATACACATCACTTCTGCCTCCTCTTTGCGGCGGTTGCCGGCTTTACCGGAATCTTTTTTGTGGATAAACGCTACCTGATGCGATACATAACCGCAGGCATTATGATATTTGTACTCTATATTCCCCATCTGCATATATTCTTCTACCAGCTTAGCATGAAGGGTATCGGGGACTGGCTTGGCGCGCCACACAATAATTTTTTGCTTACCTACCTCGATTATGTGTTCCAGTTTTCGCCTGTTGCCGAAATAGCCGCAGGCGCAATTGTTGTTTATGGCATTGCCTATAGAATTTGGACCAGAACCGCTCCCGGCCGCTTTTTCTATATCGCCCTCATCTGGTTCCTTATTCCTTTTCTTGCGGGTTTCTTTTACTCCCGGCTGGTAAATCCTATTCTGCAACCTTCCGTGTTGCTGTTCAGTTTCCCGTTCCTTCTTTTGGCGCTATTCGGGCTTCTGCCTGAATTGCATTGGGCAATTATTTCTCCGGCCTTGCTCATTATTTGCGCCCTTAATGTTTATGTGCTCGTGTACCAAAGAATGCATTACGATATTTTTTACCGCGCCCCCATTGAGCAGAATGCACTCCTTACCGATTCGGTTCACCGGGCGCTTGGAAGCAAAGCGCTTACATTGATGGAACTGGACAGGGACGGGAAAAGGAATGAGCTATACTATATGAAAAAATACAACCTCGGCTCCTCGTTTTTTGTGGTGGATTCATCAATGGACATGGTTTCGCTGCGCGATTATCTGCAGGACCACCGGCAACAGTTTCTTTCCTTCGCCACAATGGCCGAAAGCAATGATGAACGCATACCTTTGCTGCTCTCGTTTTATCCCTATCTGGTAAAACAATACGACTTTTACGGGGGCACTTTTTATCTCCTCTCTTCGAAGGCGGGCAGTTATGCCTCACCCTTTATCTTCACCTCCGGCAATAATTTTGAACAGGCCGCACCTGCTCACTGGAACAATGGGAACCCTGCACCGCTAACCGATTCTGTTCATTGTTCGGGAGGCCGCTCCTTTCGTATGGATTCAAACCGCGAATTCGGCCCTACATTTACCTGCAAACTAAGCGATATGATTAGGGGTAAAAACAATCTTATCACCGTTTCTGTTGAAGTTTATCCCTTAGCCTCCATGGACAATGTGTTTATTGTTTCCACCATTGAGTCGAACGGCAAACAGGTGGACTGGCGCGCCTCGCATGTTGCCGATTACGTTATGCTTGGTACGAAGAAAAAGTGGGTTTCGGCTTTTCATACCATAAAGTTATCCGACATCTATTTTGCGCCAGAGAATGCAGTGCTCAAAATATACATCTGGAACAAGGGAAAGAGGAATTTCTTCCTGGATGATTTCGATGTACGAACGGTTAAGGGCAACCCCATTATCTATGGCCTTACCGAAAAATTCTGACGGGCATGGCCAGTCAATATGCCCGCAAACATACGGGAAGGTAAAATAGCAAACCGCTTATTTCGGTAGTGGCTCCATTTGAAAAATAAACTAATGCATCCTTTAAATTAATTTCAACCTGACCCATTCCCTTCATATCAGGTTCTATTTTAAAGTTTGCTTCCACCTCATCAGGCTATTGTACGATGATCCGGTCAATGAAAATATATGCATCCATTCCCGCTCCCGCGCTCCATACGGGCAGCTTGCCGTAGCTTTTTGCGAACACTTTGATGTAGCGGGCTTTTTCGGGTCTAAACTCCTTTTTGAAAATGGAAACTATTGGATTCATTAATGTATCGGCTATCGTATCGGTTATGTGAGCCACCTGGGTATATTTCCTTCCATCGTTCGAAAGGGAAATATCAACATAGCGCGGCATGAGTATCCAGCTTCCGGCATCTTGCAGGAACTCTGCTCCTGTCTGTTTTACTACTTTCACTTTACCCAAGTCAAGCACTGCTTCAAAGTCCTGCCCCTGATAGCCCTGCCATTTGCCAAGCCTGAAGTTGGGGCTGCCACGCCGGTTGTCAATAAGGGCATCGGGGCCGCCGCCGGTGTATTGCGGGTCGGGTATGGATTTAATTTCCAGTTTTACGGCCGATGGAATTTTGGTATAGCATGTGGTGTTCACCATGCTGCAAATTCCGTTGCGGCAGGCAACACTTTTCACACAGGCCGACCGGCGGAGATAAAACGGATGTATATATAAATTGGAGCGGCTGTCGGGGGCGGAATCGTTTGTTGTATAATAGATATTATCGTTTGCGGAGTATGCGTTAAGCTGCACCATTACAGAATCGCGAAAGGTATAGGAACCGTTGGTGGTATAGGGTTGGGGTACAATCCACAAACGCTGTTCAATGGAGTCGCAAGGTACGTTTCCGTCCTTACCCCATTCGTTTTTTGGCGAAAGGCTCAATTCATATTTCAACTCGCCGCCCTTTATCAGGGAATCGTAAGGTAAACAGGACTTGGGATAATACCTGCCGTTAAGGGTGGCGGAAGAGATATAGCTTGCACCCGGGTTTTCCTTCTGGCTTATTATTGAAAAGGTTTTTCCATTTTCTAGATGTATGTTTACCGTATCGTAAAGGGGCGAGGTAAGTATCAGCTGCCCGTCGCCGGGGCATACCTGATACATGCCCATAGCGCTCATCACATACCAGGCCGACATCTGTCCGCAGTCTTCATTGCCGCATAGGCCATTTGGTTCCGGTGTGTACAGTTTTTCAATTTTACGAACATATTCCGTTGTTTTCCACGGCTGCCCGAGGTAGTTGAAGAGGTAGGCTATATGGTGGCTGGGCTCGTTGCCCTGTGCATACTGCCCTATCATACCCGAAATATCGCTCTGATCGCGCCCGGTGGTTTCCGAGGTAATGCTGAAAAGCGAGTCCAGCTTCCGAGCTAATTTTTCCTTTCCGCCCGACAGGTGGATGAGTCCGTTCACATCCTGCGGAACGTAAAAGCTGTATTGCCACGCATTGGCTTCGGTGTAATAGTTGTTCACTTCACGCGGGTCGAACGGGCTGCAGAAGGCTCCGTTCATTCTTGCCCGCATAAATCCGGTTGAGGGGTCGAATACGTTCTTATAGTTCTGCGCCAGTGTGGCATAGTGCATATATTCCGCCATGCTGCCCAGCTCTTTGGCCGCCAATGCTATGCACCAGTCGTCGTAGCTGTATTCAAGTGTTTTGGAAACCGATTCGCCTGCCACATCGGCGGGTACGTAGCCCATAGTGTTGAATGCCGTTTTTGAGGCGGTGTTGTCGGTGGCGCTCCGGTACATGGCGCGCAGCGCCTCCTCTGCATCGTAACCGTAAATCCTTTTCTGAAAGGCATCGGCTATTACCGAAACGGCATGGTAGGCTATCATGCAGTTGGTTTCGTTGGCGGCAAGCTCCCATACCGGAAGCAGGCCGCCCTGTTCATATTGTTTAAGGAAAGTGAAAATGAACTGCTTGTCCATATCCGGCGCTATGATGGTGTATAAAGGATGCAGGGCCCTGTATGTATCCCATAACGAGAATACGGTATAAATGGAGAAGTCTCTGGTTTTGTGTATTTGTTTATCCATGCCCCTGTATTCGCCGTTGGCATCGGTAAAAAGGCTTGGGTGTATTGCGGTATGGTACAGGGCCGTGTAAAATGTAACGAGTCTGCCGGTATCCTTACTGCGCTCCTGCCCGGCGTCTGCCACTTCTATTTTATTCAGATAGGCGTTCCAAGCCTCACCTGTTTTATGGCGCAGGGCATCAAAACACCATCCTGCCGCTTCACTGTTCAGGTTGGCGGTGGCATTGGGTATGCTAACGGCTGAAATGCCAACTTTTACCAGCAGTGTGTCGCCGGTGTGTGCGAACCGGAAGACGGCCTTGATGTTTTTGGATTGAAGGGTACGGTTTAGCGGCACATTCAGGTTGTTGCTGAAAAGTAAAGTTTCTTTTATGGGTTTCGAAAATCTGATGTCGAAATAAACCCACTGGTCCTGGGCCCAGGCTCTTGAGCGCCGGTAGCCTGTTATTTCGGTATCGCTCACCAGGGTTAGCTTGGAGTCGAGCACTTCATCGCGGTGCTGCAAATCGAGGACTACCGTCATGGAATCTACTTTGGGATAAATATAGCGGTGCATTCCTGCCCTTTCGCCCACCGTGAGTTCAGCTTTAATGCCATTATCCAGCAAAACAGAGTAATAGCCCGGCACAGCCTTTTCGTTGGAATGCAGGAAGGTGGACGACCATGAATAGGGTACAATGGTATATGAAGTATCTTTCTTATTTATGTCCGGTCCGGGTGTGGGCATAAGCAAAATATCGCCATAATCGGAGCATCCTGTGCCGCTAAGGTGGGTATGCGAAAAGCCATAAATTGTATTGTCGGAGTAGTTATACCCCGAACAGCCGTCCCATCCGGTAAGCCTTGTATCGGGGCTTAGCTGCATCATGCCAAATGGATAACATGCCCCCGGAAAAGTATGGCCATGGCCGGCGGTGCCTACAAAGGGATTAACGAATGGAAGGAGGTTTTTAAGGGGTTGAGCCTTTGAATTAAACGAACTTATGATAAGCAAAGCCAATACTACTGTGGCTGATGTTCTTCCTGCGGAGGACAAATGGGAATTGCATTTTGGAAGTTTCACGGCAATTGCATATTGGTTTTGCGCATCAAAGGTAAGGGTTTTGGGGCTGGTGCAAAAATCAACCCCAACGGGTAATGATTTATAATTGACATGTGTTGTAAAGGAAATATAAAGGCATGTAGGCTACTTAAAAGTTGAATTGGAAAGAGGTTTCATTAACTGTTTACTTTGCTTACCCGTCTTTGGTATTTCACATTTGCGTAGAAGTAACCTTTTTCATTCCATTCAGTATAAGTTACATCATAATGCTAATCTAACAATGTTGAGCTAAAATTACCCTCTTTTTCATGGAGAGTCAGCCCTTTGTTTTCAAGCAATTCGTTGTGCATCAGCATGGCTGCGCCATGAAGGTGGGAACCGACGGCGTATTGCTCGGAGCCTGGGCAAAACTGCCGGCGCACGGGCAAGTATTGGATATCGGCACCGGCACCGGACTTATTGCCATGATGATTGCCCAGCAATGCGGCGCCCGGATTGATGCTATAGAGATTGATGAAGATGCATACAGGCAGGCTTTTGTCAATTGCGCCAACTCAAAATGGAAAGAAAGGATAGACGTGATAAGGACATCGCTGGAGGAGTATGCATCGGGGTGCGGCAAAAAATATGATGCCATCATCAGCAATCCGCCCTATTTCAGCAATTCCCTGCAGCCCGCCTCCGAATCGCGTACCAAAGCCCGCCACGCCTCCGCCCTTACCTTCGAAGGGTTGCTCCACGGTGTAACAGCCCTGCTGAAACCTAAAGGCACTTTTGCCACAATACTGCCCCTACCCGAATCGGAAGAGCTTATGCGTATAGCTGAAAGGCGCCACTTGTACCCGGCGCGCAAAACAAGGGTGATAACCATACCCACCAAGCCTGCCAAGCGGATATTGATGGAATTTGGCTTTGCGCGGCGTACCAGCCGCGAGGACACGCTTATCATAGAAAATGAGGACCACACCTACACCTCGTCATACAAGGAACTTACACGCGATTTTTATCTGCGCTTCTAAACTTAGTATTTTTACAACCCCTAATCATCTGTTTTAAATTACGGAGTGTATTGCGATTTTTTATCAACATATCATTTGTGGGAACCGGTTACCATGGCTGGCAAACCCAGCATAACGCGGGCAATACAGTTCAGGCTGTTTGCAATGCCGCTTTGTCGCGTATTTTAAAACATCCTGTTTCTCTTACCGGATGCGGCAGAACCGATGCAGGCGTGCACGCGCGCGAATTTTACGCCCACTTCGACACAGATGTAATAATTCACCCGTCGGATAAAGTAAAATGGCTATATAAGTTCAATTCCGTTTTGCCTTTTTCAATTGCGGTGAATGATATAATGCAGGTAAAACCGAATGCCAATGCCCGTTTCGACGCCCTTTCGAGAACTTACTCGTACCTGATTACAGAACGTAAGGACCCTTTTTTACTGGGTTTTGCCCATTTCATCCCCTGGTCGCCCGATATAAAAGCCATGAATAAAGCAGCAGGCAAGCTAAAACATTATAAGGAGTTTTCGAGCTTTAAAAAGTCGCACACCCAGAACAAGACCGACACCTGTGTAATTCATCATGCAGCATGGAAGGAAGAAGGCGACCGGCTTATATTTACCATCACCGCTAACCGGTTTTTACGGAACATGGTACGTTCCATGACCGGCACCATGCTTGCCGTAGGAAAAGGAACATGTTCGGTTGACGATTTTTGTCGTATTATTGAAAGCAAAAACAGGTCGCAGGCTGGTGTATCAGTCCCGGCATGTGGTTTATCTCTGGTAAAAGTTGAATATCCCGAAGATATTTTTGAATGAACTTCTATAAAGCTTTCATACGCCCACTGTTGTTCCTTTTGAGCCCTGAAACGAGCCATAAGATAGCGGTAGGGCTGCTCCAGGTATCGGGTAAGGTACCCTTGTGGAGGCTTCTGCTGCGCAAACTGTATTGTGTAAATAACCCTGCGCTGGAGCGGAATGTGGCCGGCATCAGGTTTCCCAACCCAGTGGGGCTGGCCGCAGGCTTCGATAAGAACGCCCTCTTTTTTGACGAGATGGAGATGCTCGGTTTCGGTTTTGTGGAGGTGGGCACGGTTACCCCGCTCGCCCAGCCGGGCAACGACAAGCCCCGTCTTTTCCGACTTCCGGCCGACGAAGCCCTCATAAACCGTATGGGATTTAATAACGACGGGGCGGAACAAATAGCGGCGAGGCTGAAGAGCAGAAAACACAGGGTGCTTGTGGGCGGCAACATTGGCAAGAACAAGATTACGCCAAACAATCTGGCCGGAGAGGACTACGAAAAGTGCTTCAGGGCGTTGTTCGATTATGTGGACTTTTTTGTGGTGAATGTAAGTTCTCCGAACACCCCCGGCCTGCGCAGCCTGCAGGAAAAAGAACCGCTGAAGGCTATATTGAACCGCCTGCAGCAAATAAACGACAGCTATGCCTCGCGTAAACCCATCTTCCTGAAAATTGCCCCTGAATTGTCCGATGAACAGCTCAATGATGTGATTGAACTTGTTAGTGTATGCAGGATAGATGCGGTGGTGGCAACCAATACCACCATATCCAGAAGCGGACTAAAAACCGGAAACGTAAATTCATTCGGCGAAGGAGGCTTGAGCGGAAAGCCGCTGGCGCAGCGTTCTACCGAAGTGGTAAGATACCTGTATGAAAGGTCAAAAGGCGCCTTCCCCATCATAGCATCAGGCGGAATACACGGCGCGGCCGACGCCATGGAGAAATTCAAAGCGGGCGCCACCCTGGTGGAGTTATATACGGGCTTCATTTACGAAGGACCGGTGCTGGCAAAAAAAATAATGAAGATGCTCCTGCAGGAGAAAAAGAAAAGTGAAGCATGATCTTATTCCCGAACTCCAAAATCAACCTCGGATTAAGGGTTCTTGAGAAAAGGGCCGACGGTTACCACAATATAGAAACCGTTTTTTACCCAATCGGCTGGTGCGATGCACTTGAAGCCATGGAGGACAAGGGCACGGGCGGCATAAGCCTGAACGTAAGCGGTATCCCGCTTGCAGACATAAGCGGCGCAGACAACCTGTGTGTAAAACTATACCGCCTTCTCCAAAAAGAATATAACCTGCCTTCCGTACAGGTATGGCTGCATAAGGCTATACCCGTTGGGGCAGGGCTGGGAGGCGGATCGTCTGATGCCGCACATTTTATAAAAATGCTGAACGTCTTATTCAAACTCGGCCTGACCCACGGAAAAATGAAGGAACATGTTTCGAAGGTAGGAAGCGATTGCGCATTCTTCATAGATAATAAACCGGCTATTGCAGAGGGTAGGGGTGATGTGCTGGAGCCAATCAATTTAGACTTAAGCGACTGGCATATAGCGGTGGTTTATCCGCGACTAGCCATAAGCACTGCCGAGGCATACAGCCTGGTGAAACCCGGCAAGAACAGTACGCCTTTGAAAGATATAGTCCTGAATGGGAATGTAGGGAGCTGGAAGAACAATTTAATAAATGACTTTGAAGAACCTGTTATAAAGAAACATCCGGCGATAGGCGCAATCAGGGAAAAACTATATGCGAATGGGGCGGCGTACGCCTCGCTTACAGGCAGCGGCTCGGCCGTTTACGGCATCTTCCGGCACGAGCCTGATACGGAAACCCTTTTCCGGGAGTATAAAACGTGGAAAGGAAAATTAACCCTGCCGCTATGAAGTATTGCTATAATCTGGCTGTGCGGGTTTACGGTGTGGCAATTCTTACAGCCTGTCTTTTTAACGGGAAGGCAAGGAGATGGAAACGGGGCAGGAAAGGTATTTTTGCGGCTCTTGAAAAAACATTTGGCGGTGTAAAGGAGCCCGTGGCCTGGTTTCACTGCGCCTCACTCGGAGAATTTGAACAAGGCAGGCCTGTGATAGAAGCCTTCAGGAAGAACAAGCCGGGATATAAGATCTTGATTACCTTTTTCTCTCCTTCGGGGTACGAGGTAAGAAAGGATTACACGGGCGCCGATTTTGTATTCTACCTCCCGCTTGATACCCCCGCCAACGCAAGAAGGTTTGTGGAAACGGTACACCCGGAAATTGCCCTGTTCATCAAGTATGAGTTTTGGTTCAACTATCTGCATACCTTGCAGGAGAAAAAGGTTCCTGTATATCTTATCTCTGCGGTATTCCGGAGCAACAGCTATTTTTTCAAAAGTTATGCCTCCTGGTTCAGAAAGCAACTGCACGGATATAGTAAAATATTTGTTCAGGACACCCATTCCGAACACCTCCTAAATGGTGCGGGAATAACCTGTACAGAGGTGGCAGGCGATACGCGGTTTGATAGGGTGGCAGCTATTGCCGCAGCGGCGCAGGCCGATCCCAAAGTAGAAAAATTTAAAGGCGATGGCAGGCTGTGGATTTGCGGCAGCACCTGGGAGGCGGATGAAAAGATGATTGCCGCCGTATTCAGCCAACTCACCGCGCGGGAGGAAAAAATCAGGCTGCTTATCGTACCTCATGAAATCGGCGAAGACCGCATCAACGGATTGCTGTCGGCATTTCCGGGCGCAATAAGATACTCGCAGGCGGACGAGGCAGATTCGTTTTCATCTGCCATTATGATAGTCGATGCAGTGGGATTGCTTTCATCGCTCTACCGTTACGGCAATGTTGCTTATGTGGGCGGCGGCTTTGGCAAAGGCATACACAACCTGCCCGAAGCGGCTGTATTCGGCATTCCCGTACTCTTCGGACCAAACCACAGAAGGTTCATTGAAGCAGGCGAACTCATTGTCAGGGGTGGCGGCTTTGCCGTATCCGGAGCCGATGAAATGTTCCGCGTGCTGTCATCATTGCTTACCGATAAAGTGTACCTGGAACGGAGCGGAAAGGCCGCAAGAGAGTATATATTAAGCTCGCAGGGCGCCACGGAAAAGGTGATGATGGCGATAGCGGCAGGCAGGGCGCCCCACAATGCTGTTCGCTGAATTCCGGCAGGCTGCCGAATATCAGGCAGGAGTTAGTTATTGGCAGGGTTCTCAACCTTCGGACAATACTTTCCTTTAAGCTTATAAATAAAAAGATAACGCGCGCCTATCCTCCATTCAAAGCCCTGATAGTATATTGTCTGGGGTTCGTTGTAGGGTACGGGTGCATGTGTATTGTAATAGGTTCCGCGGTAGGACGGCAGCACATCGTGGTTGAAGAAAAATTCGGTGAAGGGGCGTATTACCGTTTTATTTTTAAACTCAAAACCCAGGCCTGCTGCGGCAGTAAAGAAAATTTTCGGAAAAGCGCCAATGATCTGTCCGTTATGCTGGGGGCTGTTTATAAGCAGGTATTCAATCCGCGGGCCAATAAGCAGGTAGGGTGTTACCGGCATCTGGTCGTCGGGGAACTGAATCTTAAGGTAATTGTTAAGGGTAATATAGGTGGTGCGGTTGGTGTAATACTGATAAACGAGTTCTTTGGATCCCATCTGGTTGTATTCTATTTCCACCCTCCAGCGGAACACAGGGTTGTGGAAAAACTCGACCAGGCCGGCGCCGTTAAAGCCGAGAAGGTAGCGTTCCTGTGTGTTGAATTCGTCCGGGTTCCATTGATGTTCGCCATAGGTGATGCCCCCGGCTATTCCAACCGCATCGAGTATCTGGGCATGAAGCCATGCAGACGGGCAGCAGAGCACAAAAAATAAGATAATAAGTATGCTGCTTTTGCGTTTCATTGTGCCTGGCTTCGGTGGGCTGTTTATTGATCAGGCGCTGGTTGCCTCGGCGCCCGGGCTGATTTTTTTTACAAGTCCCTGAAGCACTTTACCGGGTCCGGTTTCATAAAAATGGGTGGCGCCGCCGGCGCACATATTTTGTATGGTTTGCGTCCACCGTACGGGGGCGGTGAGCTGTGCAATCAGGTTCTTCCTTATATTTTCGGGGTCGGTTTCGGGCAGGGCATTCACATTCTGGTAAACGGGGCAGTTCGGTTTTCTGAAAGGAGTGGCTTCAATTGCTTTTGCCAGTTCTGCCCTTGCGGGTTCCATGAGCGGGGAGTGGAAGGCTCCGCCTACAGGCAAAAGAATGGCGCGCCTGGCGCCGGCGGCTTTAAGCAATTCGCATGCTTTAGTTACTCCGCTGGCCGTGCCGGATATTACAAGCTGGCCTGGGCAGTTGTAGTTTGCAGGCACCACTACATCGTCTTTTACCGAGGCGCATATTTCTTCTACTTTGGCATCTTCCAGCCCGAGTACCGCAGCCATGGTGGAAGGTGCGGCTTCGCAGGCTTTCTGCATTGCCATGGCGCGTTTATAGACAAGCGTAACTGCGTCTTCAAAGTTTAATGCGCCGGCGGCGGTAAGCGCCGAAAATTCACCGAGCGAATGGCCTGCGGCCATGTCGGGTGCGAACTTATCACCCAGGGTTGCGGCAAGGGCAACTGAATGTATGAATATGGCGGGCTGGGTTACACGGGTCTGTTTCAGTTCCTCCTCGGTTCCGCCGAACATGATGTCGGTAATGGCAAAGCCGAGGATGTCGTTGCTTTTGTCAAACAGCTGTCTGGCGGCAGGCGAACTTTCGTACAGGTCTTTACCCATGCCTGCAAACTGCGATCCCTGTCCGGGGAATATGTATGCTTTTTTCATGATTCAGATCAGTAATGGTTGCACAAATATCGCAAAGTTTGGAATTTGGCAAAAACCTGACGGCTTTCCCGAAATAAGCCCCCCACCCACCGAAAGGTGGATTTCTCCCCGAATCCCTATATGGGATACCATTGCACACTTTTGCACAGTGAAAGCATATTTTTAATTGGTAGTTAGTATTTGGTAATGAGC
>VFSW01010850.1_pt1 | contig 12876 bp, 8 predicted proteins | sample 5358111 | NCBI WGS metagenome assembly VFSW01 (sample SAMN11554181, study PRJNA540505) | mine drainage metagenome | isolation source: sediment from site ElyBrook_90M | place: USA: Ely Copper Mine, Vershire, VT | collected 2017 | reverse complement strand
GGGTGGAGTTGCAAATCCCGCTGATCATGGCTGTACTGGAGCGAAGACTGCATCACATCGAGATTGCCGCCGACGGGGCCGATCAATCCCTGCGAGCGCTTCTCGACCGCGTGATCGCCACCAGCAACGGCCGCTTTCCCGCCATCAGCGATCTGGCGCGCGAAGTTCGTTATCGTTACTTCGACGAACCTTTATTCAGCAAAGTTCGTAAACAGGTCTATGACAATATCGAAAAACTGCTTGCCGACCTGGCCTCGAACCCCGAACCTCCTGACCGGCACGAGCGCCTGCGCGAGTTAGTTGAATGCCCGCAACCTCTAGCTGGCCTACTCTCGGGTCGCTTTGCCGGAGCATCGCGGCCTATGCAGCGATTGATGCTGGAAGCGATGACCTGGCGCTACTATCGCATCCACACCCTGTCGAATTTCCGCTCCTTCGAACACGATGGCCGTTGTTTTGCCGCGGCGGAATACGATCACGAAGGCAAGCGAATTCATCTGTTCACCACTCACTCCGATTATTCGGACCTCGCCCAATCTGCGCGTGCGGCTTGCTCGCTGATCGATTCTGTTCCTGCTGACGAGGATGTCATGATTGATTTCTACACCTGGAACCCTCAGGCCATTGCAGACCTCGAAAAAACTCAAGAAGAGATATGCACGATTCTTGCGCAGATTTCTTTTCCACGTCCCATTCGCCGGATCGTCGTCCAGATCGCCGGATCGTCCTCCGCGAACGGCGCTACCTGCACGCAAGAGTTTACCTATCGCCTCGTAGAGGATCGCTATCAGGAAGAAAGGATCTACCGCGGCGTGCATCCCATGATGGCCAAGCGCCTTCATTTCTGGAGGCTCAGCAACTTCAACATCGAGCGCCTCCCATCCATCGAAGACGTTTACCTGCTGCGCGCCGGCGCCCGCGACAATCCAAAAGATGAACGCCTGTTTTCCTGCGCCGAAGTGCGCGACGTGACTCATCGCCGCGACGAGTCTGGCCGCATCGTCGCTCTGCCCCATCTCGAACGCATGCTCTCCGAAGCCATCGCGGCCATGCGCATGTTCCAATCTCGTCGCCCGGTCCACCAGCGGCTCTATTGGAATCGCATTGTCCTCTACATCTGGCAACCGCTCACGTTATCGCGGGAAGAATTTCGCGACATCGTCCGTCGCCTCGCTCCTTCCACCGAAGGCCTCGGACTGGAACAGGTCGTCATCCGCGCCCGCATCCCCAGCCCCACCACGGGCGAGCTGCGCGATATGACCGTCCGCATCTCCATCCCAGCAGGACGCGGCATGTTGATCACTTTCCGTCCCGCCGACAAGATGCAGCCCCTGCGCCCCCTGTCTGAATATGACCAGAAGGTCGTCCGCATGCGCCCGCGCGGCATGGTTTATCCCTACGAAATCATCCGCATGCTGACTCCGGATAAGAAACATATGCGCTCGGATTTTCCGCCCGGTGATTTTGTCGAGCACGATCTCGATGCGCAGGGCCGCTTAGCTCCCGTGAATCGCGCCTATGGTCTGAATAAATCGAACATCATCGTCGGAATCATGCGTAGTTTCACCAAGAAGTATCCCGAAGGAATGACTCGCGTCGTTCTCCTGGGTGATCCCAGTAAAGATCTCGGCGCGCTGGCTGAACCGGAGTGTCGGCGCATCCTCTTGGCCATCGAGTTGGCATAATGAATGGGCGTTCCTCTCGAATGGTTCGCGCTCTCCGCAGGAGCCAAGATTTCCATGACCAGCGGCGTGGAGAATATGGATTGGATCGCCCGCGTTCTCCGCCATCTCGTCCTGTTCACTCAAGCGGGTGGCGAAGTCAATCTGCTGATCGACGGAATCAACGTCGGCGCCCAACCTTACTGGAATGCCGAGGCCACCATGCTCATGCACACCCGCGGCATTCTCGTCATGACCCCTAAGGCGGCGATGGTCCTCACCGGGAAACGGGCGCTCGATTATTCCGGCGGCATTTCTGCGGAAGACAATCAGGGCATCGGCGGCTACGACCGAATCATGGGGCCCAATGGGCAGGCACAATATTGGGCACGCGACATCGAGCATGCCTGTCACATCCTTTTTCAACACTACGAGCACACTTACGTCATGCCCGGAGAACGCTTCCCGCGCCAGGCATCGACGACCGATCCCATCGACCGCGATGTCCGCACTTATCCGCATCCGGCTGGGCCGGAAGGTTTCACTCAAGTTGGTGATATCTTCTCCGACGACACCAATGCCGGACGCAAGAAGTCATTCGATATTCGCACCGTGATGGCGGCAACGGTCGATCAGGATTTCTCTCCGCTCGAACGCTGGGCCGGCATGCGCGCCGCCGAAACTGCTGTTGTATGGGACGCACATCTCGGCGGTTATCCGGTCTGTCTGATTGGTCTCGAATCCCGTCAACTGCCGCGCCTCGGCTTCGTTCCCGCCGATGGCCCGGACCATTGGACCTCAGGTACGCTGTTGCATCAGTCTTCGAAAAAAGTAGCCCGCGCCCTGAATGCGGCCAGCAACAACCGTCCGGTCGTTTTGCTCGCAAATCTCTCGGGATTCGACGGCTCCCCGGAATCGATGCGTCGCTTGCAACTCGAATACGGCGCCGAGATTGGCAGGGCCGTCGTGAATTTCAAGGGACCGATCGTGTTTTGCGTGGTCTCCCGCTACCACGGTGGCGCCTACGTCGTTTTCTCCGGCGCGTTGAATGAACAACTTGAGATCGCCGCGCTCGACGGCACTTATGCCTCGGTGATCGGCGGAGCACCCGCAGCCGCCGTCGTTTTTGCCGGTGAAGTCGAATCGCGCGCCCGCAAGGACCCGCGCCTGGCTCAACTGAACGACGCCATAGAGAAGGCTGCGGCAGCCGACAAAGGCCGCCTCCGCGCACAATTGGATGACCTGTTCAAAGTCATTCATTCTGAAAAGCTCGGTGAAATGGCGGCAGAGTTTGATCACGTTCATAGTGTGCAGCGGGCACTCAAGGTCGGAGCGCTCCAGTGCATTATTTCGCCCGATCGTCTGCGGCCTTACTTGATTGATGCTGTCGAACGTGGAATTAGAAAGGAAGAAGAGCGCATCGAAGAAATGTCTGCGGTCGAGGTCAGTGAGGCCGCGTAGGTCCATGCCGGTCCCCCGCACAAAGTTCGCGGCGCGTTCTTAAATATGCAACTTCATTGGCTAGAACAAAATGCTCGTAATGTGCCTTCGCGAAACGATTGGCTCGCTCCTAACGAATTGCTCCGTCTGAGCAGTTTCTCCGTCCCCAAGCGCCGCAGTGACTGGCGATTGGGCCGGTGGACCGCCAAGTGTGCCGTCGCAACCTATCTTCAAATGTCGCCCGAGGACTCGTCGCTCGCATCCATCGAGATCTGCCCCACACCGTCAGGAGCTCCGGAAGTTCACATTTCCGACACGGCACTCGGCCTCGCGGTCTCGCTCAGCCACAGCACGGGCACCGCAATCTGTGCATTGTCGCAGGATGACGTAAAGATCGGATGCGACGTGGAATTGATTGAACCGCGAGCGGACGCTTTTCTGGAAGACTATTTCACACCAGAAGAACAGGCCTTGGTTGCAGATGCCCCGGCGCATGATCGATCTCGGCTGGTCACATTCCTCTGGTCCGCCAAGGAAAGCACGCTGAAAGCCATGAAACAAGGCCTCCGCCTCGACACTCGCAGTCTCACCGTCCAACCGCGGGAGCCGATGGACGAGAATCACTGGGCGCGATTCTCAGTTTGCTCCTTCGGCGGTAATTCCTTCTCCGGCTGGTGCCTGTTCGACAGAACAATCGTGCGGACCTTTGTGTCCGACTGCCCGACCGATGAGCCAGCCCTCTTGCAAATGGGACCGGCAAGCCAGAATTGCGTAGCGTAATTCCAATCGCTATACCGCGGCTCCTGCTGGCTCCCCGAGCGTAACCTTCTCTTCATCCCGAATCGCCACGTGCGTCTTAGCTACCAGCATATAAATCGACGGCACCACAAATAGCGTGAACGCTGTACCGATGATCATGCCACTGACCAGCATAATGCCGATACTGTTTCGCGCACCCGCTCCCGGCCCTTTCGCAAGAACCAGTGGAAAGTGCCCGCACACGGTCGCAGCCGTCGTCATCAAGATCGGCCGCAGTCGAGTGCCGGCTCCGCCAATAATCGCCTCTAACTTACTCAAGCCGGTTTCCTGCAGATGGTTGGCGAACTCCACCATAAGAATTCCGTTCTTCGCAATCAAGCCCACCAGCGTAATCAGTCCCACTTCACTGTAGATGTTCAAGGTGGTGAAGTTCAGGAATGAAAACACCAGAGCGCCGGAAATCGCCAGCGGCACCGAACCGGCCAGCACGATGAACGGATCGCGGAAGCTCTCAAACTGTGCGGCCAGCACCAGATAAATCAGGATTGCCGACAGCAGGAACGTTCCCAAAAACTTACTGCCTTCCACGCGCAGCTGCCGCGACTCGCCCGCATAGTCCACGGTGAAACCTTGCGGCAACTGTTTCGCCTGATCCTCCAGGAACGTCAACGCCTTGTCCAACGGCACGTTCGGCGGAATCACGCCCTGAATCCGAACCGCATTCAACTGCTGAAATTTGTTCAGCGAACGCGGCTCGGTCGTGGTCTTCAGCGAAGCAAACGTTGAAAGAGGGACCAGCTTGTCCGCCGACCCTTTCACATAGATCTGGGAAAGCTGATCGGGCGTAAGCCGCTCCACGCGCTTCACCTGCGGAATCACTTTGTAACTCCGCCCCTGAATACTGAAGCGGTTCACATAATTTCCGCCAAGCATGGTCGACAGATCCGCTCCCGCCTGGCTCAGATCCACGCCCTGCGAGCGCAGTTTGTCGCGATCAAATACAACCTCGGTTTGCGGCTGATCGAACTTCACATCGGTGTCGGCGAAAATAAACATTCCGCTCGCCATCGCCTTCTGCACGATCGCTTCCGCCAGCCGGCTGACTTGTTCCGGCTCGGCTGCCGACGCAATTACAAAATCCACCGGGAAATTGCCGCCTCCAGGTCGGGGCGGCGGGGGCAATGGGATCCCGCGCACGCCGGCACACTTCGCCAGCGGCCCTGCCGACTCCAACAGCAATTGTTGTGGGGTTTTTTTACGCTGGCTCCATGGTTTGGTAACCATGCCGCCAAACCCGCCCCCCGGATTCGTGATCTGGAAAACGCTCGCTTCCTCGGGGAAGGAGTGGTAAACGTCGTAGACTTCCTTGGTGAACAGGTTGGTCTGATCCAAAGTGGCGTTGGCGGAGGACTGAATCACGCCAAACACCACTCCCTGATCCTCATCGGGCGCCAGTTCATGCTGCGAAAACATATAGAACGGAATCGTCAGCAGCGCGATGATCACCCACAGCGTCAGCACCACCGGACGATACTGCAGCGTGCCAGTGAGCAACCGTACGTACATATTCCGAAACTTGTCGAAGTGCCGGTTGATCATCCCGGCAAATCCATGTTCCGTGTCGCCTGCACGCAACAGTTTTGATCCCATCATCGGCGACAGGGTTAGCGCAACCACTCCCGACACGATCACCGCGCCGGCCAGCGTAAACGCAAATTCCCGGAACAACGCTCCCGTCAGGCCGCCCTGAATTCCGATTGGCGCATACACCGCCGCCAATGTGATGGTCATGGCGATGATCGGCCCAACCAGTTCCCGCGCCGCATCCCTGGCTGGCTCGAATGGCGTCTTGCCCAAATGCAGATGCCGTTCGACGTTCTCCACCATCACGATCGCATCGTCCACCACCAGGCCAACCGACAGCACAATCGCGAGCAGCGTCATCAGGTTGATCGTGAAGCCGGCCAGCAGCATGAGAAACACGGCACCTATCAGCGAAATCGGAATCGCCACCACCGGAATCAACACAGACCGGAATGATCCAAGGAACAGGAAGATGACGACGACCACGATCAACAGCGTTTCGCCGAGCGTATGCAACACTTCGTTGATCGCGTCCTGAATATATTCCGTCGAATCGTAGGGAACGCCCAGCTTCATGCCCGTCGGCAGCTGCTCCTGAATCGAAGGCAGCGCCGCTCTCACGTTGCGAATCACTTCCAACGAATTCGCCGTCGGCAGCACCCAGATGCCCATGAATGTCGCGGTCTCTCCGTTGAACCGCACATCCTGGTCGTAGTTCTCGGCGCCCAGCACTACGTCGGCAATCTCGCCAAGGCGCACGACCGTGCCCTTGTCCTCCTTCACCACCATCTGTTTGAATTCGTCGGTGGAGCGCAGGTCGGTGTTGGCAATCAAATTCACCGACACCATCGAGCCCTTGGTGCTGCCCAAAGCAGAAAGATAGTTGTTCTTCGACAGCGCATCGCGCACGTCAGACGGTGACACGCCACGCGCCGCCATCTCCTCTGGCTTTAGCCATAGGCGCATCGCAAACGTGCGGTTTCCCAGGATGTCCGCGCGTTGCACGCCGCTGATCGCGCTCAACTTCGGCTGCACCACACGCGTCAAGTAATCGGTGATCTGGTTTTGATCGAGATCGGGCGACGAAACTCCGATGTACATCGCCGCGAACTCCGTGTCGGCGGTCTCCAGATCAATTACTGGAATCTGCGCTTCCGGCGGAAGATCGTTGCGCACCTGCGCCACTTTCGCCTGGATCTGCGTCAGCGCGGTGGTGGTGTCGTAGTTAATCTTCAAGTGCACGCTGATCGTGCTCAAACTCTGCGCACTCGTCGACTCCATGTAGTCGATGCCGTCCGCGCTCGCGATGACGCGTTCGATCGGCGTCGTGACGAACCCGCGCACCAGGTCAGCACTCGCACCCACGTAGACGGTCGATACCTGAATCACGGCGATATCGCTGCGCGGATACTGCCGCACACTCAACGACCGAATCGCCTGCAGTCCGGCGATCAGGATCACCAGGTTCACCACCATGGCGAGTACCGGCCGCTTTACAAAAATGTCTGTAAGCTTCATACGACTTTCCTCAGGAATCGATCTCGACTAGCTGTCCTCTGGCTTAGGAGCGGAATTGTTGTCCGGTTTCACCGAGTTGTTCACCTGGATCGGCGCACCATTGCGCAAGCGGAAAACCCCGGAACTCACCACTTCGTCACCGGGATTCACCCCCGAAACAATCGCCACCTGGTCGCCACGAGATCCTTCAATCTTCACCACCTGCTGGCGTACACCCCGATAGCTGTTGCCCTTCTGATCTTTCATGTCGGTGACCACATAAACCGAATCGCCATAGGGCGCATAATTAATCGCTGATGCAGGCAACGGAACCACCTTCCGCGCCTCGCCCAGTGGCAATTCCACCTGCACAAACATTCCCGGACGCAGCTTGTTCTCTTTATTCGTCAGAATGGCCTGCACCTGGATGTTGCGGGTCTGTTCACTTATCACCGAATCCAGTGCTGTGATCCGGCCACTGAACGCCATGCCCGGCAGATCGCTATCGGTCACGCGCAAGGGATGGCCCATCACGATCTTGCCTGCATCCTGTTGGGGCACGCCGAAGTTCACATATATAGGATCAACCGACTGCAACGAAACAATCGCCTGCCCTGCCGCCAGATACTGTCCCAGGCTCACTTGCCGAATCCCCAGCGCCCCTGAAAACGGAGCCCGGATCGTCTTGCGCGCAATCGCCGCCCGAATATCTCCTACCTGCGCCTCGGTCGCTTTCTGTTGCGCGCTCGCATTGTCGTATTCTGAGCGCGAGATCACACCCGCCTTCACCAGTTCCTGCGCACGGTCAAAATTGACCTTAGCCAAGTCACGGTTCGCTTCTAAACTAGCCAGTTGGGCCTTTTCCTGCCGGGTGTCGAGTTCAACCAGAACATCTCCCTCGCGCACCCGTTCGCCCGACTCGAAATGAATCTTGTCGATCGTGCCCGGCAAATCCGCGCTCACGGTTACACCCTGGATCGCCGCCGCCGTACCGATCACCGAAAGATTCGATGGCCAGGTCTCCTGTTTCGCTACCACGGTCGTCACCGCCGTGGGGGGCATCTGGAAGCTTGCCCCCTGGGCAATCGCAACCTCCACCTGGCGGAATTTGATATACGCCAGTCCGCCGACGACGGCCACCAGCACCACCAGTACCACAATCATTCGCTTCGCCATACATTCTCCATCCAGACAATAACAATCGGGTGGCGTCCGAAGCTAAAAAATCGGACGCAGGGACAGGTTATCCGTAATAGATTTTAACAGCGGGAAAAAGGATTCAGACTTCTAATGAAGATCGGTAAACGAAGACCGATCGGAACAGCTTACGTGGGCTCGTTAGCCCACGGAGCAGGGGATTTCAGGTGTTTCGCTCCACCAAATTCCAGGCGAATCTGGCGTTTCATTCTGCTTGAAGGCGAAGCCCCTTTTATCGAGTTCATCGAGAACCGCGGCGATTGCGTTCTCGACCGCATCCTGCACTGGCGGACTAAGCCGACAACCGGTCTCGAAACTGGCCCCCACCACGCCCACCAGAAGCACGTTTGCCGGGCTAGCCCCAAGCATTTCGGCCCCTAAGAGGCATTCTGAGAGCGCCGGGGAGTGCGGATCCAGCCGTTGCGCCGGAGTTTGCGCACCAATGTCTTCCTTGTAATAGAGCCGGATTGTCCCCGGCGCATCATCGGCCGCGACGCAGTCGACCAGAATCAGCGTATCCAGCCCCACGATCCGATGGGTCAAATCGAGGGCCGGAGTGCCTAAGTCCTCGATCTCCGTGTTCTCGGCGAACGAGTAACGCGACTCCAGCATCCGGACCACGTATGGCCCCACGCCGTCGTCGCCCAGCAAGACGTTGCCAATCCCGCCGATAAAAGCTCGCTTCACAGGATCTTCGCCACGGCAATCTTTCGCCCGGATGCATCGAAGGCGTGACACGCACAAGCCATGCATGGATCGAACGAGTGCACAGTCCGCAGCACTTCCAGTGGCTCTTCCGGCCGCGCCAGCGGCGTGTGCAACAGCGACGCTTCATAGGGCCCGTGCGCTCCCTGCCGATCCCGCGGGCTCGCATTCCACGTCGATGGCACCACCGCCTGGTAGTTCTTGATCTTCTCGTCCTTGATTACTACCCAGTGCGACAGCGTTCCACGCGGCGCCTCGTGCGTTCCCACGCCCTCAACTTCATGACTCGGCAACACCGGCTGATTGTGCACGGAATAGTCGCCCTTCGCGATGTTATCCACCAGCAACTGCCAGTGCTTCTGCGCCAGTTCGGCCAGCATGCAGGCTCGAATCGCTCGCGCGGCATGGCGCCCCAAGGTTGAATGCAGAGCCGCAGGCGTCGCCCGAACTCCGCCGGTCGCCGCAACCTTCTCAATCGCCAGACCCGTGTACTTTTTGGTCAGCGGATGTCCCTGTGCATAGCCGATCAGCACCTGCGCCAGCGGACCGACCTGCGCCGGCTCGTTGTTATACCGCGGCGCTTTCACCCACGAATATTTCTGATCACCATCCCAGCCGGTAAATGCCGGCTCCGTTTCTCCCACCCATGGATGCAGCGGCTTTTCACCCTGATAGTAGGCGTGGGTTACGTCTTCGCTCACTGCCTGCCGGAACGCCGGATCCGACGCTGTCTGAAACGTTTTCACTCCCGCCAGATCGCCCTGATGAATGTAGCCGCCGGGCAAATCATAAGACGACCCTCTGCTGTCGAGCGGCAGGTCGGGAACGGCCAGATAGTTCGTCACGCCGCTTCCGATCTTGAACCTCTCCGGATACATCGCTGCCACCGCGCATACATCCACGAAGTACACCTGCTGCACAAACTGCACCACTTCATCCAGCAACACGTGAATCTGTTCCAGCTTGGCCATGTCGAGAGCCGACGTGCTATCCAGATCGATCGCGTTCGCCACGCCTCCCACCGTCAGGTTCTGAATGTGCGGAGTTTTCCCCCCGAGCATGCCGACAACCTGCAACGCCTTGCGCTGATACTCGAGCGCCTGCACATAATGCGAAAACGCCAGCAGGTTCACTTCAGGCGAGAGCCGCATCGCCGGATGTCCCCAATATCCATTGGCGAAAATCCCCAACTGCCCGCTGCTCGCCACCGCATTCACGCGGTCCTGCGCCGCCTTCAGTTCGTTACGCGAATTGCGCGTCCACGGCGAAAGACTCTCGGCCAGCTTCGACGTCGCGGCCGGATCGGCTTTCGGAATCTGCATTACATCGACCCAATCGAGCGCCGACAGTTGATAAAAGTGCACGATGTGATCATGCAACGCATGCGCGATCAGAATCAGGTTGCGGATGTACTGCGCATTCAGCGGAATCTCCAGCTTGAGCGCGTCTTCGACCGAGCGCACACTCGCCATGGCATGCACGGTCGTGCACACGCCACAAAACCGCTGCGTGAACAACCACGCGTCGCGCGGATCGCGCCCGCGCAAAATCTTCTCGATGCCGCGCCACATGGTGCACGAAGCCCAGGCGTTGCTCACCGAGTTGTTGTCGACCTCCACGTCAATGCGGAGGTGGCCTTCGATTCGTGTAATCGGATCAATCGTGATTCGCTTTGCCATATTTGCCTTCTATCAGTCGCCGCTGGCCGGCTCTTTTTCGTCTTCGCCGAAATGTCCGTACTTGAAATACCCGGTCCAGCGGATATAGGGCCGGCGGAACCGGAAATAACTCGCCATTTCATGCCACTCGCGCAATGGTGCCGGCAGAATCGCCAGCCGTTTCACCGCAATCAGAAATCCCACCACGCCCACTGCAATGAATCCCAGGGAAACCAGAACCTCGATCGTGGCCGGAAAATACAGCGCCTCTGGATTTGGGCGGAACGCCAATGTCGTCGGACTGAACCGGTACAGCATCCCTCCCGCCGAACTGATCAAATACCCCACAAACATCGACCTCTTGTCGTGAGTTCGCACCGAGCGTCGCAGCATCAGCCCGCCGATCAAGATGGCCATCATCTCCAGCCAGAAAACCGCCGCGAATCGATCCAAGTGAAATGCCGTGCCGAGTGCGCCACGGAACAAAATATCCAGAAACCTCAGTCCCAGCCACCCGAATATCAACCACGCTGTGATTCGTGCCGCCTCATCGAGCACATCCATGTCCATGCCGCGCTTCCACACCAGGCAGCACAACATCGTCGTACCAGCGACGCAGCCCAACGACATGAACGTAGCCGCGCCCAGGTAAAGAACCGGCAACCAGGGCGACTGCCACAGAGGATGAACCCGCTCGCCCGCCAGCAGCATCAGCGCTCCGAGCGACGATTGATGCATGCCCGGCAGCAGGTATGCCGCAGCGATGATCCATGGGAAGAAGTAATGCAGTCTGCGCTCGAACTTCTCCACCCCTGGCCGCAGCCGCGAATCGAAATACCACAACCGCTCCAGCACCGGCGGAATGTTTTCAATCGCCAGCGGGATCATCGCGTAAATCGACATGCAGATCGCCACCTCCGCCAGCGGCGAGTGCATGTTCCATCGCCACGGAAAGACGATCCAATAGAAGTTCCACGGCCGGCCCGCATCAATTCCCAGTAGCGCCAGCCCGCATGCGTAAGCCAGGAAACTGGGCAGCAACGCCATGCGCATCAGCGCGTGCAGTTTCTTGCGCCGGAAGACCCAAGCGCCAATTCCCACCGCAAACGCGCCTGAACCCAGCGCCGTCATCACCATCACATTGAATGTCTTCCAGATGCCCCAACCGTAGGCGTCGTTCATGCCGCTCACCGGACCAAGTCCCGCCAGTTCGCGATACGCAGTCAAAACCAGCGCCACCAGCACCAATCCCGAAAGGAGCAAGAAGAATCCATTCACGACGGGGAAGCCAAACACCGGTACCGCCCGTTCCCACCGTACGTTGTCGCGATCCTGTTCCGTGCTTGTCGCTACGCTGCTCATAGTTGCGCCCTCAGTCCGGTCTCTTTTTCACGGTCGTGGGCTTCCTGCTCATGGCCCTTCAAATTTTTCCGAATCACCTGCACCAGCCCTGCATAGAGCAATGCCGGCAGTGCGAAATACTGGTAGAAACGTCGTTGCCACCGCAAAGTCCTGGCAGGAACCGACTCCGGTCCCAATTCCGGCAAACCAAGTTTTTCAAAGGGCACGTGCGACAGATACAACGCCTGCGTGCCTCCGTTGTCGGTCTCTCCGGAGATGCGGTCCTGGTAATACTTCCCCGGTTTTTCCGTGATTCTTCGCTTCGCTTCCAGCAACAACACTGGCCTCGGCCCGAAAATCACCGCTCCGGTCGGACATACGCTGGTGCATCCCGGCTTCAAGCCTTTCTCCAGCCGCTCACTGCACAGTTCACACTTCGTGACCCGCGGATTGAATCCCTGCCACTGGAAGCGCGGAATATGATAGGGACACGTGATCGTGCAGTAGCGGCAACCAATGCACGCCTCCGCCTTCCACGACACAATGCCGCTTTCCGGATCTTTGTGCAGCGCCTGGAACGGACAACCCGCCGCGCACGCCGGATCCAGGCACTGCATGCACTGCCGCTTCACGAACGAATACTCCCCGCCCTTTTCCGGCTTGTAGAGTTTGATCACATTGCGGGTCAGTTCGTTCAGGTCCGAAGGCGCCTGATGCAGCGCGTCGCCCCTCGTATCCGCCGGCGTATTGTTAGCTTCCGCGCATGCCGCTACGCAGGCCTTGCACCCGATGCAGATGGTGGCGTCATACAGCAGCCCGACCGCCGCGCTCGGAACGGCAATCGTTTCCGCCTTGAGCGGCTCCACCCCGACCGAGACTGCGACTGCGGCCGGAACGCCTGCCTTGGCGATCCCAGTAATCAGTTGTCGCCGTGTGATGGCCACGTCAGTCCTCTTTCTTCTCGATCGGTTTCGCCTTCCACTTCTCCGCATACGCAATGTCCGCCGAGACTCGCGCCACTCCCGCTTCCGTGC
>VFSW01010849.1_pt1 | contig 12876 bp, 9 predicted proteins | sample 5358111 | NCBI WGS metagenome assembly VFSW01 (sample SAMN11554181, study PRJNA540505) | mine drainage metagenome | isolation source: sediment from site ElyBrook_90M | place: USA: Ely Copper Mine, Vershire, VT | collected 2017 | reverse complement strand
GTGCCGAACCTCGGGTTGCGCGGGCGGTATTGCACGTGTCACTTCTGCTGAAGCCGTCGCAACGCTGCCTGCTTCAGCGCCATGCTCGCGCCTGCGCGTGCGATGGCGCGCACCTCGGCATCGGGAAGCGTCGGCAGGATGCGAAGCGCGAATGGCTGTGGCGTCTTCGGATTGCGGATCAGGCCGAGGCGCACATCGAGGTTGCCACTCCATTGGGACGTCTTCAGGATCACGTCGGCGATCTGATAATTGAGGAACGTCGAGTTGGCGATTCGCGTCACCTCGTCGATCGTCAGCCGCGGATTGCGCAGCACGGAGAGCAGCACGCGCGGATCGTTGTCCTGAATCAGCACGGCGCGTTCGGAGCGATCCGCTTTCGTCGCCAGTAAAATCTTTTCATTTTGCGGCAGTGCGCGGATGCGATCCCAGGTGCCGCTTTCCGTTTGCCGGCTCGCGGTTTCCGGTTGCCGCTTCTCGGTCACCGGCGCCTGGGAACCGGCAACCTCGGTTGGCAACAGGCGATCGAAAATCTCGCTCATGTCGCCTTCCACTGCCGCGGCGATGCCATCCGGCAGTTGCGCTACCGCGGTCGCCTGGATCGTCCACTCGAGGCCGGAAGGAGCGCGCAGCGTCACGGTCATGCGCGCGTTCGGCGCGACCGTCTCGGCAGTCACCAGATGGAGGCCGCCTGCAGAGAGGTTCGTGCGGTACTCGGCGCGGAGCTCGTCGTCGCTTTCGAATTCGGCAGCGAACTGCGCGCCCGCCATGCGGGTCACGATCATCGAGTCTCAGCGTGATCAAACCGCGCCGCACGCCACGGCGCACGGCATCTGTTCGATTTCCTGCGCCGAGTTTACTGAAGATCGACGAGACGTGAAACTTCACGGTGTGCTCGCTGATGGCGAGCTTCGAGGCGATCGCACGATTCGACAGCCCCTCGGCGAGAAGCTCGAGCACTTCGAGCTCGCGCGGAGTGAGCGCTTCGTAAATCGCCGGCTCAGGCTGTACGTTCGCCAATAGTCACCACCACATCGCGTGTGCTCTCTCCGCGAACAATGCGGAGCGGCGTTGCCTTTCCGATTCGATCGGCGGAGAGAAGATCGAGCAGATCTTCCGGCTCGTCGACCGGCTGGCCGTCGAACGACAGGATGACGTCGCCGACGAGAATTCCCGCAGCTTCGGCCGGGCTTCCCGGACGGACGTCTGCGACCAGCAGCGCGTCTTCGCGGTCTTCGCTGCGCTGCCTCGCGCCGAGGCGCACCGGCTGTCCGGCGACGCCGAGATAGCCGCGCCGGATGCGGCCGTGTTCGAGCAGCGACGCGGCCACGGTCCATGCGATGGAGGCGGGGATGACCACCCGCAGGCCGCGGATCGCGCCGGCGGTCACGATCCCGGCGACGGTGCCCGACGCGTCCGCAAATGCGCCGCCGGCAAATCCTTCGTGCATCGGTGCGGTCGTGCGGATGACCTCGTCGACCGATCGCCCGCGTCCCGTGCGCAGAGGTCCCCCGATCACCGCTACGATTCCGACGCTCGCTGTCACGGCATTGCTCCACGACCGCGCGACGGCGACGGCGAGGTTGCCCACGTGCGCCGGCTGCCAGGCCGGTCTTGCCGGTGCGATGCCGAGGTTCGCGACGCGGAGCACGGCCAGTCCGGTGGCCGGATCCCACCCGTGAAGCTCCGCGTCGAGCTTGCGTGCGTCGTGCGAACGGACGTGAAGGTCGTCTTCGCGTCCGAGAGCGCGTGCGTTCGTCAGCACCGCGTCATCGGCGAAAACGACGCCGCTCGCGCCCTGCACCTGCACGACGGCGGGAGCGATGGCGGCGACGACATCGGCGAGTTGATCGGAAAGCGTCTGGAGCTCATTCATGCCGCGATTGTGCCGCCGCGGCGCAACCGGCCGCATCAGCCAAAAGACCAGGGGGGAACGTTGGGGCGTTAGGACGTTAGAGAAAGTTGGGACGTGAGGACGTGGGAACGTTGGGACGTAAGGACGTTGGGACGTGAGGACGTTGGAACGTTGGCCAAAGGCTTGACTCGTGGCGACAGACTGCCGCGCTACGCCGCGAAGTTCGCTGCCCTCAGCGAGGCCGCGTGCCGGCGTATCGCCAGAGATCGCCGGAAGCCGAGCCGATGAGGAAGTCGATTTTGCAATCGCTCAGGAAGCGGCGAATCGGCGGGTGGGGTCCGGGGCGGTGGCGATTCCATTTCCTTGGAGTGAGTTTTCCCTGCACCACCTATTTGCGATAGAGTCGCGGTCTCAACAACTGGGTATCGAAGGATCGAGGGCCGCGCATGACACTCTTCAAGACTGTCGGCGTTTTTCTTATGGTGCTGGCCGGGCCGATCGGGCTTCGGGCCGCAACGATCACCGTCACTGATGGCGGGAGTACCTACGACCTCGCGAAGCCGTGCGCGTCGGCGACGACGGCCGATCTGCCGGGGCCGAACGGCGTAATCAGCCTCCCCGAGGCGATCTGCGCGGCGAACAACACGGCCGGCGGGAACACGATTGTCATCGGCTCGAACGTGACGCTGACGATGGTCGACCCGAATTCGTCGCCGGTCGCCCTGGTGCGGGCAGCCATGCCCGACGTGACCTCTGCGATCACCATCCAGAACGGAGCGGGCAATACCGTGACCGGAAATGCAGGCTCGCTCTACAGGATGGTGAACGTGCTTGCCGGCGGGAGCCTGACGCTCGACGGCGTCACGTTCTCGGGCGGTCAGATCGCCCCGTCGTTCCAGAGTCCCGGCACCGCGCTCGAAGGGGGATCGATCTACGTCGACTCATCGAGCAAACTCACGATGATGAACGGTGCCACCGTGACCGGCGCGAGCATTCACGCGACGCCGGCCGCATCGACCAGCTCCAATACTTCTCTGGGCGGCGGCATTTATAACGCGGGGACGACGATCATCACCAGCGCGTCCGTGACGAACAACAGCGCAACCGGCGGCAACAATCTCTTCTACTCGATCGCGGGGGAAGGATAGGGCGGCGGAATCTACAACGCCGGGACACTCACGGTGACGAACGGCACGTTCAGCAGCAACTATGCGACGGGTGGTGGCGGATCGCCGTTCACCGGTGACTTCTCGAGAATGGGCGGTCTGGCGATGGGGGGCGCGATTTTCAACGCGACCGGCGCGACGCTGACCGTCACCAACTCGACGTTCAGCAACAATCACGCGGTCGGCGGCACGACGCAGACCGGCGTCGGAGGGAACCCCGAGGGAGGGGCGATCCACAACGCGGGGAGCGTTGCCGCCATCACCAGCACGACATTCGACAGCAACGAGGCAAAAGGATCGACTTCGTTCATCGGCGGGAATTCGTACGGCGGCGCAATCTACAACGACGCGGGCGGAACCATCAGCGCCATCACCAGTTGCACGTTTACAAACAACCATGCCTTTCCCACGGATCTGGTGGTTTTGATCGGCGGCGGCCTGCTCTCGTATCAGATGTCGATCAGCGATCAGGATTGCCAGAACCTCCAGCAGAGCAATCTCAGCGTTCCCTGCCAGGGCGTGCAGTCGGTGCTCAATTTCGTGTTCACGCTCTTTCAGAAAGCGGGCGGAAACGACCAGGGCGGCGCCATCTACACGCTCGGAACCATCGATCAGATCAACGGCACGACGATGTTCTCCCAGAATCAGGCTCTCGGCGCCGGCTCGCTCGTGAACGGCGGCGGGGAAGGGCTCGGCGGAGCGATCGCCGTTGGAATCGGCGGGGTCATTCAGACCATCGACGGTGCGACGTTCGATCAGAATGCGGCGAACGGTGGCAACGCCCTCGATGAGGGGGGCGATGGACGCGGCGGGGCGATTTACATCCAGGCTGGAGGAGTCGTCAACACCATCAGCAACTCCACAATGACCAACAACAAAGCAGACGGAGCCAACGGCTATCCGTCCGTCAAGCCGAACTTCTCCGGAGTTCTCAAGTCGATCAAATCGATCAAGAAGATTTTCAGCTACAAAGGCGGTGAAGGCGACGGCGGCGCGATCTACGTCGATACTTCGATCGATCCCACCACGCTCGACCCGAACATTCCTCCGGAACCGGTCGCGAACATCGGTTCGCTGCAAAGCGACACGATCGAGCAGAACAACGCTTACGGCGGCGGTTCCGTGGTCGCCCAGGGCGGCTACGGCGGCGGCATCTACTCGGCCGGGAGCATCGCCATCAACGGCGGTTCGATCTCGCAGAACGGTGCGTGGGGAGAATTCGGCGTCGCGGCGTCCCAGGGACGCGGGGGCGGGATCTACCTCGAGAGCCAGACCGTGAACACGACCATCAGCGGCACGAAGATCGACAACAACAAGGCCCGCGGCGGAGACGGGATCGGCGGTGACTCCACGGCCACCGGCGGCGGCATTCATTCGTGGTCGGCACCGATCACGCTGACGAACGTGACTCTGACCAACAACGTCGCCCAGGGCGGAAACACGGGCGGCGGCGACGCGTCCGCGGCGGGTGGAGGGCTCTTCAGCAACGGGAATGTGACTATCTCCGGATCGCTGATTGAAAACAATCAGGCGTACGGCGGCGGCAGTACGAAGGGCGGCGACGCGCGCGGCGGCGGATTGAGCGTGCAGACGAACGTAATGATTTCCCAGAGCCGGATCGATAAGAACTACCTCAAGGGCGGAACGGGAATCGGCGGAGGCGACAGCCGCGGTGGCGGAATCCTTTACACCGGCGACAGCTCATCGAGTCTGAACCTCACCGACGTCACGCTCTCCGACAACATCACCTACGGTGGCAACGGCGCCGGCAATTGTTCCAGCCATGGCGCCGGGGTCTACGTCGCCGGCGGGACTGCGAACATCGCCGGAAGCACGGTATCGAACAATCTCGCGGGCGGCGGCAGCGGACAGGCATGTGACGGCGAGGGGGGCGGCATCTTCGGCAGCAACGCGTCCCTCAAAATCGTGAACTCGACGATTGACGGCAACAAAGGGCAGGGGCAGAACGCGGTCTTCGATGCCGGTGACGGCCGCGGCGGTGGAATCTGCATCAAAGGGAATCAGGCGATCATCCTCAACAGCACGATCGCCGACAACAACGTCGTTCAGGGCTCCGGCCCGCAGGGATATCAGGATGGCGGCGGCATTTTCGTGGAGAACGGTTCCAATGTGGCGCTATTCAGCACGATTCTCTACGGCAACACGAAAGGGACGAGCGAGGACGAAAACTGCTGGGGAAATGTGCTGTCGCTGGACTACAACATCATCGGACCATCTCCGAGTTGTAATTTGACCGGTCTCACTGCCAACAACAAGAGCTCGGCGCCGGACTACGGTCCATTGGCGAACAATGGCGGCCCTGCGGCGCCCGACACGCCGACGTTCACGCGCGCTCTGCAATCCGGCAGTCCGGCGATCAATGCCGGCAGCTGCACCGTGTCGTATTCCGGTGCCGTCGCGGTCAATAACACCGTAACGACGGATCAGCGCGGCGGAACCCGCGTCGCTCCTTGTGACATTGGCGCGTATGAATTCGGCGCGACGCTGACCAATCCGCCCAGCGCCACTCCGGTCTTTCTTTCGACGCCGGCGCCGGGTGCGCTGGCCCTCACCGGAACGAACGGCGCGACGGCCAGTATGGGCATCGGGGTGCAGAACGTCGGCGGAGCGGGAACTGCGCTCAACGTGACCCAGGTCTCGCTGTCGCCCGGCTACACCGTGACCGGCCTGCCGATTACCGGACTCGCTTCGGGTGCCTCGAGTAACGTCACCGTGCAATGCACCGTCGGATCCACCGCAGCCGGTGCGCTCGTCGTATCGACGAACGAGTCGCCCGCGGGTCAGTACACATATTCGTTGACGTGCGTGAATCCGGCGGCCACCGCGCCGTTGTTCTCCTCGAACCCCGTTCCCGGATCGCGGCTCACTCTCGCCTCGGACGGGATGATGCACGTCATCGTGACGAACCAGGGGCCCGCCGGCACGCTGCTCAACGTGACGAACCTTTCGTCCAATGCAGGGTTCACGGTGGTCAGCGGTCTGCCGATCACCGGTCTGGCGTCGGGACAGTCGGCGTCGATCGTGTTGAATTTCGACGCACCGAACCAGGTAGGCCGCGGACTTCTCGTTCTGCAGACGAACGAGCCGGGCTCACCGACGTACGAATTCACACTGCCGTCGCTGGCCGAAGTTCCGGCGTTGAGTCCTTGGCTGCTGATTCTCCTCGGCTTCATGCTCGGTCTGTTCGCGTACCTGCGTCTGAGGGAGTGACCGCCCCCTTGCGCGATTCCTAACCTTCCTCCTCGGCCATCGTCCATCAGATCGGAGGACATGGCCATGAGGAAGGTATGGATTTTCGGCGCGGCAATTGCGCTTCTCGTCGCCGCGGCGGCGGCGGCGTCGAACGATTTCATGTTTCAGTCCGGCGACGAGACATGGATCAACAACAGGCGCAGCTTCGACCCGTCAGCGCTCCGCGCCCGGGACGTGGAGCATTTCGCGGCGGTCATCCATGGCGGCCGGACGTATGTCGTAACGAACCGGGCTGCCCTCGATCGCCTGAAGGATCTGTACGCCCCGGTCGTGAAGATTGGAGACGAGCAGGCCGCACTCGGCTCGAAGCAAGCGGCGCTCGGAGACGAACAGGCGCAACTCGGCGCACAGCAGGCGATCATTGGCGCACAGCAGGCCGCCGTGGCGGTGGCCGGCGATCGTGCCGGGTCGCGTGACTTCGAGGCGCGGCAGCGCCTGCTCGCGCAGAAGCAGCGCGTGCTCGGAGATCGGCAGAAGGAGCTCGGAGAGCAACAGCGGGCGCTCGGAGCACGTCAACACGAACTGACGCGCGAAGCGACTCCGAAAATCGAACGGTTCTTCGACGAGGCCATCGCGAGCGGCTTAGCGATCGAAGTTCCGTAGTCAATCGAGCGGCCGAATCATGATTGCGGAGATCGACGGCTCCGCAATTGTGATTCCCTTGCCGTGCGCAGCGTCCATGATCCGCGTCTGGTCGACGGCCTCTCGATCGTGGACGTACCGGACCGTGACCTCGTAGGGGCCATCCGGCACATCGAACTGATAGCGGGCGTCTTCTCTCGAGGCCTGGTAAAGCGCATCGTCGTCAGTGCCGAAAATGGCGTGATGCGTGAGCCGGGCCTCGCCGGCGATGTATCCCCATGCACCACGCTGATACGGACGCTCCGCCTGCCAAACGGTGTGGGAGCGATCGATGTAGTCGTACTCGGCCCCGGCGTTCACCGCAATTGCCGGGCCGGCCTCGAACACGATCGTCGCCGTGTCTGTGAGCGTTTGCGGATGGGATTGAGTGCGGCGGGCGAGGTCGCCCGCCGCCCCACTGCGGGCGCCGATTAGATTGTCTCCGGTTTCGAGCTCGACATCCCATGAGGCTGTGTCGTTGCTGACAGTTTTCGTTCCGACGGAGTGCCCGTTTACGAACAGTTCCGCCTCCGGCTGATTCGTATAGACGCGAATCGGCTGCAAACGATCCCCGGCGCGGTCGCGCCACTCGCGCGCAATCTTCAGCACCGGGCTGGAGAGCAAGGCGGCCTGGTAATAGAAAGAGACATCCTTCGGTCTCCGGTCATAAGAGAAGAGGCCTTTCGAATTGATCCCGAATTCCGTGTCCTGACGGCTGGCCGAGGCGAAGTCGAACTGGTTCCAGACCGCGGAGCCGGTGAGGTACGGCCGCTCTTTCAGCTCAGGAAACGATTGGCGATGAAACTGCTGTGCGTATTCGGAGCTGAAGTCGAGGGCTCGCGGATGCAGCGAGTGAATTCGTCCGTCGCTCCCCGCGCCATACTCGCTCACAATGAGAGGGCGGTTCGGGCGCAAGCGATGGATTCGATCGAGAAACTCGCCGAGATCGGCGGTCGTTCCGTAATACCAGCCGAAGTAGAGGTTCATGCCGAGGATGTCGGTAATGTTGCTGACTTCGTTGGCGTCCTCGAGCTCGGGACGTGACAATGCCATGACCGTGAGCCGTGTCGGATCTTCAGCGTGCGCGCGTTCATTGAGCTTTCTGGCCAGCGCCAGAAGGATCTCATCGTAATGAGCCGGCAGAGGCTTTGGCTTCTGCGATGTGACCTCGTTCATGAATCCCCAGAAAAACACAGCAGGGTGATTGAAGTGCTGCCGGATCATCTCGGTCAGCATCCGCTGGCAATTGTCCGCAAAGGCCGCGGATGTGCTGATGCGGTTCACGATGGGAATCTCTTCCCAGACGACCAACCCTTCACGATCGGCTTCATCGAGGACGGCGGGCGCCTGCGGATAATGCGCCAGCCTGACGAAATTGAATCCGGTCTCCTTGATCAGTCGGATGTCGCGGCGCTGGAGATCGTCCGACAGAGCATTGCCGAGGCCAGCAGAATCCTGATGGCGATTGGTTCCGGCGAGCTTCAGCGGCTTGCCGTTCAGCGTCAGACCGTTCTGCGCGTTCACGGTAAACCAGCGGAAGCCGAGCGGGTTCTCGACTTCGTCTACGAGCGTGTTCTCGTCGTAAACCTCAGTTCGCACGCGATAGAGATACGGCGTCGAGGGCGACCATTGATGCGGATGCGCGACCGGCGGGGTCGTCTGCTGGAACGGGGATGAAACGCCGGCATTGACTGCCACGATCGAAGTGGCAGTCGTGACGACCGCTCCGCTCTCGTCGATCACGTCATTGACGATGCGCAAGTTCGCGTTGCGATCGCTTTGATTGGTCACGGTTCCGGCAATGTTCACTGTCCCAGATTCCCTGCTGCGGACGAACACGCCGGGCGACGCGAAATCGGTCACGGCGATATGAATCGGTGATGTCGCCAGCAGCCAGACATTGCGATAGATCCCGCCATAAAACGTGAAGTCGGCATCGAGAGGCGGAATGTCGGGATTGAACGAGTTGTCGACCCGTACGCCGATGAGGTTCGGATGGTCGTACTGCACGAGGTCCGTGATCTCGAAAACGAACGCGGTGTAACCGCCGATGTGCTGCCCGGCGTGGCGGCCGTTCACATAGACGTCGGCGACCTGATTCGCCCCTTCGAAGTAAAGAAAGAGGCGCTTGCCTCGAAGATCGCTGTCGATGGTGAGCAATTTGCGATACCAGCCAATCCCGCGGCGGTACGGCTTCGTCTTATCGAACGCATCGGCGGCGTTCCATGTATGCGGGAGATTGATCGATTGCCATTGGCTGTCATCGAAGCCGGGCGCTGCGGCTCCTTGCAGCGATCCGGAGGCGTATCGCCAGCCGTCGTCGATCGTGAATCGTACGCGTGCTGCGATTCCGTTGGCTGCAAGAGACATCGCCAATCCAATCAAGGCGACAAGCTTCATGATTCCGCGTGCGATCTTCTGCGCCGCCTGCGAACGGGAGCGGCCTGCGGTTCGGCGATCGCGAGATACCACGCGCCGAAGGCGATACCGAACATTCCGGCCATTCGGTAGATGTAGTCGACGGCCTCCCAGAAGTCCTGGCCGTTGCCTGAGAAATGCGCGTTGCTCCATGCGCCGGCTCGCGGCGCGTAGACGGACATCCCGTCGGCGGCCGTCGCCAGCACGTGCGTGACGACGAGAGCGGCGGCGGCGATGATGAATCGCAGAAGCATCTTGCCGCGAAACAGCCCGCGAATCGTGGCGAAGAGGCCGAGGAAGAGGATCACGTTGTAGGTCAGCTCCGAGAACGGGATGTGTCCGGCGGGGATCGCCGGTCCTGTGATGTCGAGATTCGCGTTCGCGACTGTGAGGTGGACCGCGGCAAAGGGGCGGAGGACGAACGCCGTGAGCGGCGCGATCAACGAACCATAGAGCGGCGTCCCGTAGCGCCACAGCAGAAAGCCGATCGCGCAGCCGATGACGAATCGAAGCGCTTTAGCCGGCATGAACGAGCTTCGCCCGGCGGCTCCAGATCAGGAAGAATCCGATGGCCAGGGCAAAGATGATCGATTGCCACACCGCGAGGTGAAACGATTGGAACCACTGGCGCCGGTGGCATCCGATCAGGTACAGCGTGACGATGCGGACGAGATTCGCGACCTGAAGGATCGCCGATCCGGCGAGCACGGCGCCGAGACGCGACTTCCACGTGGCAGGGAACGCGAGCACCGCGGCGATCACGAACAGCGTGGCCTCCACCGCGTTGCACCCGTTCTGGATGTCGACGGCGAAGCAGGAGCCGGCGATGATCGTTCCCGCGGAGCGCACCGGCTCGCCCACCAGCCGCAGCGCCGACGCGGAGACCGCGGCGATTCCGGCAGTGAACGGCCGGATGACGTGGCGGTCGACCGGGTCGAGGAGCAACGGAATCTCGAACAGCGCAAGGAGCAGGAGGAAAACGACGATGAATCGGACGCGTCGCACCGCAGCAGTATAGGGGAGGAGCCTTCCGCGCACTTTCGCCATCCTGGGTGGACCGGCCGCGAAGCAACGTGGCCTTTCACCTCGCTTCGTCGGGCAACAAGCAACTGACGGTCGTCTGTCCGCGACGCGTCCGAGCGGGCGATTGTCCGCGGGCACCAGTCCGCTCTTACATCGAGATGCGGTGGTGTCCGGAATCTGGACTGCGTCGGAATCGCGTACGCGGACTCAATTGCTAAGTCATTGAAAAAATTGCCAATAGAGGCGGCACGCAATTCGAACGATCAGTGGTCCGGAGACATCGATATGAGCACAATGGCGATGGAGATCACGTCTGGCTGGCCGGGAAGTTTCGTTGAACCCGGCCAGAATCTATACGAGCAGCTGATCGGCCTGGTGTCCGAAGGGGTGTACATCGTCGATCGCGACCGGCGCATTGCATTCTGGAACTCTGCCGCCGAGCGGATCACCGGCTATCCGTCCGATGTCGTCGTCGGACGTTGCTGTGCCGACGGGATTTTGCAGCACTGCAACGATCGCGGCGAGATGCTCTGCGGGACGAAGTGCCCGCTCGTCGATACGATGCGCGACGGCAGGGGGCGCGACGTCGACGCGTTCTTCCAGCACAGCGCAGGGCGCCGCGTCCCGGTCAACATCCGATCGAGCGTGGTCCGCGATGCCGATGGAGAAGTGGTGGGATGCGCGGAGATTTTCACCGACACCTCGCCAGTCAACGCGATGCTGGAAGAGCTTCGCGAAGCGCGCGAGCACGCGCGGCTCGACGCGCTGACCAGAATCGGCAATCGCCGCATGATCGAAGAGGCGCTGGCCGCGTTCGGTGGACAGCGAAGGCCCGCTTCGGCCGCCATCATCTTTTTCGACATCGATCACTTCAAGGCGGTGAACGACACGTACGGTCACGAGGTCGGCGACCGGACGATCGTCGAAGTGGCGCGAACCGCCGCGGCCGTCGTGCGATCGTTCGACACGATCGGCCGGTGGGGCGGCGAGGAGTTCGTGGCCATTGCGCGCGGGGTCGACGCCAGCGGGGCCGCCGCGCTGGCGGACCGATTGCGGGCGATGATCGCCGTTGCGCGGATTCCGGTGCTGCAAGGCACGCTCGGCGTTACGATCTCCGCCGGGGTCACGACGGTCCACCCGGATGAGCCCGGCGAGGAAGCGCTCGCACGCGCGGACAAGCTGATGTACGAGAGCAAACAGCGCGGACGCAACCGCGTTACGGCCGGGTAACACGCGCAAAAAAGTGTGGCGGCGGCGCCTTCGCCCGCCGCGGAGCGGCCGGGGGCGGCCGCTCCCACACTCACCAATGTCCTAACGTCCTAACGTCCTAACGTCCTAACGTCCTAACGTCCTAACGTCCCGCCGTCCCAATTCCTGCGGCGTTCCATCCACCGCCCAGCGCGCGATACAGATCGACGACGGCGATGAGCCGGTCGTGCTGGACCTGCGCCAGGCTCGTCTCCGCGGCGAGCAGCTGCTCCTGCGCGTCGAGGACTTCGAAATACGCCGAGAATCCGGTCTGGTATCGCAGCGTCGCGAGGCGCACCGCTTCGCGATTGAGGTCGACGGCGCGGGCGCGCTGCGTTTCCGCCTCGGCGAGCTTCTGGTTGGCCGTGAGATCGGACGACACTTCGCCGAGCGCCCCGGTGATGGCGCGCTCGTAGTTCACGCGCGCCTCGTCGAACTGCGCGACGGCGAGCCGCTTTTGGGCGCGCAGGCGCCCTCCTTCGAAAATCGGGCCTAGCAGGTCGGCGGCGATGTTCCATGTATGGCCGCTGCCGAGCAGCGACGCCAGTTCTGGACTTTGTCCGCCTAACAAACCGGTGAGCGACAGGGTCGGATAGAACGCCGCCTGCGCGACGCCGATGTTCGCGTTGGCCGCAACCAGCTCCTGCTCCGCCTGGCGGATGTCGGGGCGCCGCAGCAAGAGCGCCGACGGCAGCCCGGCCGGCACGGCCGGCGGAAGCGGCTGCTGCTCGAGTGCCGCGCCGCGGGCGATGGGCCCCGGCATGCGGCCGAGCAGAAGGCTGATCTGATTTTCCTTCGCCACGATGGCCTGCTCCAGCAGCGGGATCTGCGCCGACTCACTTGCGAGCAAGGCCTCGGCGCGCGAGGTATCGAGCCGCGACGCCGTGCCGCCCGCGAGCTGCTGCCGGAAGAGATCGGTCGTACTCTGAAACGCCGCCGTATTTTCGCGGGCGATCCCGAGCTCCGCATCGAGCTCGCGCAGATCGAAATACGCCGAGGCGACCTCGGAGATCAGCGAAAGCAGGACGCCATTGCGCGCTTCCACGGTGGCCAGATAGCTTGCGCGCGCCGACTGGTCGAGCCGGCGAATGCGGCCCCACAAATCGACTTCCCAGCTCGCCGCCACGTCGGCGATGACGACGCCGCCGGTGACGTCGCTCGGCGTCGCGAATTTCGATGTATGGCCGTATTCGTACGTGGCGCCGTAGCCGACGGCCTGGAAACGCTCGGCCCCGGCAATGCCGTACAGGGCGCGCGCCTGCTCGACGCGCGCCG
>VFSW01010848.1_pt1 | contig 12876 bp, 9 predicted proteins | sample 5358111 | NCBI WGS metagenome assembly VFSW01 (sample SAMN11554181, study PRJNA540505) | mine drainage metagenome | isolation source: sediment from site ElyBrook_90M | place: USA: Ely Copper Mine, Vershire, VT | collected 2017 | reverse complement strand
CCGGTGCCCGGCAGCATGGCGCAGAGGTTTTCCAGGGTGGCCAGGTCGGCTGCGGTGCCGCGCCCGGTGTCGATGCGGTCGAGCAGGAGGCTCATGGTGGCGGTGCCGGTCTTGCACGACATGCACTGGCCGCAGGATGAGTGGGCGAAGAAACGCATGTATTCGGCGACGCGCTTGACGATGCCGGTGCCCTCGGAGACCACGATCATGGCGCCCGTGCCCAGGCTGGCGCCGCGCGCGCGCAGGGAATCGAAATCCAGCGCCACGTCCAAGTCGTCTGCCGCGAGCAGGGTGCAGGAGGGGCCGCCGGTAAATACCGCCTTGAGCGGCTTGCCGGAGAGCAGGCCGCCGCCGTGAACGTAGATCAGTTCGCGCAGCGTGGTCCCCATCGGCAGCTCGTAGACAGCCGGGTGCAGCACGTCGCCGCTCAGGGAATAAAGCTTGGTGCCGGTGCCGGAAGATTTGCCGAGGCCACGGAACCAGTCCGCGCCGCGCACCACGATGTGCGACACATGCGCCAGGGTTTCCACGTTGTTGATCAGGGTGGGGCAGCCATGCACGCCCACCTGGGCCGGATAGGGCGGCTTGCCGCGCGGGAAGGGGAATTTACCCTCGATCCATTCCATCGCCGCCGTTTCCTCGCCGCCGATGTAGTGGCCGGAACCGGGCACTAGCGTCAGCTCCAGCGGCCTGCCCAGCGCTGTCGAGGCCAGGGCGATCAGTTCCGAGTTCTGCCACTGTTCGATCGCCGCTCCCAGCGCCGCCAGGGACAGGGTGAGATCGGGGTTGACGTAAAACACCACGCGGTTGGCGCCGACCGCCAAAGCGGCCGTCAGGGCGCCTTCGATCACCTGGTGCGGCGTTTCCTCCAGCAGCAGGCGATCCTTGTAGGTGCCCGGCTCATCTTCGTTGCCGTTCACCACCAGGTATTTGTCCGGCTTGGGCGATTCGGCGGCAACCGCATCCCACTTGCGCCAAACCGGAAAGCCGCTGCCGCCCAAGCCGCGCAGGTCAGCCAGGCGGATCGCCTCGCGCACGGCAGCGGGATCTTTCGCGGCCTGCGCCAGCGCCAGACCGCCGCCGGATTTGCGCCAGCGTTCCATGTCGGCGCCGATGCGCCGGTCGGGGTGAAGCAGGAGAGAGTTCAACGATTCCATATGCCCTTCGCTGCGTAGTCCGGCAGAATTTGCGGCGCCGCCTGGGTGAGCGGTATGCCGGCCAGGGTCAGGGCGCGCCGAGCGCGATTAACATGCTCCAGGGTCACTTTTCTCGGGCCACGGCCGCGCGGAGAAGTGGCGGCCACGCCGGCCCGTCGTCCGAAGCTGATGATCTCCAGCAGGGCATTGCCCATGATCCGGTTGCGTCCATGGATGCCGCCCGCCACCTCGCCAACCGCGTAGAGGCCTGGCACCGTGGTGGCGCCGTTGACGTCGATCACCACGCCGCCGTTCTGGTAGTGCAGGGTCGGATGGATCAGCAGCGGGTCGAGACGCGGATCGACCCCCGAAGCTTGAAAGCGCGCCAGCAGCTTGGGGAACTGCCGCGCCAGCAGTCCGGGCTGGGAGCGTTCCAGCCGGGGCGTGTCCAGCCATACCCCGACGCGCCCGTCATCGACTCGGATGCCGCGCCCCTCCCGGCATTCGCGCAGGATGGCGGCGCTCACGATATCGCGCGGCAGCAGTTCATCGACGAAGCGCTGGCCCAGGGCGTTCAGCATCTTGGCGCCGGCTGCGCGCACGCCTTCGGTCACCAGCTTGCCCGACAGGTGCTGCGGGTAAACCAGTCCGGTGGGGTGATACTGGAAGGAATCGAGGTCGCGCAGGCGCGCGCCGATGCGGTAGGCCAGAACCAGGCCGTCCCCCGTGGCGCCCAGATGATTCGAGGTGGGGAAGCCGTTCAGGTGCAGCCGCCCCACCCCGCCCGTGGCGAGGATGACGGAATGGGTGCGCACCATGCGGAAACGCCCGTCGGTCAAGGATTTGAACACCGCGCCCACGCATCTCTCGCCGAGTTCGTTGGACAGGAGCTCCACCACCGGACTATGTTCCCAGACCTCGATGGAGCGGTGCTGGATGACGGATTCGCGCAGCACGCGCATCATTTCCAGCCCGGTGTAATCGCGGCAATGCACGATCCGGGGAGCGCTCATGCCGCCCGCCTGGCGCGTGTGCAGGTCGCCGCTGGCGGTCTGTTCGAATTGCATGCCGGCGCGGATCAGCCAGCGGATCACGTCCGGGCCGTCTTCCGCCATGGCGGCCACGAGTTCCGGGTTGCCGATATCGTGGCCGCCGCGCAGGGTGTCCTCGATGTGGCGCTGGATCGAGTCGTCCGGCTCGATGGCGACCTGGATGCCGCCCTCCGCCATGACCGTGTTGCTGTCTCCCAGGCGCAGCTTGGTGACCAGCAGCACGCGAGCGCCGCGCTCGGCCGCAGCCAGCGCCGCTGCGCAACCCGCGCCGCCGCCGCCGATAATCAGCACGTCGATATCGGTCACGGGCGCGCCGGCCAGGTCGGCTTCGTCGATGATGGCCTCGGCTTGCAGCAGCCCGGCCAGCTCGCGCTGGCAGCTGTCGCCCGCGTTGGCCCCCACCGCCAGCTCGGCCATGCTGCTGCTCACGTAGTCCGGATGGAAAGCGTTGAGCAAGGCTTGCGGGTCGGCCAACTCGGGCGGCGGGCCGATCTCCGCATCGGGCCGGTAGAGGGCGCGTGCCTGCGCCAGAGGCATGCAATTATTCATGTTCATCGTGGGGCATACTGGTAGGGCCCATTCTCTCTTTGCGCTGTTCCTCCAGCCGGTAGATCAGGTTGGGAGGTCGCAGATGGAAATGCGCAGTAATCCGCCGGCAGAACAGCCCCACATGAGCCGGCGCAATCAGCTCCGGGCAGGCGCTGTCGCACAGCTCGCACATCACGCACTCCAGAAAAGCTTCTCCGGCATCGCGGAAATGACCGGCGGCCGCCAGCGCGATCGCCCCTTCGACATCGATCCCCTTGGGGCAGGAGCGCACGCAGCCATGGCAATTCCGGCAATGGGAAGCCTCGGGAAATATCTCGTGGAAGCGCGCCTGGATATTCCAGCCGTCAGTAAAATCGTCGATCTCGTAGTGATGCAGCGGAGGCACCTGCGGCGGCAGGAATACGGCTTCGAGGCCCTCCTCGACAAAGGTCTGGCAAGCAAGGTTCACCGTCACCTCCTTGCCGCGCCGCAACAGCACGCGGCAGGAGCCGCACACACTTTCGAGGCAGCTCACCGCCGTGATGCGCGGCACGCCGCCATGCCAGGCAGCCTCGACCAGAGTCATCGACGGGGACGCCGCGACGCGCACCCCGTTGATGATCAGGTTGACGGTTTTCAGGCTGTCGTCTTCGTCTGCCATGAGCGTTTTCGGTATCACGGGCGGGAAAGGTCGATGATCTTTCTCAGGTCGTAGTCCGGGCGCCCGCCCACATGCTCCACCAGCGCGGTCATGCGCTCGTCCAGCGTCGGGCGCTCTTCATTGAACAGCAGGCCGGTGGGCACGCGATCCTCGCGCAGCGCCATGTTGACGACGTGCATCGCCGCGTCCAGATCGGTGACGTCGTGATCGGCGACAACCTCGTTGACCACGCTCTTGAATTAGGCGGCGGTATCGATCTGGTTGAAGGTCGGACACTGGGAAAGGACGTTGATGAAGGAAAAGCCCTTGTGCTCCATGCCGTTCTTGATCAGCTCGGCGGTCATCTTGACGTTGCCGGCGAACGCCTGGGCCACGTAGCTGGCGCCGTAAGTGAGCATGTACAGGATAGGGTCCATCGGGTCGTCCACGCCGCCGTAAGGCGTGGTGTAGGCTTTCATGACCCTGCGCGAGGAAGGGGATACCTGCCCCTTGGTCAACCCGTAGATATGGTTATCCATCAGCACGTAGGTCATGTTGATGTTCTTGCGCGCCAGGTGCGGCATGTGTCCGCCGCCGATGGAGAAGCCATCGCCGTCGCCGCCCGTCACCACCACGGCCAGATCGGGGCGCGCCAGCTGGACGCCCGTGGCCACCGGACCCGCGCGGCCATGCAGGGTGTGCATCTTGTAGGACTGGACGAAATACGGCAAACGCGATGAACAGCCGATGCCGGAAACGTTCACCAGGAAGTTCGGATCGACGCCGATTTCCGACAGTGCGCGCAGCAACCCGGTCAGTACGCCGTGGTGTCCGCAGCCGCCGCACCAGACCACGGGGATGCTGCTTTTATATTCCTTGGGCTTGAGTTCGACCCGGTGCAGGTGTTTCTGGGCTGTGTTCATGCCAGCATCTCCTTGACTTTACGGACGATCATGTCGGGCGTGAAGGGCAGCCCGCCGCAGATGGTGTAGGACTCGGGGCGCAACGAGGTTTCCGCCCGCACGAAATGGGCGAGTTGCCCCAGATAATTGACTTCGGGCAGCAACAGCCTCGAGCACGATGCGCCGAAATTCTCGAACTGCTCCACCGGCAGGGGCCACAGCAGTTTGGGATAGAACCCCTTGACCTTGTAGCCTTCGGCGCGCAGTCGCTGCAAGCCTTCGCGCACCACGCCGATGGTGCCGCCCCAGGCGATGATGCCGATGTCGGCCTCGCCTTCGCCGTCTTCCTCCACGGCGGGGAAATCCTTGACCACCCCCTTGAGCTTGCCGAACCGCTTGGCCTGCATGGCCTCATGGTTGGCTGCCGTGTAGTTGGGTGCGCCGGCCTCGTCGTGCTCCAGGCCGGTGGAAATATGCATGCCGCCGTGCGTACCGGGATCGACCATGGGCGAAATCCCGTCCTCGGTCAGCGCGTAGCGCCGGTATTCGCCCTCGCCGTCCCAGCGCTTGCGATCCACGTTGGTATAGCTGTCCGGGTCCGGGTAGGGCACGGTCTGGGTCGAGAAAGCCAGGGAACTGTCGGAAAGCAGCAGTACCGGGCACTGGTATTTCTCCGCCAGGTTGAAGGCCGCCACGGTCAGGTCGATACAGTCCTGCACGTCCTCCACCGACAGCACGATGCGCCCGGCGTCGCCATGGGAACCGTGGATCGCCATGAACAGGTCCGACTGTTCGTGCTTGGTGGGCAAGCCCGTGGAAGGGCCGCCGCGCTGCACGTCCACCACCACGCAGGGGGTTTCGCTCATGAAAGCCATGCCCAGCATCTCGCCCATCAGCGCCAGGCCCGGCCCGGAAGTGGCCGTCATGGCCTTCTTGCCGGCGTAGGCGGCTCCGACCACGTGGGAAATGGAAGCGATTTCGTCCTCCGCCTGGATCAGGGTGCCGCCGCGCTTGGGCAGGTGCCTGGAGACATACTGCGCGATTTCTGTCGCCGGGGTGATCGGGTAAGCGGAAAAGAAATCCACCCCCGCGATCAGTGCGCCAAGGCCGACGGCGTAGTTGCCCGACAGCACGATCACATCGCGTTTGGCTTCTGCCGCCTCGACGGCGTGGGAATCGGCTTTCGCCAGCGCCGAAGCCAGCTCGCGGCCCCGCGTGAAGGCCGCCAGGTTGCCCTGAACCACGGCTTCGCCCTTGCGCCCGAATTTGGCGGTAAGCACCTCGCGCAAAGTGGCTTCAGGGATATCGAACAGGGCAGACATGGCGCCCAGGGCCACCATGTTCTTGGCTTTCGGGCTGTTCAGCTCGCGCGCCGTCAGGGTCATGGGAATGGGATAGGCATGAACGCCGGGCGGAATGTCCGGCTCGAAGTCGCCGCCCGGACTGTCGTAGACGAAAGCCGTGCCCGGCTTGAGGCGCTCGCGATTCAGGTCGTAAGCCTCGCCGTTGAACGCGCACAGGACGTAGAAAGTATCGCCCTGGTTGTATATGCGCTGCGGGCAAGTACGCAGCTGATACATCGCGTAGCCACCCCTGATCTCCGCCGGAAAGGTCTTGAACGTGTAGACCTCATGACCCATGCGCGCGCAGGCCTGGGTGATGAAGTCGCCGGCGGAAATAATTCCTTCGCCGCCTTCGCCGGCGATACGAATAATCAGATCGTTCTTGGTCATAACCTGCATATCCTTAAATCCTCTTTCATGGTATCGGAGAGAGCGCCGAGCATAAGCCCTTCCCGTTGATACGGTGGGGCATCATCGAGAATCAATCCACTTTTCTTTCAATCATCAAAACATAGACAACATCTAATGATAAAAATTGTTCCATTATACCTAAAAGCTGGCGCCCATGCATCCGATTACAACCTCAGTTTCCATGCCACCAACCCGAACGCCCCCAGCGCACACGCTGCCGCAATGGTAAAGGTCACCTCCGGCCCCAGCGTGTCCCAGGTCATGCCGCTATACAGGCCGCCCAGCGTGCCGCCCACTCCGAACGAAAAGCTGTTGTAAAGCGCCTGTCCCTGAGCCTGGTGCCTGCCTTTGAAAAAACGGTGCACCACTTGCACCGCCGCCGAGTGGTAAGCGCCAAAAGTGGCGGCGTTGAGCAACTGCGCCCCCACCAGCACAACGATCCACTTCACCCCCCCGCCGATCATCAGGAAACGCAACACGGCAAAGGCGAAGCTCGCCAGCAACACCTGGCGCAGGGTAAAACGGCGCAGCAGGCGCGGCATCCACAGGAACACGCCGATCTCGCACACCACCCCGAGCGACCACAACAATCCGACGCTGCTCTTGGCATAGCCGTGGTCCACCAGGTAAATCGAGTAGAAAGTGTAATAGGGGCCGTGGGCCGCCGCCATGAGAATGCCACCACCGATAAAAACCAGCACCTCGGGACGGCGAATAATATGCCAGATCGGCAGGTGATCGGTGTGATGCGGCACCACCGCCGCTTCCGGAATGTGGCGCGAGAACAGCAACAACGCAGCCACGATCCCCAGCACGGCCCACAGCAGCCAGCGTATGGCGACATAGTCGAACAGATAGCCCAGGCCGATCACCGCAACGATGAAGCCGACCGAACCCCATAGCCGGATGCGCCCGTATTTTGAAGCCTTCTCGCCGAGATGACTGAGCGTGGTTGCCTCCACCAGCGGCAGCGAGGCGCTCCAGAAAAAACTCATCAACGACATCGCCACGAACATCCAGGCGAAGCTGGATCCGAAAAACACTGCGGCAAAACTCAGCAGGCTCAAACCGACAGAAATCTGGACAATGACAACGCGCTTGCCGGTATGGCCGGCAACCCAGCCCCATAAGTTGGGCGCGAAGATGCGCATCACCTGCAACAGCGACATCAGCACGCCGATCTGGAACGCGTCGAATGCCAGCGATTTGAGATACAGCCCCCAGAACGGCGCCATCGCCCCGACGAAAGCGAAGTAGAAAAAATAGAATCCGGACAGACGCCAGTAAGGGAGGTTACGCATTGGCGGGATTTTAACACGCCGCAAAAAGGGCGAGGGGGCGCGGGTATCCTTGGAACACCTTGTGGCAATCCGCTTCACTCCTTACAATGTGGACGATAGAAACGGGCAAACCTCAGTAGCTCAGTCAACATGAAAACCACGCTTGTAAGGCTGGCGGGGTCTTCATGAAGGCGGGGGATAATCTGAGGCTCTACCGGAAGCGGATCAACGAATTTCAGGGGGAAACAAAAGATGGGTCAGGACCCAAGAAAACATCGCCCTCTCGACCTGATTGTGGTCGAGGACTCGCCCGTCGATGTCGAACTGATGGCCGACACCCTGCGGGTGGCCGGGCTGATAGCGGATGTGCGGCGGGTGGGCGACGAACCGTCCTTTCGCGCCGCCCTCGACGAACGGCTACCCGACGCCATCCTGGCCGACTGGACCCTGCTCCGCTTTTCCGGTCGAAGATCTCTCGAAATCGCCCGCGAACGCTGCCCCGATGTGCCCTTCATTTTCGTTTCCGGCACCATTCTGGAATCCACCGTCATCGAAGCGCTGCGCCAGGGAGCGACCGACTACGTCTACAAGCATCAACTGCAACAGCTCGGCCCCGCCCTGATACGCGCTCTCGACGAGGCGCAAGCGCAGCGCGCGCTGTACGAGAGCGCGGCGACCTACCGTTCGCTGTTCGACAATATGCTCAACGGCTTCGCCTGTTGCCAAATGCTGTTCGAGAACGGCCAGCCCCAGGACTTCATCTACCTGAGCGTCAACAAGGCCTTTGAGACTCAAACCGGCCTGAAGAACGTCGTCGGACGGAAGGTCAGCGAAGTCATTCCAGGTATCCGCGAGTCGGACCCGATCCTGTTCGAAACCTACGGTCGGGTGGCCATGACCGGCCAGCCCGAACATTTTGAAACGTATGTGGAAGCCATGCGGATGTGGTTCTCGATTTCGGTGTACAGCCCGAAGCGGGAATATTTCGTGGCCGTGTTCGACGTCATCACCGAACGCAAACTAGCGGAGCAAGCCGTCGAAAGGGAAAGAAGCCGCCTTGAAGCGATCCTGAAAACCGCGAGCGACGGCATCCATATCCTCGATGCCGAGGGTCTGCTGATCGATGCCAACGACGCCTTCCTGAACATGCTCGGCTATGACAGAACGGTAATCGGTCGCTTGCACGTTACCGACTGGGATGTGCAAATGGACGGAGCGGCTGTCCGGGAAAATTTAAAGAAACACATCGGGTGGCAGGATTCCCCGCCCCTGCGCATCCAGACCCGGCATCGCTGTAGCGACGACCGGATCATCGATGTGGAAATCGATGTCCGCGGTTTTGATTTTGATGGAAAGGGCTACCTCTGCGCTTCGTCGCACGACATCACCGAGCGCAAGGCGGCAGAAGTAAAAATCCAGCGGCTGACGCAACTCTACGCCGCGCTGAGCCAGTGCAACCAGGCCATCGTGCGCTGCTCCTGCGAGGAAGATTTATTCCCACAAATCTGCCACGTCGCAGTGCAGTTCGGCGGCTTTAAGATGGCGTGGATCGGCCTCGCCGACCCTGACACCCTCATGGTGCGGCCAACTGCCAGTTTCGGCGAGGGCATAGAATACCTGCAAGGCATCGAAATCTCGTTGGATCCCGATAGTCCGTTCGGGCGCAGCCCTACCGCCACCGCAATTCGCGAAGACCGGCCGTTCTGGTGCCAGAACTTCACGAATGACCCGGTCACCGCACCGTGGCATGAGCGCAGCGCGCCCTTCAGCTGGGGTGGCATGGCCTCGTTGCCGTTGCACAGGAATGACGGCCCCATTGGCGCTTTCATCGTGTATACCGACGTAGCCAACGCTTTCGATGAAGCCGCGCGCGAGCTGCTGGTCGAAATGGCGGCGGACATCAGCTTCGCGCTGGACAGCTTTGACCGCGCGACCAGGCGCAAGCAGGCCGAACTGGATCTGACAACAAGTGAACGGCATTTCCACTCGCTGTTCGAAAATATGCTGGAAGGCTATGCGCACTGCAAAATGCTGTTCAGGGAGGGGGTGGCAGAAGAATTCGTCTATCTCGAAGTCAACCACGCATTCGAGGCTTTGACCGGGCTTAAGGATGTGACCGGGAAGCGGGCCAGCGAGGTCATCCCCGGCATTCGCGAGTCCAACCCGGAGTTGATCGAAACCTTTAGCCGGGTCGCGCTGAGCGGGCTGCCGGAGCAGTTCGAAATGTATGTGGCTGGTCTGGCAAGGTGGTTCTCGATCGCGGTTTACTGCCCGGAGAAGGAACACATTGTCGTCATATTCGACAACATTACCGAGCACAAGCAGTCGGAACAGGTGCTTGCCGAATCGGAGCAGCGTTTCCGCGGCCTGGTCGAGCAATCGCTCGCCGGCACCTACATCGTCCAGGATGGCCGGTTTGCCTATGTGAATCCGCGCTTAGCGGAGATATTCGGTTACGCTTCGGCCAGCGAGCTGATCGGTGTCGAGGCCTTATCGCTGGTGGCCGAGCAGGACCGCGACCGCATTGCGGAGAACATACGCAACCGCATCGAGAACGAAGTACAGAGCATCAACTACGATTTTACCGCCGTGCGCAAGGACGGCAGCCTGATCAACATCGGGGCGCATGGCGCACGGGCCACACACGCCGGCCGTCCCGCGATCATCGGCCTGATGCAGGACGTGTCGGAGAAGGTGCGCGACGAAGAGCGAATCCAACACTATGTCAAGCAACTTGAAGAGGCCTTCATGCAAACCGTCGGTGTGGCGACTGCCTTGGTCGAATTGCGCGACCCCTACACCGCCGGGCATGAGGAACGGGTGGCACAGATCGCCGTCGCCCTCGGCACCGGACTGGGGCTAGACGCGCACCGCATCGAGGGGCTGCGGGTCGGTGGCTATATACACGACATCGGCAAGATCATCATTCCGGCGGAGATACTTTCCAAGCCCGGCAGGCTTTCCGCAATCGAATACGAGTTGGTCAAGGGACATCCCCAGGCGGGTTACGACATCCTGAAGAACGTGAAATTTCCCTGGCCGGTGGCGGACATCGCGTATCAGCACCACGAGCGCCTGGACGGCAGCGGCTACCCGCGCGGACTGAAGGGCGAGGAGATACTGCTGGAAGCACGGATCATGGCGGTGGCGGACGTGGTCGAGGCGATGTCCTCGCATCGACCCTACCGGCCGGGACTCGGCATCGAAGAAGCGCTAGCCGAGATCGGGCGCGGCAGCGGGAGTCTCTACGATCCGGCAGTAGCCGGAGCGTGCCTGCAACTGTTCCGCGAAAAAGGCTACGTGTTGCCCAATCATTAATGTGTGGAGTCGCCATGTGAACCCCTCGATTAAGTTACATGCAACAAATAGTTGGTGAGCCGACCGGCGACTTTTACTTCTCCCCGCCGGGCATATCCTCCCGCACCCGCAGGAAACTGGCGAAGCGGGGAATGCCGCTGCCTTCGTTCAATCCGATATAGCGATATGTCACCCAGCTCCCCAGCGCGGGCGGGTTTCGACGTTGCTCGTCAGAAAACCCCGTTCCGAGGCGGAATCGCAGCCCAGCCGCCGTTTCCACCAGCAAGGCGCCGAGCACGCCCTGGTGCCTGCCCTTGCCCGGCAGGTGCGCAACCACCCGCGCTTCGGCATCCAGGTACGGCTTCAGCTTGAGCAGGTCGTCGCTGCGACCGGCCTGGTAATGGGATGCGGCGCGATGGAGCATCAGCCCTTCTCCCCCATTCTTGACCACCCGGTCGAAGACGGCGCGCAGCTCGGCCCGGTCGGCCACCTTGAACTGCTCGACCTGACGCACCCAGGGCAGCGCGAGTCTGGCAAGCAGGGGCTTCAGCGCCGCGTTGCGTTCGGCGAAGGTTCCCGGATGGCCCGGCAGATCGAACACCATGAAATGCAGCTTGCGCCATGCGGCGTCATCCGGCGTCTGCTGCCGCACGATGGATACGGCACTGGCAAACTGTCCGCGCCCGGCCCACAATTCGCCGTCCAGGGGGAAATCCGGCCACCCTGCCGTGAACCAGCCAGGCGCCTCGATACGTTCCCCGCCGCGCGTCAGAAGCTTTTTGCCGTCCCAGTAACCGCGCACCCCGTCGTATTTTTCGCTAACCAGGTAGTCAGCCAACGGCGTGTCGCTGCGATAAACATTCGCCAGCATCGCCGGCGGCGTAAAACCCGCAGAGCGCGCCACGGGTGCCGACATAAACAGAGCGGAAAACGCCACCAGAGCCACATCCGAGATGCGCAGCCACCGCATCATGCACCGCAAGTATTGCGTCATGTTTTCTCCCTCGAGTGACAGAGCGTCTGGGCTGATTCGAGTTCAGAGCGCCAATAATTTAAGGTAGGGCGCGTCCCACGCAGCGATAATGGTGGCGCGTGGGACGCGCCCTACAATTACTACAATTGCCGTCAGGAAAGACCAGGGATTAATTGCCGACACTACCCGGAATTTGAGGCGTATCGCAAACCACATCCCCATTCTGGGCGCGGTGACGCAGGGCGTGGTCGATCAGCACCAGCGCCAGCATCGCCTCGGCGATGGGGGTAGCGCGGATGCCGACGCACGGGTCGTGGCGGCCTTCGGTGGACACCGTCACCGGTTCGCCCGCCTTGTTGATCGAGTTGCGCGGAATGCGGATGCTGGAGGTCGGCTTGATGGCGAGGTGGGCGACGATGTCCTGGCCGGTGGAAATGCCGCCGAGAATGCCGCCGGCATGGTTGGAGAGAAAACCCGCTGGCGCCAGTTCGTCGCCGTGGTTGCTGCCCTTCTGCACCACCGAAGCAAATCCGGCGCCGATCTCGACGCCCTTGACCGCGTTGATGCTCATCATGGCATAGCCGATCTCGGCGTCGAGCCGGTCGTACACCGGTTCGCCCCAGCCCACCGGGGCGCCATGCGCCACCACGGTGATTTTCGCGCCGACCGAATCACCCGCCGTGCGCAGGGCGTCCATGTATTCTTCCAGTTGCGGCACGAAGCCGGCATCGGCGACGAAAAAGGGATTCTCGCCCACGTCCGCCCAGGACCTGAACGGCACCTCGATCGGGCCGAGCTGGGAAAGGTAGCCGCGAATCTCCACGCCGTAGCGCTCCTTCAGCCATTTCTTCGCCACCGCACCGGCCGCCACCCGCACCGCCGTCTCGCGCGCGCTGGAGCGACCGCCGCCTCGGTGATCGCGGATGCCGTACTTGTGCCAGTAGGTGTAGTCGGCATGGCCGGGACGGAAAGTTTCGGCGATGTTGCCGTAATCCTTGCTGCGTTGGTCCTCGTTGCGGATCAGCAGCGCGATGGGCGTGCCGGTGGTCCTGCCCTCGAACACGCCGGAGAGAATTTCCACCGTGTCCGACTCGCGCCGCTGGGTGACGTGGCGCGAAGTGCCCGGCTTGCGCCGATCCAGTTCAAGCTGGATGTCGGCAACACACAATTCGAGGCCGGGCGGACAGCCGTCCACCACGCAGCCGATGGCCGGGCCGTGAGATTCGCCGAAGGACGTGACGCAGAAAAGTTTACCGATGGAATTGCCGGACATAAGAAAACCCGCCTGGATGAAGGGAACAGCGAAAGTTTAGC
>VFSW01010847.1_pt1 | contig 12876 bp, 13 predicted proteins | sample 5358111 | NCBI WGS metagenome assembly VFSW01 (sample SAMN11554181, study PRJNA540505) | mine drainage metagenome | isolation source: sediment from site ElyBrook_90M | place: USA: Ely Copper Mine, Vershire, VT | collected 2017 | reverse complement strand
AAACCAAAATTTATCCGTGGTACGCGCCGGTCTGTCATTAAATGTTAACCAAAATGTCACGCCCCCCGCCCCCCGGGGGGGGCTTCCCGGCAAGGAAGGGTTCCGTTTAGCGGGGCGTGCGGGCCGCGCTCCCGGTCATTCATGTTGGGCCTGTTCACACGTGGATGCGGGATTGCCGCTATCTGCGCCCTATCCCTTTTTTCGCAATCCGCTATTGTGCGGTATTTGAATATTTGTTATTAAGACCGAAGCGCTTAAGGAGGAACTGATGACAAAAGTCTTTAAGAAAGAATCGGAAGTGGCGTGGGAGAATCATTTCATGATCGACGGGGCGAAGCTCCAGTGGCTCTACACGAAGGAGAAAGACGGCTCTCCGATCACGGTGATGAAGGTCCTCCTCCCGAAGGGCGTCACGCTTCCCGATCACCGGCACCCCGATCAGCCCGATCTGATCTATCCGCTGAAAGGAAAGGCCACGATGTTCATCGAGGGGGAAGGGGAATTCCCCCTCGAACCGGGGATGGTCGTCCAGGTTCCGCAGAACGCCCTGCATGCCATCCGGAGGGTGGAGGAAGAATTTCTGATGTACAACGTCTTCGCCCCTGGGACGCCTTACCGGCCGGGGAAACCGTAAGAGGGTGCCTGCCGCTTCCCGGTTCGCCCCGGTGAAGGAAGCGAACCTTCACCGGGGCTTTATCGGGTATTAGTAACCGAGCGATTTCAGTGTCGGCATCACCGACTCGCCGCCCTGGTAGCCGACGACCTTGAAGAGGTCCCAGGCGTTTTTCTGCTCCCGCGGACCTTTCCCCTTGACCAGAAATGTCGCGTACTTGTAGACGGCCTGATGGTCCTCGCGCCACCACGCCGGACCCTTCATCGTATTGAACTCGCGCTTGGGCCCCAGGAGCGCCGCGGCGATCTTCAGCGGATCGAAGGACCCGGCCGCCTCGAAGGCCCGGAACATCTCCGTGTAGGCGACGTAGCCGATGGCGGTGTAAGGGTCGGGGGGCTTGTTGTACTTCGCCTGATACAGATCGGTAAAGGCCTTGGCGCTCTGGGCCACCGCCTTGTCCTCAAACCCTTCCAGATCATAGTAGAAATAGCTCAGTGAGTAGATGCCCTCCAGGGCCTCCGGCGGAATGCCTTTGGCAACCACGTTGGAAATGAAGGCGTTGAAGATGGTCATCTCCTTGTTAAGCCCCATCTGCTGGCACTGCTTCAGGAGGGCGATGGCGTCGCCGCCGAACTGCGCGGAGATGAAAACATCCGGCTTCGCTGCCCGGACCTTCTGCAGGATCGTCGTAAAATCGCTGGTCCCCATCGAGACCTCGTCATAGCCCACGATCTCCCCGCCATACTCCTTGGCCGCGGTATACAGCCCGTCCCGGATGTCCCAGCCCCAGCTGTCCGAGCGTGCCAGGTAGAAAATGCGCTTCTTGCCCAGCGTCTTGATCGCGGCGGCGCCATCCATGTAGCCGATCGACCATGGGGTGTTCAGGACGGCGAAGGTCGAGGGGGCGAGCTTGCCCTTCATGAATCCCTCCTTGGGTAGAACGCTGATCGGGAAATAGGCCATCGGTTCCTTCGAGACCAGCGCGTTGATCGCAAAGGCCAGCGGCGCCCAGGTCTGGCCGCCCACGCCCTTGACCCCCTCGGAAACCATATACCGGTAACGCCGGATGCCCACATCCAGTTTGGCCTCATCGTCGCCGACGATGGCTTCCACCTTCACCTTTCCCCAAGGCATGCTGAGCCCGCCCCGCTTGTTGACCACATCCACCGCCAGGAGTGCGCCCTCCTTCTGGGTTTCCGCCACCGCCGCGAACGTTCCCGTGAGCGGCAGCAGGATGCCAACCTTGATCTTATCGGGATTGGCCGCCATGGCGGTGCCATTGCCCAACACACCGCACACCATGAGGATCAAAAACAGCATGACGATCTTTTTCATCTCTCTTCTCTCCTTTGGTTGTTGTTATGGTTTCCCCAGTTTACCGATCTTTTCCAGGTCATCCGCCACATATCCCAAGCCGAGCCGAACCAAGGTCTGACGGGTGGGGAAACTCGTTTTCCTGTCCCATCCGTGAAGATCGTAATACTCGTCGAGCAGCCGGTTGTATTTCGCCGCGTCGATTTTCCAGCCCGCCGCCGGTCCCGACGGTATCGGCTCCGCGAGGTCTCTCGGCGTCGGCATATCGTCCCTGCGGTCGAAGTTCGTGAAGCGGAGATTGAAGGCCTTCTCCAGGTTGAGCTGCTTCTCCGCCATCCGCTTCATATCCGCAACCGTAGTCGACCAGCCCGTCGCGGCGGAGTACATCTCGGCCAACTGCGGAAGGTCGATCAGGTCGAGGTTTCCCCAGATCGTATTGAAATGACAGACGCCCAGGCAGTTGTTCATCCGGTGCATGGCCTCCATGTAGACGGTCATCTTGGCTTTCCCTTCGTATTCCAAGACCTTGTCCGGATTGTCCACACCGTAAATCGACCGCATCTTCTCCACGTCCACTCCCGGCAGGGTTTCAATCGCCCCCGTCGTGTGCCCTCCGCCGCGCGTGGATGTTGTCGTCCCCAGGCACCAGGCGAGATTGCCACGACAGGTTTCGTAGAGGTCCTGCCCCTTTATGTGCATGGCGTAGTAATCGCTTTCCCGTCCGAGGAGGTCCGACGCCTTCGCACAACCCTCGGCAAGCAGGTCGCCGAACCCTTCCCGATAGGCGATCTTCCTGATCAGCTCGAGGGCTACCCCGGCGTCTCCCCACTCCAGCTTCATTCCGTCCGTGTCCTTTTCGGTGAGGATGCCCCTCTGGTAGCACTCCATCGCCCACCCGATCGCTCCGCCGGCGGCATCGATATCCAAACCGAACTGGTTGCACAGGGCGTTCGCCTTGAACATGAATGTAGGTTCCTCCATGCCCAGTCTTCCCTGGAGCGTCGGAACCGCTTCCCATTGATTTGCCTCCGTGACGAGCCCGGCATAGGGGCCCTCGGTGATATGAAGATGGCGCCCGCAGCCGATCGGGCATCCGGGGAAATTCTGCCGCGCGACCATGTACTTGTCGATGGTCCGCTTCGGCTCGATCGTTACGGCCATCTCCTCGGGAAACTGGACCTCCTGGAAGTTCTTATAGTTGACGCCGGCGATGGCCTGCTTTTTTTCCAGCAGCTTGAGCGTGCCATATTGGCGGAACTCGTCCAGGCCGCGTGCCGCCTTGTACATCTCGCGGACCTTGCGGACGACCTCCATGAAATGCTCCCGGTCCGCGACTTTGATTGCTCCGGTTCCTTTTGCCACAATGGCTTTCAAATTCTTGGCGCCCATGACCGCCCCGGTGCCGCAGCGCCCGAAGGCCCTGGCCCGGTCCTGGACGATGCAGGCGCCGCGGACGATGTTCTCGCCGGCCGGTCCGATCGAAAGGGTGTGCAGCGACGGATCATTCAAATCGGTCCGGATGAGATCGAGGGTCTCCCAGGTGTTTTTCCCCCAGAGGTGCGAGGCGTCGCGGATCTCGACCGCTTCATCATGAATCCACAGGTAGACGGGCTTCCGCGCTCTCCCCTCGATCACGACCGTGTCGTAGCCGGCGCACTTCAGTTCACCGCCCACGTAGCTGTCGCAACAGCCGCTGGCCCACCCCCCGGTCCGCGGCCCCAGGGTGCTCGCGCCCATATTGCCCGCCCCCGGCGCCGGCGTCCCCATCCGGGCGCCGGTGCCGAAGACGATTTTGTTTGCGGTATCGTAGGGGGTCACCCAGGATTGAAGCTCGTCGTAGAGAATCTTGATGGCGATTCCCGTCGAGCCTACCCATTCCCTGGCGTAGTTCAGCGTCGGTTCCTTTGTGATCTCACCGCTGCTGAGGTTGACCCGCAAGGTCAATCCTGCATAACAGTAAAGTGTTTCACTTCGGGCCATCATGTACTCCTTGTTTCTGGGCCTGCCGGACGCCTTTTCCCTTGGGGTTTTTCTTTTCAAAATCTTGCAGGATCTTGTAGAGATCGTCGACTTCACGGCAGTATTCCACGCACAGGGGGATATCGAGGCCCTCGCACCCGTCGCAGGCAAAGCCCTCCGGGTCCCCCTCTTCCTTCAGCGATATGAAATATCCAGGCCCGTCCTTCTTTTCCGCAACCTTAAGGCTGGAGACGGCGGGTGTGAATTCACCGGTATGATGATATGAACAGGCCAGCTCGCAGGTCCGGCACCCGCCGCATGTCGGCATATCAAACTTCATAGAAGGTCTCCTTCAGTTCTTCATCGGCGGATAATCATGGCTATACACCGGCTGCTTCATGTACTCCTCGGGATTCCACTTCCAAAACTGGGAAACGTTGGGAATGGTATCGATAACCACATTCCACTTGATGTTTCCGCTGTTGAGGAAATCGAGCGGACTCTTTATCTTCTCGACCTTGCGTATGTAGATATTCTGCACGGGATTCCCGTATGGGTCAAGATGGAAGGGGCCCCGGGGAGGATCGGCGAGCTTGACATTCTTGATCGCCTTGAGGAACGCCTCCTTGTCTTCAACGTTCCCCTTCACCGCCTCTACCGCCTGGGCCAGCCACATCCCCAATTCGTAGGAGTGGGAGGCGTAGTAGGAGCCCATCTTCTTGTATTTCGCTTGATATTTTTGCTGGAATTTCCGGTTCGCCGGTGTATTCAGGGCGGCGCTGTAGTGGAGCGGCGAAATGAACCCCAGAATCTCGTCTCCCTGGGCCGGCAGAACGTATTCATCCGAAACCGTGCCGCTGCCGATCAGGGGCAGTTTGATCCCCGCTTCCTGGTACTGCTTGGGGAACTTCAGGGGGGCGGCGCCGACCAGAGCAACGAAGACTGCATCTGCATCTTTGTTGATGTTGCTGATGTAAGGTGCAAAATCGACCGCGTTGACGGGCACCCACATCTTCTGGATGATCCGTCCGCCTGCCGCCTCGAAGGTCCGCTGGAAGCCGCCGACGTTGTCGAAACCGAAGGCGAAGTCGACAGCGATGGTGACGATCTTCTTATAGCCCAGCTTTTTGTACACCCACTCCCCGAAGGGGAACATAGGCTGCGAGCCGGTCCATCCGATGCGGGTAACCCATTTTTTCCGCAGCCGCTGGGTATTGTCGTCCGCGGCCGCGCAATCGATGATCAGCGGCACTTGAATTTGGTCGGCGGCGGCGGCGACGTCCAGCGCGTAAGGCGAGGTAACCAGCCCGCCCACCACGGCCACGCGGTCATGCGAGACCAGTTTGCGGAATTTGGTCACGGCCGTGTCCGGGACCGCACGGGTGTCTTCGGCGATTACCTCGAACGTCCTTCCGCCCGCCTTATAGCCGATCTCCTCCATGAACATGTTGAATCCATTGTTCATGTCTTTGCCGACTTCCGCCCATTGCCCCGTTTGCGGTGAGAGCCATCCTACCTTGATCGGCCCCTTTTCCGCGGCCCAGGATCCGCCCGATGCGGTGACTGCGAATACGGCGAGAACGAACATAAATGTCAGCTTCTTCATCACCCATCCTCCTTGATTTTGGTTTTCCCGACTCCCTACCGTTATCATCCCTTATATCCCCAAATAGTTTTTTTTCACCAGCTCATTTTCCCAGAGTTCCTGCGGAGAAGCCGAGTGAACAATCCGGCCGCGGCTGAGTACATGCGTGAAATCGGCCACCTTGAGCGCCATCAGCAGATTCTGTTCGGCCAGGAGGATCGTGTGCCCCGTGCTCTTGAGGCGGAGGATCGCATCCGCCACGACCTGGACCATCAGCGGGGCCAGCCCCTCCGTGGGTTCATCCATCAGGAGCAGATCGGGGTTGGTCATGAGCGCCCGGGCAATGGCGAGCATCTGCTGCTCCCCGCCGGAGAGTTTGTTTCCCAGGTGCCGGGAGCGCTCCTCGAGCCGGGGAAAGAGCTTGTAGATCTCCGCGAGGTTCCACTCTCCCGGCCGGCCGGCCCCGACCAGGATATTTTCCCGGACGGTGAGGGAGGGAAAAATCCAGCGGCCCTGCGGAATGATCCCGATCCCCATCCGCATCCTCCGGAAATCGGGAAGCGGGGTCACATCTTCGCCCTTGAAAACCACCTTTCCCCTTCGCGGGGGGGTGAGGCCTGCAACGGAGCGGATCAGGGTGGTCTTGCCCATGCCGTTCCGGCCGAGCAGGGCGACGACCGACCCGGAGGGCACCTGCAGCGAGATTCCCTGCAGAACGTAGGAATCGCCGTAATAGGTGTGGATATCTTCGACCTTCAGCATCCGTTTACTTCGCCCCCAGGTAAATTTCCTGGACCATTTTGTTTGCGCGGACCTCGGCCACACTCCCCTCGGCGATCACCGCCCCGTAGTGGAGCACGGTGACGTTCCGGGCCAGTTTAAAGGCCACGTCCATGTCGTGTTCGATGATCAGTATGGTGATCGAGGCGGGCAGCTTCTGGAGCATCTCCACCATGATCCCGGCTTCGGCCGGCGAGAGCCCGGTGGTCGGCTCATCCAGCAGGAGCATCGTGGGTTCTCCGGTCAGTGCCAGCAGGATCTCAACCTGCCTCTGGACGCCGTAGGAGAGGTTCCGGACCTGCTCGTCCTTCAAGCCCTCGATCCCGATCCGTGTCAGAAGCTCCATGCCCCGCTCGGTGAGGTGGCGATAGGAGGCCATCGGACGAAAAAGCGAGAATTTCGTTCTTTCCAGCGCCTGAACGCCAAGGACGAGGTTGTCGATGATCGACAGGTTGAAAAAAAGGTTGGTGATCTGGAAGGTCCTGGCCATTCCCCGGAATGCCCTCTGGTGGCAGGGGCGGCGGCTCACGTCCTCCCCGCGGAAATAGATCTTTCCGCTGGTGGGGAGGAGGTCTCCGGCGATGAGGTTAAACAGGGTGGTCTTGCCGGCCCCGTTGGGTCCGAGGATCGCCCGGCGCTCCCCGTTGGCCACGCTGAGCGAAACCTCCTTGACGGCGCTCAAGCCCTCGAAGGATTTGGTGACCTTCACGAGGTTGAGGCACGGAGAACCGTCCGTGGTGCAGCAGGGCTTCTCTTCCCGGGGGAGATCGGTCATTCAACCCCCTCTTCCCGGCGTTTCTTCGGGGACCTTGTCGGGAAGAGTTTTCCTCCCAACTGCAAAAGCTCCAGCAGCCCCTTCGGGACATACAGGATCGTCAGGACGTAAATCGCGCCCAGGATGAAGAGCCATCTGCCCGTGTAGACGCTCACGAAGTTCTTCAAAAGGACGATGACAAAGGCCCCGATGAAAGGCCCGGCGATGGTTCCGGGACCGCCCAGGGCGACCATGAGGAGCGTCTCCATGTTGGAGGTTACCTCCAGCGTGGGGGGGCTGATAAAGCCGTTGTAAAAGATGAACAGGACACCGGCGACGCCCCCGAAGAAGCTGGCGATCACAAAGCAGATGTATTTATGGAGCCAGACGTTGTATCCGAGCGTCCTCATCCGCGATTCGCTCTCTTTGATGCCGATGAGCGTTTTTCCGAACGGCGCTTCGACGAGACGGTAGATCGTAAAGAAGCAGAGTGAAAAAATGATGAACACGAAGTAATAGTAGCTGGTTATGTCTTTCAGCGACCAGGGGCCGATCTGGGGGCGGAGAATGCCCGAGATGCCGTTGTCGCCCGCCGTCACCGAAACCCAGCGATAGGCAAGCCCCCAGACCAGCATGGCCAGGGCCAGCGTGATCATCAGGAAGTAGACCCCTCGCGCCCGCAGGGCCAAGAGCCCGAAGAGCGCCCCGCTGGCCGTTGTGACCGCCAGGGCGATGAGGGAGGCATGCAGGGGGGACAGGTGAAACTTGGTCAGAACGATGGCGACGGTGTAGGCCCCGATTCCGAGATAGGCGGTGTGGCCCAAAGAGGGCAAGCCGGTGTACCCCAGCAGAAGATTGAGGGAGAGGGCAAGGATGCCATAGATCATCCCCTGGACGATCAGCTCGACCATATAGGGGCTTCCCAGCAACGTCGACGAGAGCCAGGGGGCGGCGAGAAAAAGGAGGAGGATGACCGAAAGAAGGCCCGCCTTGAACCCCCAGGATTGCGTTGTCTTCATCATGATGCCTTACCGAACAGACCCACGGGTTTGATCGCCAGGATGAGGACCATGGGGGCGAAAAGGGTGAAATAGGAAATTTCCGGGAAGAGGACCTTCCCGAAGTTGTCGATCAGGCCCACGATCAGGCTGCCCAGGACGGCGCCTTCCAGGGAGCCGCGTCCGCCCAGGATCACGATGACAAAGGCATAGGGCAGGATCTCAAAATCGAGTCCGGGATAAATGCCGAGAAACCCTCCGCCGATCACCCCGGCAACCGCCGCCAGGACGGCCCCTGCGGCGTAGACCCCCATGAACACGAGGGGAACGTTGATACCCATGCCGCGGGCCATGGCTTCGTTGTCAACGGCGGCCCTGATGATGGCACCTCCACGCGTCTTGTTTTGAAACAGCCAGAGACCGATGCCGATCAGGACGGCGATGGCGAGGATGAACACCCGGTAGGTGGGAAAGACATAATGTCCAACGGCCAGAGAGCCCGAGAGGATTTTGGGGGGATGGATCGTGAACGGGTCGCCCCCCCAGATCAGCAGGGCCGCGTCCTGGATCATCAGGGCGAAGCCCATGGTGATCAGGACCTGTCCGAGGTCGTTTCCCGATACCCGGCGAAGAAAGACCCGCACCATGAAGATCCCGAGGAGGGCGACGGCGATCGGGGCGGCAAGGAAGCCCCAAAAGTAGGAATCCAGCAGACGCATCAGGGTGATCGCCATATATCCCCCCAGCAAATAATAGGAGCCGTGGGCCAGATTGACGATCTTCATCACGCCGAATATGAGCGACAGTCCGCTGGCAAAAAGAAAGAGGAGGGCGCCGTAGGAGATACCGTTGAAGGTCTGATTGATCCAGAAATCCATACTCACCTGGGGTCCAAACGCTTAGCCTGCGTGGCACATAGTACGCTCTGGGAAGGTTGTCAAGGAGGAAATCAGATATTGACCACCACGCGCAAAGCGTCGCCGGGCCGTTGATGGACCAAATCGAGGGCGTCCTTGACGTGGTCAAGATCGAAACGGTGGGTGATCAGGTCGTGCAGATCCATTTTCCCGCTTGCAACCACCTTGATGCCCGTATGGAAATCCTTCGGCACCATGCCTTTGCTGCCGATGAGTTTGATTTCTTTGTAGTACATGGCGTAACCGTTGAAGTTATCCATCGCTGCCGGCGCAATCCCGAAAAACAGTACGGTTCCGCCGAGACGCACCATGTCCATTGCCTGGCGCAGAGTGGCGCTGGAGCCGACGCTTTCAATGGCCAGATCGACACCTACGCCGCCGGTGGCCTCCTTCACGGCCGCAACGGGATCGACCTTGCCGGCGTTGATGATCGTTGCGCCGTATTTTTTTGCGATGTCGAGTTTCCACTGGCTGCGGGTAATGGCAAAGACGGGCTCGGCACCGCTGATGACGGACAGTCTTGTTTGCAACAGGCCGGCCGCTCCCTGGCCGATCACGGCAACCGTTTCGCCGGGGGTGATCCGGATCTTTTCATGGGAACGAAAGACGGTCGCCAAAGCGATCAGCGAGGTGCCGTCTTCATAGGAGATGGTGTCCGGAATCTTGATGCAGTTGTAATCGGGAACTACGACGTACTCGGCAAAAGTTCCGTCCACTTCCCTGCCCATCAAGCCGCCGTTGGGACAGAGATTGACTTTGCCTGCATAGCAGTAGGCGCAATGACGACAGAAAATGAGGGAATTCAGGACAACCCGGTCCCCGACGTGCAAATCGGTAACGTCCCGACCGCATTCCACAATCTCACCGGTCGATTCATGGCCCTGGATGACGGGCAGTTTGGGCACGCCGATTTTCCCCGTATAGATACCGACGTCCGTACCGCAGATGGCCGTGGCCTTTATCTTCACCACGACCATGCCGGGATGCGCCATCGGGCGGGGAACCTCTTCCACGATTAAATCATAGGGCCGATGGAGCACTGCTGCTTTCATGATCATTCCTCTCCCATTAACGGGTCGTCGGGCATCCGGAGGGCTGCCGATGATACCCAGTGCCGCTATATATCCTTTTCGCCCCGGGTTTTCAAATAAACAATGCACCGGTGAATAAATCCCTTCCGGCTCGGCGGGGGGGGGTGGAAACCTGCGGTGCGGCAGGGAGGGAAGCGGCAAGACGCGATGCTTTTACCGGTTCGCGGGACCGAAGGGTTCACTCACCCCCTGCGGGCCCTGGCCGCCAGCTTTGAGCGGTGCGTCAGGACGCTTTTCCCTGCGGGGATCGCCCGTCGGCGGGGGCCCCCCTTCCCGCCGGCCGGGGGAAGGTCCCGGGTTCATACCGGCAGCGCCCATTCGCCCCATGCGCCGTTCAGCCTCGAAGGTCCGCACCGTGGCCTGCTGATCGGGCGCAAGCATCTGCAGCACCTCCAGACGGTAGCCCGTGAGCTTCTCCAGCAGTCGACCGCGAAGGTCATGAACCTCGCGCTGAAGGGCCAGGATCCGGTCCCTGTCCGGTGTATTTGCCAGCCAGAGCTCCCGGAGCTGCCTGCTTTTGCCCATCAGTTGCTCCTGAAGGGGCTTGATATCCCTCCGGTGAGCCTGCCGCAGGGCGCCGATCCGTTCCGCCTGGTCGGCAGAAAGGTTGAGGCCCGGTATGCCGGCGATATCGGTGACGTTGCCGGGCTCGCTGCCGTATCCTCCCTGCCATTCCCGGTGGGCAGCCGCTGCCGGAGAAGTAGCGGCCGCCAGGACAATCGCTGCGACAATTATCATCACTTTCTTCATGGTGAGTGTCCCCTCGTTTTTACAAGAATAGCACTGATACCCCTATCCAGGCAAGGACCTGAGAAAAATCATCCGTACAGCGGCTGGACGGCAGGGCAAAGGCGGCATTCCCAGCCAGGAAGGCCCCCTCCTATTGCGCGGCAGCCATGCGCTGCTCTCACTATGTCAAAATAATACCCGCATTCACCTGCGTCGACGATCGGTTGTCGGATGGCCGAAAACGGAGAAACCGGCGCATCTGAATGCGCTTTTATATCACGGCGCGGGCAGGAAGATCTTTCCGGATGCCGCCCCCTTCACCGTTCCCAGTAAGACAATCAGCCAAACGACCAGCAGGAACAAGGTCCCCAGAACAAAGAAGTAAAAGATCGATGAAAATTGCGTGGCCTTCCAGGCGACGGTCGAAGCAAGGCAGAGGGCGCCGGATGGAAAGGTGAAGGCCCACCAGGTCAGGGCGTAGGGAAGCTCGATGTGCCTTAGGTAGTGGAGGACCACGATGCAGGCCATGACAAACCACCAGGCAGAGAATCCCCAGTTTACCAGGATGGCGATCTTCGCCAGCGGCGCAAAGACCTGGGGGGCGATTCCCAGAACGTTCTGATGTTCGAACAGATGCATCATCTTGAAGAGAACCACGGCGATGATCGCCGTGGGCGCCATCCCGATGAAGATCATCGGTGCAAGGCGGCTCATGGGCAGTTCATGATAGACATAGCGATGATAGACGACGGCCCCGACGAAGAGAAACAGGAAGAACCCCACGCCGAAACTGATCATGGAGAGTCCGAAGGTAAGCTCCGTCGCCTGGGGGTACAGTTCGGCCAGTTCGAGCCCGGCGGCCGGGATGATCAACTGGGAGACGGGGGGGATGAACCAGCCGAAATTGGTGTGGGCCGGCGTGACCCCCTTGTGACTGAAGACGCGGATCATGATCAGGAAGCCGAACAGATAGATGCCGAGGGACCCCAAAATCCAGAGCCCAAAGGCGAGGATACGGGACCCCTCGGCCGAGAGGAACAGATCCGGATATTTCAGGAAATCCATGGCCAAAATGATCATCGCGATCGGCATCGTCGGCAGGAAATGGGCCGCCACCGGATGGCTCAGGTCTTTCCCGCCGCCTTCCCGGTAAAGAAGATACTTCGTTGCCCAGGGCAGCAAGATGAGCAGGAACATCAACACCGCAACGCCAAAAAAGAACGCGCCCAAATCCTCCCGAAAGGGAAAATCCAGGAAGGAAAGGACCAGGGGGATGACCGCCGTCCCCATGACGGCGGCAAACCAGGCCGGATTGAAAGGTTTGGCGATTTCTTTGAATTTTATGATTGATTAACCTCCCAGTAGATCATTTCTTGTATCTTCTTCCGCTTTTCTCATATCCGCAGGAACGAGCATCAGCGCATTTCGACGGCGTCTCCGCAGCATGCCGTCGCGCAGATACCACAGCCGTCGCACTTCTCATGATCAAAAACGATCCAGCCGTCCAGCGGCTCCGTCTCGTCCGCGACATACACAATCGCCCTGCGGGGACAGGCCTCGATGGCCTTGCACATCTCTTGGATTGCGGGACATCTCCGTTTGTTGAGATAAGGTTTCATCGATACTTTTCGGCTTGCTCCCTCTCGCAAATTCGTTATTTGTTATAAACTTCGATGATCTCCCGTTCGACCGCCTTGGCGATCTTCGCCGCGTCGGTTGCCGAATTCAGGTTGAAATTTTTCGGTATCTCCAGATCTTTGGAAAGGGTCATATGTCGGTCCACTGCAAAATCGGCTTTGTTCAAGGTTTTTAAGGCGCAATGCATCGGACAACCGTCAATCGCGACGATTCCCTTGGCTTCCCGCGCCGCTTTGGTGATGTTGGCGAGCCCCGCGGAGATGCTGGCCAGGCAGAGCAAGGCGGCTTTTTCATAACCCAGTTCGTCGGCCGCCCGGACGCTGCCGGCCACGGTGGCTTGCCCGACATTGGAGGCCCCCGCGCAATAGAAGACCGCTACCGGATTTTTTCTTTCTTCAACCTCGATGCCCTTGGTCTTCTTGTCCATATAGGGCAGATACCAATTTTCCTTATCCTTCTTTTCCGCCGTGACTTCGCTGAGAGATCCGGCACCCTTGG
>VFSW01010846.1_pt1 | contig 12876 bp, 12 predicted proteins | sample 5358111 | NCBI WGS metagenome assembly VFSW01 (sample SAMN11554181, study PRJNA540505) | mine drainage metagenome | isolation source: sediment from site ElyBrook_90M | place: USA: Ely Copper Mine, Vershire, VT | collected 2017 | reverse complement strand
CGGGAGATTTCCACTTGCGTCGCCATCTCGGCGAGCTTGTGAGAAATCGCCTGGAACTTCCCGATCGGCTGCCCGAACTGCTCGCGTATCTTGGCCCAGGCGAGCGCCTCCTCGAGCGCGGCCGCTGCGCCGCCGGTTCGAACGGCGGACAGGCAGAGGCGCTCCAGTTCGAGATATCGGCCGAGCAGACGCCACCCATCGTTAAGTTTGCCGAGGAGAGCCCCTGCGGGTACCCGCACATCGTCGAAAAAGACCGAGGTGGTCGCTACCGACCGGTGTCCGAGGACGTCGATGACGTTGTGGGTGAGACCCGGCGAGGTCGTGTCGACCAGGAAGAGGCTGATGCCCTTGTGCCTGGGCGGCGTGTGGTCGGTGCGGGCGGCGACCAGCACGTAGTCGCTTACGGTCAGCCCCGAACAGAACATCTTGCGGCCGTTGATCACGTAGTGATCGCCATCGCGATCAGCGCGCGTCTTGAGGGCGGCGGCGTCAGAACCCGAATCTGGCTCTGTGAGAGCAAGACAGGTGGACAGTTCGCCGGCGGCGACCCGAGGGAGGAAGAAGCGCTTTTGCTCCGCAGTGCCTGAATCCAGAACCGCCTGGCCACCGTACGCCATTGCCCGAAAGAACCAGAGTCCGAGGTCGACCATCGCTCGGCCGGCTTCCTCAAGGAAGATTGCTATGTCCACGAAGTCGCCGCCCTGTCCGCCATACTCGGGCGGAATGCCGAGTGCCAGCCAGCCTTGCCTGGCAACTGCCTCGAAGGCCTCTCGAGGAGGTCTTTTTTCTTCGTCGCAGCGTTTCGCGTAGTCACGAGGGCAGCACATGGCCAACAGCGGTCCCACGGCCTCTCTCTGCATTTCCTGCTCTTCCGTGAAGGCGAAGCAGAGGCCTTGCCTGGTCGTGGTCGCCAAGTTTCTTACTCCTTGCCGCGCTGCGCCTGGAGAGCGACGGCTTCAGCGAACGCGACGACATCACGCGCCCTTGCCGCCATCGCGTAGTCGACAAGCTTGCCTTCGAAGCTGATCGCCGCCTGACCCCTCTGCTCAGCCTCGCTGAAGGCCTCGAGCAGCCGGCGGTAGTATCCAACCCGCTCCGGCGCGGGTGTGTAGATGCGGTTGCAGGGCTCGATCTGCTTCGGGTGGATGACCGTTCGGCCCTTGTAGCCGAGCCGCTTCGAGACCTCGGTATCTTTGATGAGCCCCGCCTCACTCTCGAGGTCTCCGAACACGCCGTCGAGCGGGCAAGCCAAGCCAGCAGCTCGGGCGGCCACGAGCACGCGCGAGCGGACATGCAGCATCTCGTAGCCACCCGGAGACCATTCGCAGCCGAGGTCTGTCTGCAGATCGCCGTCTTCGGCGCTCGCGAAGCACAGGGAAACGACGCGCGGTCCCCGCGCGAGGTCGAAGGCGCGCTCCACGCCGAGGGCGGATTCGATCATGGGAATGATCTCGACCTGTCCGGCGGGGACGTGGCAGCGGCGTTCAAGTTCGTCGAGCCAACCCACGACCTCGCGCAGTTGGTCCACGCTGTCGACCTTCGGGATCATGACACCACCGAGGGTGGGGCCCACCACTGCCTCCAGGTCGAGCCGCGTGAGGCCGGTGGTCGGTCCGTTGATGCGCACGAAGATCGGTCTGTCCTTGCCCGGAAGCCAGTCGTGGAGCACGCCGCGCGCCGCGTCCTTCTGCTCAACCGGGACCGAATCCTCGAGGTCGGGAAGCAGCGCGTCAGCCGCCGATGCGAGGCCTTTTTCGAGGACCCGGTCGCGGTGGGCAGGCATGAAGAGAAGCGTCCGGCACGGCTTCATATGATCACCTCCGGAGCCCCTCGCCGTCCGGCGCGACTGCGATCGTGCCGTCCTTTCGCAGGGCAGAGATCTGTGTTTCGGAGTAGCCGGCGACTGCGGCGAGAACCTCGCTCGTGTGCTCCGCGAGCCTCGGCGGGGCGGAGTACCGACCGGCGTCCTCGCCGGCGAAGTGCACTGGGTTACGCTGCATCCGCACGGTCCCGAGGGGCTCGTAGGGCACATCGACCACGACGCCTTCAGCCGGCATCCCTGGATCATTGAAGGCCTGCGCCACGTCGTTAACGGGCGCGGATGGAACCTGGTGCTGCTCAAAGACGCTCAGCCACCCGGCGGTGCTTCGCTCTCGCATCCTCGCTTCGAGGACCCGGGTCAGCGCGTCCCGGTGGCGAAGGCGGTCAAGATTGGTCGCGTACCGCGGGTCGGCGGCGAGTTCGGGCAAGCCGATGGCCTGACAGTAGGCCCGCCAGAAGATTTCCTCGCGCGTGGCAACGACGACATGGCCGTCGCTGGTTTCGAATGCCTGCCACGGGATTTGATACGCGTGGCCGCTGCCCCACCGGCGAGGTACCTCGCCGGTGTTCAGGTAAATCGTGGCGTCATAGGTATTAAGAAAGGTCATGCATTCGAGCATGTTCAGCTCGACCTTCCGGCCGCGGCCCGTGCGCTCACGCTCGACGACGGCGGCCAGGATCCCCTGGACGGCGAAGAGGGCCGCACCGATGTCGGCCATCGGGATGCCGAACCGCACAGGCGGGCCGTTCGGTTCGCCGGTAACGCTCATCAGGCCGGACAGGGCCTGGTGAGTCAGGTCGAAGGACGGCATGTCCCGGCGCTTGCTGTTGGGCGCGAATCCGGAAATCGAGCAGGTGATGATCCGGGGATTCAAAGCCGACAGTGTGGCATGGTCGATGCGCATGCGCTCGACGACACCGGGCCGGAAGTTGTCGACCACCACGTCGGAGTTCCGGACCAGGTCGTAAAAGGCATCGCGACCAAGGTCGCGCTTGAGATCGATCGCGATGCTGCGCTTGCCGCGGTTGAACGTGAGGAAGAGGGCGCTCTCCCCGCGCATGTAGCCGACATGCGGATTGCGGCCGAGGTCACCCTGCGGCGGTTCCACTTTGATGACATCCGCGCCGAGATCAGCCATCAGCATCCCGGGGACCGTGCCGGCGATGACCTGGCCGAGTTCGAGGACCCGGAGGTGCTCCAGCGGTTTCATGGGGCAGCTTCGTGGGGCCGCCGCTTGATCAGAAAAACCTGGACCGCTTCCTGCACGCACTCGTTGCGCTGGTTGAAGACCCGCAGTTCGCGGCGCACGATGCCGCGGTCTGGCTTTGAGGTCTCCCGCCGCTCCAGCACCTTTATCCGCGCGCGGATCGTGTCCCCCGCCCGGACCGGCCCGGTGAAGTTGAGCTTCTCAAAGCCCATGAAGGCGATCAGCGTGTCGTCATAAAGGTGGAGCTGGAACAGCAACCCGGCCGCGATCGCATAGACGAGCGGGCCGTGCGCAATTCGGGTGCCGAAGATGGTGGTCTTGGCATATTCCTCGTTGATATGGAGAGGGTTGTAGTCCCCGGATAGCCCGGCGAAAGCCGAAATCTCCGCCTCTCCGATGGTGCGCGCCGGCGATTCCCACTCGCGACCGGCTTCCCAGTCTTCCCAGTAGAGACCTCGGACCGGGGTCGTACCGAGTCCTCGGGCCATTCGAGGTCCCTCCTTGCCACACGACTAAACAGGCGAACGCCGAACAAGGGGGCACGTACCGCAGCCCACAGACGCTTCCAGCCCATCGCGTGTTCTGTATTATGAGACGCTCAGTTCACCTGAGCGGAATTTTAGGTGATAGCCGGGTTGACTGTCAACGGCCAGTGGCGGCGTGGCTGGGGCGGCGGTTGTCGCCGCTGCGAAGCCACCGCCAATCCCTATCCGCTGCAGGTAGTTCCATTCAATTGAACAGATCCGTTGTCCCATTCATTGGGTATCCAAAACCCTTTGGAGGAACTGGCGTCGGCAATAGCGATTGAATGTGAATCGGCCGCGGCGTGGCCGGAGGCAACGAGCGATGGGGCTTCGTCTCGGCATGCCATATCCCCCTCGCCGAGGAGGAGCTTGCTATACCGTCACGAGTCGCCCCGAAATACGTCACCGTATGCAAAAAACGGAGTACTAAGTCATATGCGCCGGCAGCCACAGGGCCAGTTGCGGAAATATCGTCAGCAGGAACAGCAGCACGAACATGATGATGTGGAACGGGATCGTGCCCATCACCACGTCGCCCAGCTCGCCGTCCCATATGCTCTGGATGACGAACAGGTTGATGCCGATCGGCGGAGAGATCTGGCCCAGTTCCACGTACATCACCAGGATAACGCCGAACCAGATCGGGTCGATGCCATACCGCCCCAGCACCGGGTAGAGCAGCGGCACGGTAATGACGATCATCCCGATGCTCTCGACCAGACAGCCGAGCAGGGTGTACAGCACGAACAGCGCGCCAAAGAACTCGAAGTGGCTGAGGTTCAGGCCGACCAGCCAGCCGGTGACGCTCTCGCCGACACCGGCCACGCCGATCGCATAGGCGTAGATGTAGGCCGAGTAGATGATGAACAGCAGGTTGCCGACAATCTGCACCGTGCGGTGCATCGCATCGACGAACTGCCGCCAGCTCAGTTCGCCCCAGAACAGGCACAGCAGCAGCGCGAACAGGCAGCCGCCGGACGCGGCCTCGGTCGGTGTGGCGACACCGGCGTAGATGCTGCCCATGATGCCGCCGATCAGCAGTGCGAACGGCACGATGTCGGCCAGCGCCAGCAGCACGCCGCCCTTTGTTCGCTGGCTCTCGCGCGGCACCGCGCCGCCCCAGAAGGAGCGCACGGCGATATACAGCATGAACATGCCGGTCAGCATCAGGCCGGGAACCACGCCCGCCATGAACAGCTTCGCCACCGACGTATCGGTGAACGAACCATAGATGATCATGGCGATGCTGGGCGGCAGCAGGATGCCGAGCGTGCCGCCGGCGGCCAGCGATCCGGCGGACAGCCTTCGGTCGTAGTTGCGTTGCACAAGCTGCGGCAGCGCCACGCCGCCGATCGACGCCGCGGTGGCAACCGATGAGCCGCTGATCGAGGCGAACAGGGCGCAGCCGACGATGTTGGTCTGCAACAGGCCGCCGGGCAGGCGCGAGACGACCTTTGCCAGGCCGCGATAGATGCGAAAGGAAAGCCCGCTGCGCTGCATCAGCTCGGCCATCAGCACGAACAGCGGGATCGCCGTCAGGGTGAAGCTGTCCATGCTGCCCCAGGTGATCAGGCCGATGCCTTTCAGCGAGGTCAGCCCGTGCTGCAGCAGAAGATAGATCACGCCGGGCACGGCAATGGCGAAGGGCACCGCCATGCCGGCGGCCAGCAGCAACAGGAAGACGCCGAACGAACCGACCAGGGCGAACGCCACGCTCATTGTTCAGCCCCGCGTGGCGATGCAGCGGCGCAGGTTCAACGCCGCGGACCGCAGCAGCGACACGGTCACCGCCGCGGCGCCGATCGGCATCAGCGACTGAGGAATCCACAGCGGCGTGGCCAGCAGCGTCGGCGCTACATCCCCCGATCGCCAGGATTGCAGCACGTAGCGGCTGAGCTGCCAGACCAGCACGGCGCAGAAGGCAAGCGACAGCAGATCGAAAAACAGGTGCGACATCGCGCGCACCCGCGGCGGCAGGCGGGTCTGGATGAACTGCACGTGGTGGTAGGAGCGGTACACCTGGCACACCGGCAGGCTGAGAAAGGTGATGCCGACGATGATGTAGCCGCCCAGCTCGTCCGATATTTCGAAGGAGAAGTTGAACAGGTTCCGGGTGACGATTTCGAGGATCACGACGAAGCCCATCACGCCGATGGCGACCTCGCACATCACCATGCAGGTGCGCTCCAGGACGGTTGGCTTGGGATGAAACGATTCTTCGACCTCCTCGCCGACGAATTCGGGATCGCGCTCGCCCTGCGTCACCTCGGTCATGCTCAACGGCCGACCGCGGCGCGGATCTTGCCCAGCACCTCCACCGCTTCCGGGCCGTGTGCCTTCGCCCATTGGTCCCAATATGGGCGGAACTTCTCGGTCGCGAGCTTGATGTCGTGCGGCGAAGCCGGGGTGATCACCATGCCGTCCCGCCCGAACTGCGCGGTCAGCTTGTCTTCCTCGCGGTTCATCTCGGCGGTGGCCCAGCTGGCCGCTTCGGTGGCGGCGTCGCGCACGATTTTCTGCGTGGCCGGCGGCAGCTTCGCGAAAGCGCCCTGGTTCACGATCACCGTCGAGTTCACGTACGACGTCGGGAAGCCGTAGCGGTACTTGAGCAGATCGTGCCAGGTGATGCCGCCACCGGAGCTCGCGGTCAGCACGCCATCCACCACGCCACGGTCCAGCGCGGCGGCGACGTCGGGCGGTCCCATGGTCAGCGGCACGCCGCCGAAGCTGCGGATGAACTCACCCTGCTCGACCGACGTCACGCGCAGCTTCAGCCCCTTGATGTCGGCCAGCGAGGTGATCTTCTTGCGGCCCCACAGCACCTGGAACGGATAGGAATACTGGCTGAGTACGACGATGCCCCGCTTGGCGTAGTCCCGGTCGAGATAGGGGCGCAGGATCGCCATGGCCTTTGCCAGTTCGGCGTCGCTCTGCAGCAGCATCGGCAGACGCAGGGTCGCGCTGATCGGTATGTTGCCGGTGGCGAACCCGTCGTCTCCCATCTGCACGACGTTGTCCGCAACCGCCGCGGTGATATTGGTGGTCTTGATCGGCAGACTGCCGCCGAGATGCAGGTTGATCTGCAGCGCGCCGTTGGTCTGCTGCTTCACTTTGTCGATCAGCCGTATCACGCCCTTCACCGCGGCAACCGTGGCCACCGGGTTGTAGACATAGCAATCCCACACGGTGGCGGCCGATGCCGCCTGTATTCCCAGCAGCAGCCAGGCCGCGCCGATGACGCGGATCAACATGCGTGTCACGAACGTTTCTCCCTTTCTTGTTGTCCGGTGAAGTCTCCCGCGGATCGATTCACACCCACCGCAGGTTCGGCTGTACACCAAGCAGGTGCTGGCCGACAGTCTCGAAATGCGATCGTCGTCCCTGTAACTGTTGCGAAACCGTGTTAACGTCGCGGAAGCGGCGCTCGAACGGGTTGGCGTCGAAGATCGCCGTCGCACCCGCCTCGTGATACAGCGTATTGACCGTTTCCCGGGCCTGGTGGATGGCATAGGTCGCCGCCTGGCGAATCTGCACGCGCTGATCAATCGTCAGTTCCCCCGCCGTCTTCACCGCCTCCTGCGTTTGCTCCAACACGTCGATCAGCCAGGTGCGTGCAGCCTTCAGCCTGGCATCGGAGATGCCGATCAGCGACTGCACCACGCCGCTTTCGCGCAGCCCCGTCTGCGACAGCGCCGGCGTCTTGCCGCGCGCCAGCGCAATGAATGCGTCCAGCGTCGCCCGCGCGACCCCGAGCGCCACCGAAGCGAAACCCGAAGCGTACAGCTGCATCGCCGCGAACCGATACAGCATGCCCGGATCCCGCCGCTCCTCCGCGCGGTCGCGCGTGATCGTATGGGCATCGTCCACGAACAAGTCGTCTACGATATACGTGTCGCTGCCGGTGCCGCGCAGGCCAACCACCTGCCATACGTCCTTGATGATCGCCTGTTCGCGGCGCAGCAGCATGGTGCGTTCCCAGGGCCTGCCATCAGGATGACGGTGCGGCGTGCCGTCGGCCTCGAAGCACGGGCAATGCGCGCCGAGCCAGGTGGCGTGGCGGCTGCCGGACGCGAACGCCCAGGTGCCGGTGATGCGCCAGCCGCCCGGCGCCCTGATCGCCTTCGCCCCCGGGCCCTGGCCCCACGCCAGCACGTCGCGCCTGCCGCCGAACACCTCGCGCGCAACCCGCGGTTCCAGATACGCCGCGGACATCGAGCAGCCGGAGCCCTGGTTCATGCACCACGCAACGGACGCATCGCCGCCGGCAATCGCCTCGACGCACTGGATATAGGTCGCCGGTTCCAGCTCCGCCCCGCCGAGCGAGCGCGGCAGCAACAGACGGAACATGCCGGCCGCGTGCATCGCATCCAGCACGTCCGGCGGCAGTTCACGCGCGGCGTCGATGCGCGGCGCGGCCGCCGCCAGCATGGGGGCGAGCGCGCGGGCCCGGGCGATGGTGTCAAACCCGGTTTCGGATCGTCCCGCCACGTTCGCATCCATCCGCTCGCTCCCCTGGTCGTTGCCGGCCGAACGCTATACCGCGTCCGGCCGGCCGTGCAAAAGCCGCTGGCCGGCCATGGAAGCGGTTGACTTACTCTTCGGGAGTACCGAATACTACCCGGTAATTCGCCTCTCCCGTTCGCGGGGGAGGTGTACTATTGAGCGTCGAAACGACGCGGGGGAGAGTGCTCATGAAGCTGATGTGGTTTCATCTGATGCCCTATACGGAACTGCCGGATGACTTCCGCGACAGGCATCCGTCGGTCTGGGTGGACATCCACTCCTCGCTGTTCGATCCGACGCGCGCTCACCTGATGTACAACGACTTCATGGATGAGCTGGAATACGCGGCGCAGTGCGGCTTCGACGCGGTCTGCGTGAACGAGCATCACTCCAACGGCTACGGCCTGATGCCGTCGCCCAATCTGATCGCCACGGCCCTGGCGCGGCGCACGTCGGATACGGCGATCTGCGTGATGGGCAATTCGCTGGCGCTGTACAACCCGCCGACGCGCGTGGCGGAAGAATTCGCGATGATCGACGTGATCTCCGGCGGCCGGCTGATCGCCGGTTTCCCGGTCGGCACGCCGATGGACACCTGCTACGCCTACGGCCAGAACCCATCGATGCTGCGCCAGCGCTATCTCGAGGCGCATGACCTGGTGATGAAGGCCTGGCAGGAGAAGGACACGTTTGCGTTCAACGGCCGGTTCAACCAGCAGCGCTACGTGAACATCTGGCCGCGTCCGGTGCAGCAGCCGCACCCGCCGGTGTGGGTTCCCGGCGGCGGATCGGTTGAGACATGGCGATGGTGCGCCGAGATGGACTACGTCTACTGCTACCTGAGCTATTACGGCTACAAGGCCGGCCAGGCGACGATGGACGGATTTTGGAACGAAATGGCGCGGTTGGGCAAGGACCGGAATCCTTATCGCGCCGGCTTTCTGCAGTTCGTCGGGGTCGGCGAAAGCCGCCAGCACGCCTTCGATCTTTATGCCGAGGCAGCGGAGTATTTCTATGGCCGCTGCCTGCATGTCGATCCGCGTTGGGCCATACCGCCCGGCTACACCAGCGAAGGCAGCCAACGCGCCGGAATCGAAAGCCAGGTGAAGAAGGCGGCTGATGCCGCAGTGCGCGGCACATCCGCCGGCGAGCGCTTCGCCTCGGTCGCGCGCGAGATGGATGCCATCGTCGAGCAGGGCTACGTCATCGTCGGCTCGCCCGACGAGGTGGCGGAGCAGCTGCGCGAGGTGGCGACCAATCTCAATGTCGGCCACCTGATGCTGCTTTTGCAGTTCGGCAACATGGGCAAGGACCTTTGCCGCTACAACACCAAGATGTTCGCCGACCAGGTGATGCCGAAGCTGAAGGGACATTTCGCCGGTTGGCAGGATCGCTGGTGGCCGCAGCCGATGGCAGCGGCGCAGCGCGCCGAAGTCCCCGCCTACATGCCGAAACTCGCCGCCGAGTAAGGAGCTGCACGTGAGCGAACCCGAGACATCCATCGTCGAGGTCAACGGCTTTTCCGTCCGGGTGTGGCGCAAGGGCAGCGGTGCAAAACTCGGCTTCCTCGCCGGCTACGGCGGCCTGCCGCGCTGGATTCCGTTCCTCGACGAGCTGGCGAAGAGCCGCACCGTGATCGTGCCGTCGCTGCCCGGCTTTCCCGGCGGCGATCGTGGCCACACGGTGCTGGACACGCATCTCGACTGGCTGCTCGCGGTGCGCGAGCTGCTGGAAAAATCCGGGCTGTCCGGCGCCGATCTCGCCGGCAGTTCGGTGGGCGGCTCGCTCGCCGCGGAAATGGCGGCGTTATGGCCGGATACGGTGCGCCGGCTCGCATTGATCGCGCCGTTCGGATTGTTCATCGACGCCGACCCGCCGACCGATCCCTGGGCGCAACGCGCGGATGCGGTGCCCGGACTGATGTGCGCAAATCCGGAAGTCTGGCAGGCGCTGAAGGCGATGCCGGACGGCGCCAATTCGATCGAATGGCCGATCGAGCAGACGCGCGCCAACGAAGCGGCCGCGCGCATCTTCTGGCCGCTCGGCAACACCAGGATCGAGCGGCGGCTGAAGCTGATCAAGGCGCCGACGCTGCTGATCTGGGGCGAACAGGACCGGATCATGCCGAAGAGCTACGCGGAGCATTTTGCCAAGGGCATTTCGGGGAAGACGGAGATCAGGCTGATCGAAGGCGCCGGACATCTGGCGGAGCTCGACAGGCCCGCCGAAGTGGCCGCCGCGATGCTCGCCTGGACGAACTGAGGAGACCCGCATGAAGCTGGACCCGGACGCCGAAACCCTGCTCGCGATGATGCGCGCGGCGGGCCGCCCGCCGTTCGAGACGCTGACGCCCGGCGAAGCGCGCGAGGCGTTCAAGGCCGGGCGCGCGGTCACGCAGCCCGATCCGCAGGAGGTGGCCGAGCTGCGCGATCTGTCGTGTCCGGGACCGCGGGGCGATATTCCGCTGCGTGCCTATCGCCCGATCGGCACGACGAGGGACGAGGTGCTGCCGGCGCTGGTGTATTACCACGGCGGCGGATGGCTGCTCGGCGATCTCGATTCGCACGACGTGGCCTGCCGCCACTACGCCAACGCCGCGCGCTGCCGGGTGGTTTCGGTGGATTACCGCATGGCGCCCGAACACAAGTTTCCCGCCGCGGTCGATGACTGCGCGGCAGCGACCGGCTGGGCGATCGCGCAGTCGGATGCGCTGGGCATCGATCGCGCGCGCGTGGCGGTGGGCGGCGATTCGGCCGGGGGCAATCTCGCGGCGGTGATGGCGTTGATGGCGCGCGACGGCGACCTGCCGCCGCTGGCCTTTCAGTTGCTGGTGTATCCGGTGACCGACCTGGGGATGACGCACGACTCCTATCGGCGTGTCACCGAGGGCGTGCCGCTGACTGCGCGCACCATGGACTGGTTCATCGACCACTACCTGCACGGGCCAAACGACCGCAAGGACTGGCGCGCCTCGCCGTTGCGCGCCGCCGATCTGTCCGGCACCGCGCCGGCCCTGGTGCTGACGGCGAGCTGCGATCCGCTGTGCGACGAAGGTGTTGCCTATGCGGAACGCCTGGAGCGGGAAGGCGTGCGGGTGATCCACCTGCACTTCTCCGACCAGCTGCACGGCTTCGTCGGCCAGGGGAGAATCATCCGCGCCGGCAACATGGCGCTGGACATGATGGCGGCGGCGCTGAAGAAGGCGCTATGGGCGTGATGGGTTTCGCTGTGATCAACCCATCGCCCTTCACGCCGTGACCGTGCGGCGAACGCCGGCCATGTGCAATGTCAGGTCGGCCATGCGCGCGCACAGCTCGTCGAGAGTCAGGCGTCCTTCCGGCCGATGCCACGTATAGGCCCAGGAGATCATGCCGCCGATCGCCAGGGAGGCCAGGTTCACGTCCTTGATGTCGAATTCGCCGGCTTCCACGCCCTCGTCCAGCAGCTTCGACAACACGCGGTCGAATTTCTTGCGCAGCGTGTTGATCTCGGCCAGCGCCTCGGGTGACAGGTTCTTCTCCTCGCGGAAAAAGAGCGCTATGGTGGCCGGGCGCGACAGCACCACCCGTGTGAAGTCGACGACAGCGCGGTAGAGCCGTTCGGTGGGCGTGCCGTGCGTCCTGGCCGCGTCCGCCACCGCCTCGAGCGACAGTTCGATGGTCGGCGTGCAGAGCGCCGCCAGCAGGTCCACCTTGCTGCGGAAATATGTGTAGATGAACGGCTTGGTGACGCCGAGTTCGGCGGCGATATCGTCCAGCGTGGTGCCGTTGAAGCCGCGCTGATAGAACAGCTTGACCGCCTCTTCGATGACACGTTCGCGCTTGTAGGCCTGTATCTCCTCGCGCATCGCCCACTGGTCCATTGTCCGGCTGGATATGTTAGCCTCGTTGCGAGGCGATGGAAAGAAACCAGGGAGGAAGCGATGGCGGGACTTCTGGAAGGCAAATCGGCACTGATCACCGGCGGTGGCGGCGGCATCGGCCGCGCGACCGCGCTGGCCTTCGCGCGCGAGGGCGCCCGTGTCGCGGTGGCCGCCGCGGTGGCGCAGACGGCGCAGGAGACCGTGGCGCTGATCAATGCGGCCGGCGGCCAGGCGATGACACTGACGGGCGACGTCACCAGCGCGAGCGCCGTCGAGGCGATGGTGAAGTCCGTCGTCGCCGCCTATGGCCGGCTCGACTGCGCTTTCAACAACGCCGGCATCGCCGGCTTCCAGGTGGATGCCGCCGGCAAGAAGACGGCGGATTGGTCCGAGGCATCGTTCGATCGGATGATCGCGGTCAACCTGAAGGGCGTGTGGCTGTGCATGAAGCACGAGCTGGTGCAGATGGTGGCGCAAGGCGGCGGGGCCATCGTCAACACCGCCTCGATCGCCGGGCTGATCGGCCTGCCGACCTCTTCCGCGTACGTCGCCGCGAAGCATGGCGTGGTGGGGCTGACCAAGACCGCCGCGCTGGAATACGCCGACGACAACATCCGGGTGAACGCGGTCTGTCCTGGCTACATCGAAACGAAGATGACCGAGGACACCATGCGCCGGCGCGGCGCCGAGCTGATGGAGAAGGTGCCGTTCCACCGCATGGGCAAACCGGAGGAAATCGCCGAGATGGTGCTGTGGCTGTGCTCCGACCGCGCATCCTTTGTCAGCGGCGTCGCCTACAACGTCGATGGCGGGTACATGGCGATCTGACCCCGTGCCTTTCTCGACTCGCTCAGGCGTTGGCAATTCCGCCGTCAACAGTCATCGTCTGGCCGTTGACGTAGGATGGATCCCGCGACCCGCCCTGAATGAGAATGATACCGATCCGGCGCGGCGGCAT
>VFSW01010845.1_pt1 | contig 12876 bp, 12 predicted proteins | sample 5358111 | NCBI WGS metagenome assembly VFSW01 (sample SAMN11554181, study PRJNA540505) | mine drainage metagenome | isolation source: sediment from site ElyBrook_90M | place: USA: Ely Copper Mine, Vershire, VT | collected 2017 | reverse complement strand
CCTCGACGTCCACCGCCATCCCCAGCAACGTGTTCACCAGGACCACCGCCTCCGCTCCGGCCGCCACCGCCGCCGCCGCTATCGCCACGAGCTCCGGTGTATTCGGACTCAACTTCACCCAGACGGGGTGGCCCGCGCCGGCCACCGCGCGCACCACGTCGACCGTCGCCTCGACGGAGTGAGCGAACATCGACGACCGGTCGTCCAGGTTCGGACAGCTGGCGTTGGCCTCGAGGGCGACGACCGACGCGTCGGCCAGTGACCTCGCGACCCCGGCGAACTCCTCCACCGTTCGTCCCCACACCGACGCCACCACCGTGACGCGACGCGCCACGAGCGCCGGCTCGTGGTCTCGGCGCCACGCCTCCACGCCGGGACCGGCGAGTCCCACGGAGTTCACCAGGTGCTCGCCCACCGCCGTCACCCGAGGTGGCGGATTCCCCGGCCACGCGAAGCTGGCCAGGGACTTCGTGACGAACCCGCCCAGGTGGGCCAGATCGCCGTACCCCGCCAGCTCGACGCCGAATCCGGCGGTCCCGGCGGCGGTGAGTACCGGCGATCGGAGCGTCACCGACCCCACGGTCGCGGTCAGGTCGGGTGCGGTCATCGGTGCAGCTCCTGTAGCGACCGAACGCGCCAACCGTGTTGACGGGTATCGGCGATCCCTCGGGCGGCGGCGAAGCCCGCGTTCAACGTCGTGAGGCACGGCACGGCGTGCGTGATGCAGGCGCGTCGGATGAGGGCGCCGTCGGCCTTCGCCCCACCGCCCGACGGCGTGTTGATGACGAGCTGCACCTCGCCGTCGGCGATCAGCGACACCGCGTCCATCCCGAGCTCGGGCAGACCGACCTTGCCGACGAGGGTGGTCACCGTGACTGCGTTGGCGCGCAAGTAACCGGCCGTCCCCACGGTCGCCGCCAGGGTGAAGCCGAGCTCGACCAGGTGTCGCGCCAGATCGAGACCGCCCACCTTGTCGCGGTCCGCGAGCGACAGGAAGACCTGACCGGCGTCGGGCAGCCCGGTTCCCGCCGCCAGCTGCGACTTCGCGAAGGCGATGCCGAAGCTCTCGCCGATACCCATCACCTCGCCCGTCGACCTCATCTCGGGACCGAGGAGGGTATCGACCTCGGGGAACCGGTTGAAGGGCAGCACCGCCTCCTTCACGCTCACGTAGGTCGGCCGGGGGGTCCCGTCCGGCACGACGCCCGCATCGCGCAGCGACGCGAGCGATTGGCCGAGCATGACCCGTACCGCCACCTGGGCGAGCGCGACGCCCGTCGCCTTGGCCACGAAGGGCACCGTGCGACTCGCTCGAGGGTTGGCCTCCAAGACGAAGACCTCCTCGTCCTTCACCGCGTACTGCACGTTGATCAGCCCGACGACGCCCAACGCGTCGGCGATCCGCGTGGTGAACTCGTGGATCGTCGCGACGACCTCGGCGCTGAGCGTCTGGGGCGGTAGCGTGCACGCCGAGTCCCCCGAGTGGATGCCGGCCTCCTCGACGTGTTCCATCACGCCGGCGACGAAGATCTCGCCCGACTCGTCGCGCACCGCATCGACGTCCACCTCAATCGCGTCTTCGAGGAAGCTATCGAGCAGGATCGGACGGGTCGCGCTGACACCCCCCTCGCGCGCGAGCGCCCCGTTGGCACCGGTGAGGTTGGCCATCACGCGCCGCAGGGCCGTGGCGTCGTAGACGATCTCCATCGCCCGGCCGCCGAGCACGTAGCTCGGGCGCACCAAGACCGGGTAGCCGATCCGCTCGGCGACCGCGAGCGCCTCTTCGAGGGTGACCGCGACGTCCCCCGGAGGCTGACGCAGCCCGAGGCCGCGGCAGATGGCCGACCAGCGCTCGCGGTCCTCGGCGGCGTCGATGGCCGCCACCGGCGTCCCGAGCACCATCGACGGGTCCAGGGAGTGCGCGAGCTTGAGCGGCGTCTGGCCCCCCAGCGAGACGATGACGCCCACTACTCGTGCCCCGTCGACGCAGGCCGCCTGCTCGGCGGCGATCACCTCGGCGACGTCTTCGGGCGTGAGTGGTTCGAAGTAGAGGCGGTCCGACGTCGAGTAGTCGGTCGACACCGTCTCCGGATTGCAGTTCACCATCACCGACTCGTAGCCCATCTCGCGCAACACGTACGACGCGTGGACGCAGCAGTAGTCGAACTCGATCCCCTGGCCGATGCGATTGGGACCCGAGCCGAGGATGATGACCCGGTCCCGGTTCGAGGCGCGTACCTCCGTCTCGTCCTCGGTCGTCCCGTAGTGGTAGGGAGTGGCGGCGTCGAACTCCGCGGCGCACGTGTCGACGGTCTTGTAGGTCACCGGCGCGACGGCGCGGCGCGCCGCCGTGACCCGATCCTGGTCGACGCCGCTGATGGCGGCGATCTGGGTATCGGAGAAGCCCCACTGGCGGTACCGGCGCCACTCCCTCGCGTCGAACGATGTGACGTCGGCCGTGCGCAGTTCGCGTTCGCGTACGACGATCTCGCTCATCTGAGCGACGAACCACGGATCGATCCTCGTCCTCGCGGCGACCTCGTCCACCGACGCCCCACGCCACAGCACCTCGTGCAGGGCGTACAGACGCTCCGGGGTGGCGACCTCGCACCGGCGCCCGAGTGTCTCGTCGTCGACCTCCGCGAACTCTCGGTTCGCCCCGGCGGCGAAACCTCCGCGCCCCTGTTCGAGCGAGCGGATCGCCTTCTGGAGCGACTCGGCGAAATTGCGCCCGATGGCCATGACTTCGCCGACGGACTGCATCCGCGTCCCCAGCACCGACGAGGCGCCGGGTAACTTCTCGAAGGCCCAACGAGGCACCTTGGTCACCACGTAGTCGATCACCGGCTCGAAGCTCGCCGGCGTCGATTTCGTTATGTCGTTGACGATCTCGTCGAGGGCGTACCCGACCGCGAGGCGCGCGGCGATCTTGGCGATGGGGAAGCCCGTCGCCTTCGACGCCAGGGCGCTCGAGCGGCTGACGCGAGGGTTCATCTCGATGACGAGCCGCTCCCCCGTCGACGGGTTCACCGCGAACTGCACGTTCGACCCTCCGGTCTCGACGCCGACGCGGCGCAGCACCGCGAAGGCGTCGTCGCGCATCGCTTGGTACTCGACGTCCGACAGCGTCTGCGCGGGCGCCACCGTCACCGAGTCACCGGTGTGCACCCCCATCGGGTCGACGTTCTCGATGCTGCAGACCACGACGCAGTTGTCGTGACGGTCTCGCATGACCTCGAGCTCGTACTCCTTCCAACCCGCGATCGACCGTTCCACCAGTATCTCGCTCACTGGGGAAGCGGCGATGCCCTCGGACGCGAGTCGGCGCAGGTCGTCGTCGTTCTCGGCGATGCCGGTCCCCGCCCCGCCCAGGATGTAGCTGGGCCGGATCATGATCGGCCACCCGATCCGGTGCGCGATGGCCACGGCCTCGTCGACGTCGTGGGCGAAGCCCGACTCGGGCACGCCCAGCCCGATGTCGGCCATCGCCGCCTTGAACAGCTCGCGGTTCTCGGCCGTCTCGATCGCCTCGGGTCGGGCCCCGATCACCTCCACCCCGTAGCGATCGGTGACGCCGGCGCGGACCAGGGCCATCGTGAGGTTGAGTGCCGTCTGCCCCCCCAGGGTCGGCAACAGCGCGTCCGGACGCTCCCGTTCGAGGATGGCGGTGAGCACGCGCAGGTCGAGCGGCTCGACGTACGTGACATCGGCCGTCGCGGGGTCGGTCATGATCGTGGCGGGGTTGGAGTTGACCAGGACGACCCGGTACCCCTCCTCGCGCAACACCTGGCAGGCCTGGGTGCCCGAGTAGTCGAACTCGCAGGCCTGACCGATCACGATCGGTCCCGACCCGATGACCATGATGGTCCCGATGTCGTCGCGGCGCGGCATCAGGTCCTCGCCACGGTGCGTCCATCGAGCAGGTCGGCGAAGCGTTCGAAGAGGTAGCGCGCATCGTGCGGACCCGGGCCCGCCTCCGGGTGGTACTGGACCGAGAAGCAGCGCTCGGTGACGTCGGCCAGGCCCTCGACCACGCCGTCGTTGAGGTTCCGGTGCGTGACGACGGCTCTGGCCAGCGATCCGTCGTCCACCGCGTAGTTGTGGTTCTGCGCGGTCACCTCGATGCGCCCCGTCGCCAGGTCCTGGACCGGATGATTGCTCCCGTGGTGGCCGAAGGGCAGCTTGTAGGTCAGTGCGCCGAGCGACGCCGCGAGCAACTGGTGACCGAGGCAGATCCCGAAGATCGGCACCGCGCCAACCAGCCTCTCGACCTCGTGGGCGTACCGCCCGAGCGCCGCCGGGTCCCCGGGCCCGTTCGACAGGAAGACCCCGTCGGGGTCCAGCGCGAGCACGTCGGCGGCGCTGGTCGTGGCGGGCACCACGGTCACCCGGAACCGCTCGGCCAGCTGTCTGACCATCGTGGCCTTGATGCCGTAATCGATGGCCACGACGTGCCGGTCGCCGCGACCTCGCTCGTAGGCCGTCGCCGTCGACACCGAAGAGACGAGGTCCATCCCGTCGGTCCCCGTCGCCCGGGTCGCCGCCTCGGCCACCACGGCGACGTCCGCGTGGCCGAAGGCGCCCGGTAGTGCGCCGTGCACGCGGAGGTGCCTGGTCAGTCGGCGCGTGTCGACGCCGACGATCGCCGGGACCCGATGACGGACCAGGAAGGGTTCGAGGGGTCCCTCGGCGCGCCAATTCGACGACGCCGTCGACAGGTCCCGCACCACCACCCCTCGACACCAGGGCCGCGACGCTTCGTCGTCGAGGGCGGTGACGCCGTAGTTGCCGATGTGGGGATACGTGAAAGTGATGACCTGACCGGTGTAGCTCGGGTCGGTGATCACCTCCTGGTAGCCGCTCAACGCGGTGTTGAAGACGAACTCGCCCGTCGTCACCCCACTGGAGGGCTCGTAACCGCCGGCGTACCCCTCGAAGGTCGCACCGTCGGCCAGGACGAGCACGGCGGGTCTGCGCTTCACACGAGCATCCCGTCGTCGACGACCACCACGCCGTTGACCACCGTGCACCGTACCCGGCCCATCAGGTCCCGGCCGTGGTACGGAGAGTTGGTAGCCAGGCTCTGGAGCCGGTCACGTCGGGCCACCCAACGGGCGCCCGGGTCGAAGACGACGATGTTGGCGTCCTCGCCGACGGCGATCGCGCCGCCGTGCCCGCCGTGGCGCGGACGCGGGTCGCACTGGCGAAGGCCCGCGATGCGGGCCGGATTGCGACTGAGCACCGCGAAGAACCGGTGCGCGTCGGCCTCGCCGGCGCCGAGCGCCTCGTAGGTCAGCGCCGCGGCGTGTTCGAGGCCGAGCATCCCCGCCGGGGCCTCGTCGAAGGGGAGGTCCTTGCGCTCCGGTGTGTGGGGGGCGTGGTCGGTGGCGACCGCGTCGACCTCCCCGCCTCGCAACGATGCGCGCACCGCGGTCACCTCGTCGACGGATCGGAGAGGCGGATTGACCTTGAAGTCGGCCTCGTAGTTCCCACAGCTCGTTTCGTCGAGCGTGAAGTGGTGCGGCGCGACTTCGCAGGTCACCGGCAATCCGTCGGCGCGCGCCGCGCCCACCAGTGCGATCGATCGGGCCGTCGCCAGGTGCAGGAAGTGCAAGGGAGCGTCCGTCACTCGCACCAGCGCGAGATCCCGAGCGACCATCACCTCTTCGGCGACCGACGGTCGCCCGACCAGACCGAGCCGGCTGCTCAACGCCCCCTCATTCATGGAACCGTCCGCCACCAGGGCCGCGTCCTCACAGTGCTGGGCCAGCCGCACGCCCAGCGGGCGCGCGTAGCTCAGCGCCCGGCGCAGCACCGCCGCGTTCTGGACCCCGGTGCCGTCGTCGGTGAACAGACGCACCCCGAGCGCCGCGAGCTCCGCCATCGGGGCCAGTCGCTCGCCGAGGCGGCCCTGGGTGATCGCCCCGGCCACCGCGACGTCGACCACCGCGCGCACTCCCTGATCGAGGACGTAGGTGACGAGCGCAACGTTGTCCAGCGCCGGCTCGGTGTTCGGCATGGCGACCACCGCGGTGTAACCGCCGACCGCGGCGGCGCGGGCCCCACTGGCGATGGTCTCGGCCGCCTCGTCACCCGGCTCGCGAAGGTGCGCGTGCAGATCGACGAAGCCCGGACCCACCCAGCAGCCCGTGGCGTCGATCTCCCGGCAACCCAGGGGTGCCTCGACGTGTGCCCCGACCGCCGCCACCCGACCAGCGACGACGAGGACGTCGGCCACGCCGGTGCCGTCTGGGTGCACGACCAGTCCGTTGCGAACTACGACCGAACCCATCACGCCGTCTCCTTCGTCGTTCCCGCGACGGTCAGGTACAAGACGGCCATACGAATCGGCACGCCATTGCTGACCTGGCGCTCGATGATCGCGGCGGGAAGGTCGGCGACCGTCGAGTCGAGCTCCACCCCACGATTGATCGGGCCCGGGTGCATGATCAACGTCTCGGGACGAAGACGACGGGCCCGGGTGGCGGTCAATCCGAAGGTCGCGGTGAACTCGGACAGGCTCGGCACGAAGGACCCCGCACCGCGCTCGTGCTGCAGCCGGAGCAACCCGATCACGTCGGCCCACTCGAGCGCGTCATCGAAGTCCTCGACGAGCTGGACCGGCCACGTCGCGATGTCGACCGGCAGCAACGTCCCGGGGGCCGCGACGCGCACCTCCGCGCCCAGGGCCACGTACGCATCGATGTCGCTGCGGGCGACCCGGCTGTGGAGGACGTCGCCAACGATCAAGACTCGCAATCCGGTGAAGAGCGACGACCCGGTGTCGACCGAGAGGACCCCGCGTCGCTCCGCCAACACCTGTCGAATGGTGAAGGCGTCAAGCAGCCCCTGCGTCGGATGCTGGTGGAGCCCGTCCCCGGCGTTGATCACCCGCACGTGCGGCACGTATCGACTGACCTGTTCGGCCGCGCCGCTCGAACGGTGACGCAGGACGACGGCGTCGATGCCCAAAGCGTCGATGGTGGCGATCGTGTCGCGCAGGGACTCGCCCTTCTTGACGCTGCTCGAGGCAACCGCCAGGGACAGTACGTCGGCACTGAGTCGCTTCGCGGCGGTCTCGAAGCTGAGTCGCGTCCGCGTGGACTCCTCGTAGAACAGCGACGCGACCACGCGACCCTTCAGCGCCGGCACCTTCTTCACCGTGCGACGGTGGACCTCGACGAAGGACTCGGCGGTGTCGAGCACCTCGATGAGCGCCGATCGAGTGACGTCGTGCAGCGACAGCAGACTACGACCGCGAATGCTCTCGATCACGACGACGCCTCCTCACCGATCCAGACACCATCGAGGGTCGCGACGATGGCCTCGTGGTGAGCCGTGGGCAGGTTCTTGCCGACGAAGTCTGCCCGGATCGGTAGCTCGCGATGTCCGCGGTCCACCAGCACAGCGAGCTCGATGGCCCGTGGCCGACCCCATTCCGCCAGTGCGTTGAGCGCCGCTCGGATCGTGCGTCCGGTGTAGAGAACGTCGTCGACGAGCAACACCGTCCGATCGGTCAGGTCGACCGGAATGAGCGTCGCACTCGCCTCCAACAACGGCCGTCGGTCGTAGTCGTCACGAAAGTAGGCGACGTCGAGATGACCGACGTGGACAGTCACACCGCCGATCGCACGTACGTCATCGGCCAGCCGCTGGGCCAGGGCGACGCCACCGGTCTGCAGTCCCAACATCACGAGGTCGTGACGCTCGGCGTTACGCTCCACCACCTCGTGGGCCATCCGGCGAAGCGCCCGTGACACCTCGGCCGCCGACAGCAATTGGGCCCGAACCGAGAAGGCGCCAGCGGGCCCCACCGCCTCGTCTGGTACGTTCGCCACGGTTCCTCCCGTCGTTCGGGCCTCACCGGACCCGCTTCACGACGACAGCACTCACGCTAGCAGAACGCCGAACCGGGTGACCGCCTATCGATCGGACTCGACCACCGGTCCTCGGGGCAGCGGCGATGCCAGGGACAGCGCCGACGCCCGCCCGGTCATACGGTCGATCACGTTGCCCATTGAGCCTTCGGTCTCGATGGCCCGACGGATCACGATCGCCAGGGTCGGCAGAGCCCAGAAATCGCCGCACACCCACAGAATGGCCGCCCCGATCTGCTGGTCGGCGAAGGGTGACAACGTCACCCCGGGCACGTGGGCGTACACCGCGTACCAACTCACCGTCGTCAAGATGCTCATCGAGATCGCCAGGATCGTCATCACCCCGTTGGTGACCAGGATCGCGCCGATCTTCCACACCGGGCCCTTGGCCGGCTTCATCGGGGGCGACGGGTAGATCTGAAGCCAGAAGAGCGTGCCCGTCACCACGAAGCTGCCGTGCATCAACCACACGTGGACGAACTGATTGCGCTCCGCCAGGTCGAAGAGCGCGGGGACGTGCCAGGCGAGCATCGTCGCGTTGAGCAGCACGAGGGCCACCCACGGACTGCGCAGGAAACGCCCGAATCCCCGTAACCACCGCGTCGACGGACGGAGGAAGAGGAATCGACCGAGGCGGCGCCGGGCCCCCACGGGGAGCGCGAAGAGTAGGGGGACCCACGGCGCGCCCGAGACGATAAGCATCGGCACAAAGAATGCGATGACGATGTGTTCGATCATGTGGACGAAGAAGTAACTCGAGGCCCAATAGTCCATCGGCGAGACGACCGCGATGACCAGCAGCGCCAGTCCCGCGTAGAAGACGAATGAGCGTTTGCGGCGGTGACGCTGGTTGGCGGCCGTCGAGCGACTGGCCAGCCGCGACAGTCCCCGCTCGTGCGCCGCGACGATCAGGAGCACGACCACGATCATCGGGTCGAACGTCCAGTGGTGCGTCAGGTAATTCACCGGCCAGGCCCGTCAACGCCGGCGCGACTACTGGCTCGGGTCATCGCGCACCGGCCCCCTAGCGAGGTCCCGATCGACCTCGGCCTCGCGTCGAACCGTTTCGGCCAACGCGCGTTGGTGTTCTTGCCACGCGTTCAACATGTTCTCGTACTCGGGGGCCAGCCCGGGTTCCCGAGTGCGGCGTCGGGCGACGGCTCGATCCCCGTGCAGCACCTTCCACCACATGTACACCGCGAAGCCACCCAACAACGGCCACTCGAAGACGTACGCCCAACTCAGTTCGTTGCCGCGCTCGGCGCGTCCCAACTCGAACCAGAACGCCACGGCGCAGAGCGCCAGCCCGACCACGAGCGTCACGTGCGCCCGCCACGCCTCGGACCCTGAGAGACGACTCCGCGCCTTCTCGTCCGCGCCCTCCACGTCGGCACCACCCATGAGCAAACTGTAACGCCGTCGTCGGCGGACGCACACTGAGAAAACTCTTGAGAATCAGTAGTGTTGGTTCCTTGATGACCGGCACTCCCGACTCCGCTCCCGAGAACCGTTCGGATCACGATGCTCCACCGATCCTGTCCGAGGACCGGCGCGCCGCTCTACGCGCCGGCAGCACGCCGGTGCCCCGTCGCTTCATCGCCGCCGTCGCCGCCGTCTTCGTCGTGCTGGGACTCGGCGGCGTCGTCCTGGAGCGGGTGATCGGGACCCCCGGGGCGAGCTCACCGGCGACCCTCTCCGCGCCGACCACGACCCCTTCCACGCCCACCTCCCCGACCGCCATCCTCGGGCTCACGACCATCGCAGGTCGCCTCGCCACGCCCTTTTCCCTGACCGATCAGTACGGCCGACCGTGGTCCCTCGCTCAGGCACGCGGGCGCGTGGTCATCCTGGCCTTCTACAACCGCGACTGCAACGACATCTGCCCCGTCCTGGGCTCCGAGCTGGCCACTGCGCTCTCGCTGCTGGGCACGCACGCACGCCAGGTCACCATCGCAATCGTCAACACCGACCCGACGCACGCTGGCGCCGTGGCCGATCCACCCGCCCTCTCCGTTCCGAAGCTGGCGGGGCGAACCAACGTGGTCTTCTTGACCGGTCCCCTACGAGCCCTCGATCCCGTCTGGACCCACTACGGGGTCGAAGTCCGCGTCGCGTCACCGCCCTTGCCAGTCATCCACAGCGACGTGCTGTACTTCATCGATCCGCGCGGTGCGCTGCGTGACCTCGCCACGCCCTTCGCCAACGAGAGTCGTACGGGCACCGAATCGCTCAGCGCCGCGTCACGACTCCAATTCGGCGCCGCCGTCGCCGAGGTGGCCGGTAGTCTGTTGCCGTGACGACACCCGACAGCGACCAACGCGCGAGTTCCTACGACCCAGCGTCGATGCCGGCGTCGTCACTCTCGACCATCAAGGCCGTCTGGTATCGACGGCCGTGGTTCCTCGTCACCGTCGTCGTCGCCGTCGTCGTGGTCGTGTCGGTGATCTCCGACCTACCCCACCCCGTCACCAGGGCCAGTGACGCCGCGATGCAGAATGGCACGATCAAGCTGATCAACACCGACATCGCTCCGTGCGGATACGCCTTGAAGGAGAGCTTCTCGTTCTACAACGACCTACGCGCCGGCACCTTGACCTCGAGCAACATCGCTCAGGTCCCCAAACTGCTGACCGACGATCAGGTGTCGTGCACGCTCGCGAGCGGACCGATCTACGATCTGACGAACAACATTCAACCCTCGAACACGACCGCCGGCAAATACATCCAGACGATGTCCACTGTCGTCATCACCTGGGCGACCAACGACGCCAAGGACTCGATCTACGACATCATCAACTGCTTCAAGACTCCGTCCGTCACGAAATCGAGATGGATCAGGGACCTGACCGCCCGCCAGGCCTACCTGAGCCAGGACCGCGCAAAGATCATGAGCCTCGTCCGTTTGGCGGGCCGTGCGGTCGACCAGCGACTGACCCCGGTAGCGATCCCCATCCTCCCGCCACTGCTCGGGACTTAGTCAGCCCTTCGAACCGAAGAATCCTCGAGCCTTCTCCTGGCGCACGAGACGGTAGAGCTCATCGTCGGGGTCGTCCTCAGACTGGAGCCACTGGACGAGGTTCCAGAAGACAATCGGCAGGAAGACCGCGGCCGAGACCATCCACATCGCCCCCGCGGCCAACTGCTGGTCCGCCGCCAAGGAGACCGGGCCGCCAGCGACGTGGTGGAAGACGTCGTACCACGACGTTCGGGACATGCCGTCCAGGTAGGCAACGATCCACATCACCCACATCACGACCGCGGAGATCCCAATCCGATACGGACGACTCGTGCCCGGACTGAGTGGTGGCGACTCGATCAGATGGCAGAAGAGAGCGCTTCCCGCCACCACCAGCGATATCGACTCGACCAGGCTCAACCAGGGATGGCGAACGAGGGCGTCGGCCACCGGAGCCGTTCGCCAGACCACGGCCACGAACAAGAAAACCCCGGCGGTCGTGACCGCCCGGCCGTGACTCGACCCCACCGCCCGATAGGCGACGGAGCCGCGCGTCGTCGCGTCGAGGGCTTCGGCGTCGCTCGCTCGATACCTCCGTACCACCCCGAGCCGCCGCCACGCCGCCCCGGAAACGAAGAGCACCGGCGCGATGAAGGCGAACGAACCGAACTGCAGCACTTGAACGAACTCGTATCGCCGAGCCCACAGGGGCGAGCGGAGGCACCAACCACACGAACCACCACGCCACCGCGACCACGGCGAGGACATCGCGACCGCGTCGCCGTCCCACGGCTACCACCGCACTCCTTTGCCGCTACTCCGACGGGTGCCGTTGAAAGAAGCCCCAAATGATGACCCCGAACAACACCCCGAGCAGCACCACCATTGTCTGGACCTGTGGCCCGAGGTAGATGTCAACTCCCTGCATCGTCACCACCTCTCCTTTCGTCGAATCACCACTACAGCAGATAGAACATGGCGAAGAACAACAGCCCGCTCAACCCCACGAAACCCCAGAAGTACGTCATTGCCGCCAGGTTCGCGCGGAACGACTGCGCCTCCGCGTGCGCCGATGTCTCCGGATGCACACCACCCAACTCGGTGCGGAGCCGAAGGGATCGGGCGAGCGTCGTCTCGAGCCAGTACGCCCCCACCACCAACGTCGCGATGTTGATCACTGCGTAGCCGATAAAGGTCGAAGCGTAGCCGCTGGACCCGGGAAAGAATGGCAGCGCGGTCAACTCCCATATCTGGAGCATCAACGCCAGAACCGCCCCGAACAACGCGGTCCACCCGGCCACCTTCCAGTCAGTGACTTCGCCCTTGCGGAAGCGCCACTTCCCGTAGATCGCCATCACCGAGGCCAACACCGTCGAGGCGAAGATCGCCCAGCCGTACGCCGTCGGAGCGGTCACGTGGTTCGGTCGCCACAGCAGTCCGTTATTGCTCGATCGTAGGTAAAAGTACGCGAACGCCAACGACGCTAACAGGAACGTGTACATCCCGATGAACAGACGGCCCCCCGACCACACCGAGCCGATGTGAGCTCGCAACTCGAACTCTTCCTCCTCGGGTGTCGACGTCACGTCCGCAGGCTTCATCACTTCACTCATCTGCTGTCCTCCACTCGTTCCTATGCCGCGCCAGTGTCGTCTGACGTCGATCCGGCGCGAACCAATCGGTCATCCTCACCTAGGTCCGCTACCGCAGGCGCATTGTCCTCGCTGTAGTGGTACGGGTCGCTCAGGATGACGGGGATGCGGTCGAAGTTGTGAGCCGGAACCGGTGTGGCCGTCTGCCACTCGAGACCCAGCGACTCCCACGGGTTCGCCGGAGCCTTCTTCGGATTGATGTAAAGCGACCACACGAGGTTGAAGAAGAAGATCAGGAACGACAGTCCGAGCAAGAACGCGCTCACCGACGAGAAGTCGTTCAGACCCTGGAGGTTCTTCGCGTAGGTGAAGACCCGCCGCGGCTGACCGAGCAGACCAATGATGAACATCGGGAAGAAGGTCAGGTTGAAGAAGATGAACATCGTCCAGA
>VFSW01010844.1_pt1 | contig 12877 bp, 13 predicted proteins | sample 5358111 | NCBI WGS metagenome assembly VFSW01 (sample SAMN11554181, study PRJNA540505) | mine drainage metagenome | isolation source: sediment from site ElyBrook_90M | place: USA: Ely Copper Mine, Vershire, VT | collected 2017 | reverse complement strand
CCGACTCGAGGGCGTTTGGGCGGATTTCAAAATTCGCCCTCGAGTCGGAGCCGCATCCGATGGCAGGGCTGCTCGGGGGGAAGGCGCTCTTCACCTTCGCCATCGGCGCGTCAGCTTAATCATGCGCATGGTTACGATTTTGTTGAACACCTTCACTCGCGTACACGCAGCGGGATACAGGGAGGTATGCAGGGCACGGGGTCGCAGGTGCAACGCCCATCCGCTCTTGGCTTAGTCGTCGGAATATGCGACTTGATGCTTGAGAAGTTTGGAGTTGGAGACTTCCGGTTTGGAAAGCTTCCGCCGTAAGAATTGTGCCAGAAATGCAATGGAGTCAAGATTGTCGGGGATGAGGTCACGGTCTGCGACCGCAACTCCATATTCCCGCTCCAGAAAGGCGACGAGTTCGAGCATGCCAGTCGAGTCGATGATTCCCATCCTCATGAAGGAATCGTCGTCGGAAAAACTACTCTCCCGGCCATACAGAAAATTTTCCACTATGAACCGGCGTAACTCATTTTCGATCTCCCGCATGACAAATCTCCTTGCGGAATGTGTAACGAATTGCCACTCACGAATTACTCTCAAGGAGAGTTGTTTGCCCTAAACATCGTTGAACCCCGGAAACAGGCTCCACGCGGCCGGCCGCGCGAAAGCCGCTGCCAGAGGATGTTCCGGCAGCCAAAAGCCAACCAGGGGAGCAGTGGAACCTGTCGAAGCTCTGATGGGAACGAAACCAGCCGAAGACAATTGGTGCGAAAGCGATGACGAACGCAAAGTCGTTACCCAGACGGTGCTCTTCTGAGACTCCTGTTTGCGACACAAACATGCGATTGCGGTTGCATCTGAGATTTGTCGACTGTCGACTGCACAATCAGTCACCGAGATACGATTGGCGGCACGCCGGCGGGCCAGGTAAGCACAGGGTTCGCCGGATTGCGCAAACACGGCCACAATCTCGCATGGAGTCACCGGGTCTCGGATGAATCTCCAGATCAGATAGTCACTCGATGCACATACGACAAAGCGCTCGCTAGGAACTTTCCAGCTCTCGATTCGAAGTTCGTTAAGTTCGCTCTCGCGCATATTCACAAGCCGAAAACCATCGCAAGCAGCGAGTGACTGACGTGAGAAGGCGCGACGAGCAATCGCTCCGACATCGATGACCGGGCTGATGAGGGTTCCGATAAATCCAAAGCGGGCCCGCAGCAGTGCCAGCGAGCGATAGATCATCGCACGCGTTTCCCACATATCAATCAACCGGAATTCCAGTCGTTTAAAAACCGGTTGCGCGAGCCGATTGGGAGAGCCCAGGAGGATGTCGATTTCACCTTTTGTAACGAGTGACATTGCAGCCCGCACCAGAGAGAATGCTCCGAGATAAAGGCCGCTGGTACGATCCACAAGCAGGTTTCCTGAGACACCGGCCTTAACGACGCTATCGCCATATCGAAGAGTGCGGATTGTCACAGAGCATAACCCGCATATCTTTGCCTTTTTGTTACGCAAAACCCACGATGTAGGCATCTCCTGGCCTTGATTGCGGTAATACCAGCTAAAGCGATCAGCGAAATGTGCCTTGCCCTCCCGTTGAAACAGCGAAATAATCTCGTTCCGGTGCTGCGTCACATCGCAGCGCTCGACGGTCCCCTGCTGAGACGATCGAGGAGGCACTGGGAGCTCCAATCTCATTCCGGTTTCGCTCAGCGTGGCTAGATCATCAGGCATTTTGTGCGACCTCGGATGGACTCAGTTATTGAACGGGTAGCGTCCCGGTTCCGCGGCAGCCAGCGGAATTCACAAAGGGAAGGTTTCGACGCGAGTGCAGGCCTTCGATAGAGGCCGGGGAGACACGGTATTCCGTAGACGGCGGACTCAGTAGAAAATGCTGTAACTCGCGATAGCGCTTGCGATACGTACCACCGACTCTGCCGCCACGCCTGCGGCTCTTTTGCCTGCGCTCTGGGGGACAAAGACAATGTCCTCGGCTTGGAGCGTCATATCGGGGGCTTTCGCCGCGAGGATTTTCTTAAGTTGTATGGGGATTTCTTTAGGGCCTTCCGGGACCCGGCGAATAACTTTGGCGCCATTCAATGCGGCCGTCGGATTTGTTCCTCCGGCCACTGCTATAGCTTGAAGCACAGTGATGCTGCCGCTGTTCTCCATGATAATGCCGGTCGGCAGACGCACCGCGCCCACAACGTACACAACACCTGCCCTGGATACCACGACCGTGTCGCCAGGAAAGACCTCCACGTTGGCTTTCATATTTTCAACCGGTTCGCGAGAGAGAGTGACCGTGCTTACGGAATTTGGTTGGTCACGATGGGAAATGTTGATAACGCGCCCAGCTTTGGGAGTCGTCCCGCCGGCCAGCGACAGCGCATCGAAGAGCCGGCGCGGCCCCAGAAGCGGATACACTCCCGGCTTTTGGACTTCGCCTAGAACCGATATGCCCTGGGTGGCATATTCTTTCACGAACACTGACACCTGGGGGTCGGCGAAGTATGCACCATCCACCAAACGCGTTCGTATAGTCTGACGTGCCTGTTCGGGTGTAAGCCCCGCAACGCGGAAGGTTCCAGCCAGTGCCACGTTGATGTTGCCATCGCCATCGACACGTACTTCCTGGTCAAATTCCGGGGCGCCGAGGACGCCAATTTTCAACAGATCGCCGCTTCCAATCCGCAGCTCAGTGTTGGAGCCAGCGTCGGCCGGCGATGTCGCAACCACGGTGTCGTCCGTCGCAACCGGGGGAGTTTCGACAACCGCAGGTTTGTCAGATGGTATTTGCGCATCCGTTCTCGGCGAGATCCGCTGCTGCGCGATTGTGAGGACTGCCGACAACATTACGGCCAGGACACACAGTCCCGATTTTTTGGCTAAGGATTTCATGGGATACCTCAGGGTTCAGCAGAACGAGTAGTACCAAGGCTTAGGTGTAGTTAGGTTGTCGTCGCGCGTCGAAGCTGTGGTGTGTAAGCGCGTTTTAGAACAACATCTTGCGACAGTGAAAAGCTTCCGCGTACCTCTCGGGCGAATCGGACTCGATGCCGCGCAACCGCATGATGGCTTGGAAGGTATCGGCGGTGAACCAGTGTTTGCTGCTCTGGCTCTTGAAGATCTTCGTAATGTACTGGATCTTCCTCCTGCAGGTGTCTTCATCCAGCGCTACAAAGCAGTTCGGTGATCTCAGGTCGCCATCGTACTTAGGGATCTCGTATTCCCATATGAATTGATTCCGGAACGTGTTCCAGGTCAGCTCGCAGATCGTTCGATGATCCTGGTGCAGGTCAAGACCGTAGTGGGTGAAGATCAGGTCCGGCGAAAATGCCTTCAACTCTTCGAAAAACTCTTTGATCTCCCCAGCGACATAGGGGAAGAAACTCTCCCGGAAATTCTTGAGCACAACGGTCTTGCGCTTTGTCCCCTTCAGAAACAGGTCGGCGCTTTTTCGCGCTTCGCACTCGCGTTCAAGATTTGCGCTGAACACGACCCAGCAGAACTCCAGGCCGGGATGGCGCTGAATAAGCTGCAGGACAGTTCCGCCACAGCCGATTTCGATGTCGTCCGAATGCGCTCCCAGGCAAAGGACTCTGCATGCCGTACCGCGCTCCGGGATTAATGGCAACTTAAGCATTATGCAGACCTCCGACTCCCGGGTGGCTCAAGCGGCAGCCGACAGGTTTGCGTGACCATTGTTTTTCCATACTTCCCAAGGAGCCGTTCCCGAAGAATAGAGATTTTCGAGTTGTTGCTTATCCTTAAAAGTGTCCATGCTCGCCCAGAATCCGTCGTAAACATAGGCCAGCAGTTGTTGTTGATTCACAAGCCTCTGGAACGGTTCGCCCACGAGTTCTTCGTTTTCCCGTATGTGATCGAAGATCTCGTGTTTGAAAATGAAGTATCCGCCGTTTATCCGCAGGTCGCACTCATTCATAGGATGGATTCCAGAGACCAGGCTTCCATCGTGCAGTTAAACCAGGTGATAGCTGAGCCGCGGCTTGACGCACACAAAACTTCCGGTCCTGTCGTATTGCCGGAAATGCTCGATCTGTTGTGGGAGCGGCAGGTCGGTGAGGCCGTCGCTGTAATTGGCCAGGAACACATCGTCGCCATTGAGGTAGTGTTCTACCGCTTTTAGCCGCTGGCCGATGTTCGTGTGGACGCCGGTGTCGACGAAAGTGATCTTCCAGTCGTCAATATCCTGGTTGAGTAGCTCAAGCTTTCGGCCTCCGGAGGAAAGAACGAAATTATTGGAAAGGCACTCGCTGTAGTTCAGGAAATAGTTCTTGATGGCATCAGCCCGATAACCGAGGCAAAGGATAAAGTCCTTGTGCCCGAAATGCGCATAGTATTTCATCACATGCCACAGGATCGGCCGATAGCCGATATGAACCATCGGCTTCGGTATATCCTCTGCATGATCGCGAATCCTCATCCCTAGTCCGCCACAAAACAGAACGACCTTCATAGGACACCTCCTGCGGGAGCAATGCTCAAAGGCGCATGACTTTCTTCCATCTCGGTTCTCATAAGAGCCCGCTCGGCAGCTCGCTCGCCGCTTTTGAAACTCTCATCTGTCCACATATAGGCCCAATCGCCATACCGTCCGCAGTAGGCGATGCCAAGATCGTCGAGGTAGCCATGGACCGTATCGAGGGAAGCCGCCCGCTCGAGATCGAAGATGACGTTCGCGTATCGAATCGCCACAGCTCGGCTGAACAAAATCCGGTCGTCGTCCCGCAGGATGCCGCAGAGACGCAGGTCCCTGACGACCGGTGCAATCCAATCTTCCGGCGGCCCGCTCAGAGGCTTGTATTTGTTAGAGAAGTAGACTTCCGCCTGGATTGTTCCGGTGCCTTGGGGCGCGTTCTGCGGCGAAAGCATGTGCGGAAACCCGAGGCGTGTAAAGCAAATGTCCTCGTCATAGAAATAGGTCATATGTGCGCTGGAAAGGTCTTCACGGCCTACGCCAAGATTCACCAGCACACATGTCGAGCATGCCAGTCGCCGGGAGGCATCCAGCACATCCTGCGGTGTGCCTTCAATCATTTCAATGAGGTCGGGCAGCGGTAGCGAAGAGATTAGCGCGTCATAATCCGCCACAACTCCGTTGGTGAACCGGAGTCGGCGAGCATAGGGATCGAGAGATGCCAGCCTGTGATTGAATCGCAGGTTTCCCAGCGGAACGAATTTCTGCAGGTACGACACGAATCCTCCCGCAGTTGGATAGCGGAAATGTGTGATGTAGTGAACATGCGGGGACGACGGCGACAGCGCACCTTGCAGCATTTCTTCGAGCGTCGGGCGGTAGAGGCGCGGGCCCAGCCAATCGGTGCTCATGTTTTCTGCATTCGTTACATGGTATTTCCGCGTGTACAGCATAGGAAAGAGTTCCGCGAAAGTTCGGCCAAAGCTCGCCAGGAGCCAGTCGGCATAGTTCCTGATCGGCCGCTCCGGTTTCTGACGCTCCTCCACGAAATCGGCAATGACTTTCACAATGACATCCTGCGGCAGACCGTGCAGGTGAACCTGCACCGGATGCTGCGGCCAGTAACCTCGCCAATAATTGTTCAGGCTGATCTGTATCGTCTCGTACTTCTGGCCGACACTTTCGGCGAGCAAATCCTGAATGCGAGGATCTTTCGTAAAAGAAATATGCGGTCCAACATCGAACACGAAGCCGCCGTGGTAGCAGAGCGACGCCGTATGCCCCCCATGGAAGTCGTCCTTCTCGTAGATCACAGGTGTAATGCCTTCGGCATGGAGTCGATGGGCTGCTCCAAAGCCGGCCATGCCGCTGCCTAATATGGCGATGTTTGGCACTAGGCTGATTCCTCACGCATTGTCGTTTGGAGTTATCTATGCGGCGCGCGGCGCGGGTACCTCTAGCCGCGAATCTGTTCGCGGGCTCCGGGTGGCGAGAGGCCAGCGTGCATGCTGTTCCCACCAGAGCGCCTCCGCCGTTCGACCTGTTGGCGATTCCACGTCATCGAATGAAATGACCTGGTCTTTGGCAATGTCTCTCCGCAGCACGCAGTCTTCCGAGAGGCTGATTGGCAGTGCGGATGTCCCCCGAGCTGTAAAGCGATTATCTATAAGCCCGTACGCGCAGAAGCCGCCGACACCGTCCAGTCGCGCGCCAGCTTTCAGGTCACGCTTGGCAACAGTGATCACTTCACATACCGGACCTGCAACTGGTGCGATGGTGGGATCATGACGGATAACGGCTCGCGCGATTGTGGAAGCGACTTGGATGTGCGGTAAGTGGAAGGGCGTGTAAAAGGCATAGAAAGGACCGTCGCCGAGTTTGTAGTATGCAAGTTGATCCTTTTTCAGCTTGGAGTCCTCGTGAATGATGACGAACGCTCCGGTATGAGGAGCGGCACCGAGCGCATAATCCACCAGCCCGGTCTCGAGCATCTGCTCAGCAGGAAGCAACTGCGCCATCTCACGGACATCCTGGCAGGCAGGGCCGTACATCCCGCGGCGCCCTACGTGGAACCACGTGGCGTTTGCGAGAACCGTGGTCTCCATTGATAACTTGGTGGCATCCGCAAACGACGTGACCTTTCTTGCGTCCTGATCGTGTTTCTCCGCGAATGCCCGTTGAGTCTCCGGGGTTCGGTAATGGTCGACCATACCTTTGAGATTGCCTGCCGCCACGGGACGGAGGCCCAGCGATCGCAGATAGCGAAGCAGGGTCATCGCTACACCAGGTTCGTCACCATCGGTGTTGGTGACCACCACACCTGCCCTGTCCGCCTTTGTCTTCAAGATCGGCCCGATCAGTGAATCGAGTTCGGCGTTCACTAACACCACATGCTTGCCATGTTCAAAGGTATCGAGGACAACGCGAGTTGCGGCTTCAACAGTACCTGTTACTTCGACGATCACATCGATCTCATCGCAGCCAGTCAGTACCGAGGGGTCGTCTGTGACCACCGCCGATCCGTTGGCAATTGCTGTCTGTGCCTGACGAACCGAATCTGCGCGGCACCAATTGGCGAAGCCGGCATCCTGCAGTGCTCTTTCGGCGTGCTCTGGCGTGCGATTGGCGATCGCTGCCAGGCGAATTCCCGGTACGGGTGTTCCGAGTTGCAGGGCAATTGCACGACCGGTCGCCCCGGCCCCGACCATGCCAACGCGTATCGGTTTACCTTGAGATTCCCGCTGTTGCAGTGCAGTATCGACGTTCATATCTCACCTTCTTACATTGAGCCCTTTTGAGGTTTCGGGCGGCCACCTATTCCTTCTGAACCAGCGGCCAGTCGCGGTCCTGTTTAGAAACGTTGGTTGCGACCAGTGGCCACTGAATACGGAAGGTCGGATCATCGAATCGCACGCCGCGTGCTGAGTTCGGGGTGTAGACACATGAAGTCAGATAGTAGATCTCGGTCGAGTCTTCAAGACTTTGGCATCCGTGCGCGCAGCCTGCAGGGACATACAACATCCGACCATTTTGGGCGCTCAGTTCCGCGCCGCTCCATTTCCCGTAGGTTGCGGAATCTGGCCTGAGATCGAGTACTACGTCTAATGCAATTCCCCTCGTGCAACGGACCAGCTTGGCCTCCAACGCGGGTGCTATCTGGAAGTGCATACCCCGAACCGTTCCCTTGAGCCGGCTGAATGCCATGTTTGCCTGGACAGGAAGAAAATCAATGCCATGCTCCGAAAACTCCCGTGCGCACCAGGCACGCATGAAGTAGCCGCGCTCGTCCTCGTGAGGGCTTGGATCGATTACCTTTGCGCCGGTAACGCTAGTGTCAGTGAACTGCATCTGCTCTCCGATTTGGCGCCGTTGATTCAAGCGCACGCGAACCTGCGACCCCAGTCGCCATAGACGGCCATTCCCGTTGGCGAAGGATTCTCACCAGATGTTCGACGGTTCGCTTGGGGTTTAGCGCTGCATCCAGCACTCGCCCTAATACGTATCTGCCGAGTTTGAAATAATCAATTCCCACGCCGATCTTCTGCATCCGCTCGCGATGGTAGGCCCAGAATTCCGCGTTTTTATGTTCAAGAACACTCTGCGCTAAGAATCGGTAGTAAGCCTTCGTCGCTTTTCGCAGGCGGCCCTCCCGCTCCTGTTCAGATAGGTAGATAGGGCCGAATCTCACCAGCTCTTCGATATCGGCTGCAAGGTATGAATTGACTCGCTGAAGGAAGCTCGTTGTGCGTGATTCTTCTCCATGCCGGTTATAGGAGAGCACCTGATGAACGAATCCAAAATCATGTCTCTGAAGCAGGTCGAGATACGCCTCGGTATCCCCATGGTAGTTTCCAACCTTGTAGAACGGCTGCATTTCCTTTACCACGCTCGTCCGGAGCAATGAGGCTGACGGCCCGCCGAAGACCTTGATGCCGTCGAGCAAGCGCATGCGGCAGATGTCCCGTCCTCGCATGAAGGTGCTGGGATAAGGAAGACCATCCCAGCCGATACGCGAGTCGGCCAGAACATACGATGTGACCATCCCAACTGTGGGGTACTTCTCGGCAACCTCTATCATCTCGGCGAGGCAATTGGGGAATAACCAGTCATCCGCCCCGACAACCTTGCAGTACTTCGCCCGGTCGGGCACGAGACTGAAGGCGTTGTTGTGATTGTCGACGACGGAAAGGAACTCAGAGTTGTTGTGGATGCAAATTCGTGGATCGTTCTTCGCGAACAATTCAGCAATTTCCAGCGTCCTGTCGGTGCTGCAGTTGTTCACAATCGTGTATTCGAAATTCGAATATGACTGGGCGAGTACACTCCGAATACACTCAGGCAATAGCTTTTCCCCGTTATACACAGGAGTAATGATGCTGACCAGAGGTTCGAATCGACTGGGCATATTGGATCACCTCTTCGTTTGACGTTTGAGCGTTGATGCACAGGAGAATTAACGTAGGTGTCAACGAACCCAAGTACCCAACTTCACGTCTCTGTTGAAGAGTGCTGAATCAGTAGCGGGTAGGGGATCGGCGCGATTGAGTCGGAGACGTGTGGCGATCGTGCACGCGATCTCGGCCACGAGTGTTCGCCAGTCGTGCTCGCAGGCTATCTTCTGACGCTCAGCACATCGAGCAGGAGTGTTCTCCGCCGGCGAAATCGCTCGTTCGATTGCATTCGACCACTCGTCCGTAGAATTCGCGATTGCCACAACGTCTCGGAATTCTTCAACGGAGCGGATTGGCGACGAGATGACGGGTTTGCCGGCTGCCAGGTACTCATGCAGCTTCAAGGGATAGATATACTTCGTGTAATCGTCGATGCGATAAGGCATGACACAGGCATCGAAGTGTTGCGGGTATGCGCCTAAAGAGGTTGCGGACTTTCCTCCGAGTAAGTACACGTTGGCGCGTTTCGCCATCTTTTCGAGGATTCCCGTGATCTCCGGGTGCGGGCTCGCAGGGCCTACAAAAACGAACGACCAATCTGCGTGGACTGCACTCAATTCGAGCAACAGAGACCAGTCCAACATGCGTTTCAAATACCCTACATATCCGATCCTGGGATGCGGCACGGTCTGCAGGTCCTCCGGTTCAGGCAGCGGAGTTGCAAAACTCGAGTAATCCACGCCATTGGGTAGAAACTTAGTATTCCGGTTGAATCCGCCCCTTTTGGCTATCAGCGCTGGCGAGTGAATGAAAACTTGCCCGGCGGACTCAAGCAGGTGCCGTTCGACCGCGGAAACCCCCACTTCCCGCGCGGAGAAGGAGTATTCATCGTCCACGTGATAGACGCTGAGATCGTGGGGCACTAGTTCCAGGGCATCCGAGAACTCAGGACGCCAGATACTCAAGACCATTTTTCTGCAACCTCTGGCTCGCAACATGCTGTACGCGTGTGCGAGTCGCTGGCGAGATGTAAATCGCGCGAGCCACGAGGGGCGGCCAATCCGTGGCAGCCACAACTCAGGCTCGTAGACTTGCAGGTTTGTGGGCGGGGCCGGGTACTCGCTCGCAGTAATCCGCCGATGTCTGGAAAGGCACTCGCGCCATCCAAACGGATAGTTCATCCAGACAACACAGAAATAGTCGGCTAAGCGGCTGAGCACCTGGTGTCGCACTTGCCATTGTGGTCCCCATCGGTCGGGAACCAGGGCCACAATTCCGACATCATCACAACGTGACTGTGGAAGTCTTGTATTCATCAATTATGCGGTGCGATCTACGCATTCTGGCCGTCCACTGCTGCCGCAGTTGTCCCGCAACCTCTTTACGAAACATAAGAAAGAGAGTCACAGGCACGAGCGGAAGCAGAGCAGCCATTTGAAGAAAGAACATCGCAAGATGAGACACTGGCCAAAACCTCTCAGCGATTGCGCAAGCCAGTGCAAAAGGAATGATGGCCAGTGCGGTCCGAAACCATGTCTGCCACAGGTAAGTCCTTACGGGAATACCCACCACGGCCGATATATATCTGGGCCACAGAAGAAGTTCGACAATCACGCTGGGAATGCTTGTACCCCAGGCAACGCCGTAAATCCCTATCCAGCGAACGAGGATCACACTCAGAATCAAGTTCGCAGCCGCTTCGCCCAGTGCCCAGAACGCAATACGCTTGTGTTTTTCCATCCCGTAAACGATGCCGCCGCTTGTAGTGTTGGCACAACCGAAGACCACCGAAAGCAGAAGGATCTGCATGACTGTTCCTGAGGGTTGGGAATATTGCTCGCCCATCCACAGACGAATGAACGTGTGTCCCCGAAATAACAAGCCTGCGGCAACTGGCAGCGATATGATCAGCGCGGCCCGCGTCCCGTAGATCAGCAAGTTCCGCAGGTGTCCATAGCTTCCTTGGGCTTCATATGTGCTGGCAAGCGGCGTGAAGGTCGTTGTCATCGCCGTCACAAGTTGCCGCGCATACGCGATTAGGACGCCCCCTATGGCATAGAACGTCACCGCAGCAGGGGACAAAAAAACGCCAACGACCACATTGTCGGTGTAATACGTAACTTGCAGGGCGACGTTAATCAGGAATACATAAACGCTATAAGTCCAGAGCTTGCCAAGTGTGATACGGGAAGGGCAACGGAAAGCAATGTTCAACTGCGGATAAATGCGGAGACAGATGGTCACGAGGGCAGCATTGGCTGCGAGTGAAATGCACAGATCCCACATCGCCAGCGCAAGAATTCCATGTCCCGACTGTAACAGCCACACCACTCCTCCTGCCCGCAGGCAGGTTTGCAGAATAGAGACACTGCTGGTGAGGTCATAGCGGTGAAGGGCGATCAGTACGCCCCCGAACACGCCACACCATAGATTAATCGCGACCGTGGTCGCGGTGAAGATAACAGCAAGGCGTGCATCGCGTTGAAGTGCTATCGGAACCGCAAAAATGTGATTGAAGGCGGAGGCCAACACTAGTCCCGCAAACATCACGGTTAGGCTGATCCACATGCGAATCCAAAGAGCACCGGAAACTGCCTGGCTGGCTCCCCCGTGGTCTTCTTGGGCCACACCTTTGGAGACATAACGGGTGACCGCACCGCGCAGCCCCAGATCAAGCAGGTTCATGTAGGCGACGAGTGACGCAATGAGCACCCATACGCCGTACACCATGTTTCCCAGACGATGCACCACGAACGGCGAAAGAAAGAAGCCGACTACGGTGGTGACGACCAGCGCGACCCAGTTTGATAGGACGTTTTGTACTATGCGTCGTACTCGGGGCATGGAAACACCGCTCCGAAATGCAGCCAAGAGTGTGTGATTACCGGCGTTGTTGGCGATACCGAACTAAGAAAGGCTCTCAGGAATCATGCAGCGGAACTTATCACGCCGGCTTGGGCCAGATAGTCTCGATACCAGCGGATCGTTTCTGTCAGACCCTGTTCCAGGTTGTATGCAGGTGCCCACCCCAACAACCGCCTAGCTTTTGTGCAATCAAGCGACTGATCCCTGATCTCTGCCCGAGCCTGATTCATGATGATCGGCTGCAGATCTGAGCGCCCCATCAGTCGGAGTATGGAAAGCGTCATGTCGAGTACCGTGACTCGACTCTGGACTCCAAAATTGAATGCTTCGCCGTGAATATCGCTTTCTTCGGTTCGCGAAGCCAGCAGCAGGTATGCGTCCACAATATCAGACACGAATATGAAATCGCGGGTGTAGTTGCCATCGCTCCGCAGGACCGGTCTCTGATTCGCCAAAACAGTTCGAATCGTGCCGGGAACCAACTGACTCCAGTTGAGGTCTCCGCCACCATAGACATTACCGCAACGAGTGATATTGACGGGGAGGTTGTAAGTCCGCGCATAGGTTTGCGTGATCAAATCGGTACAACTCTTGCTCACGTCGTACGGATGATGCCCCCGAAGCGGCATATCCTCATTGTAGGGGAGTTGTTTGACGTCGCCGTAGGCTTTATCGCTGCTGGCCACAACGATGCGCTGCACGAGGTCCCGGTGTATGCGGCAAGCTTCCAGCAAGTTGAAGGTACCGCGGATATTGGAGTCGAAAGTGGGGAGAGGGCTGCGCAGTGCGGGCCCGACAAGAGTCTGCGCGCCCAGGTGAAACACCGTGTCAGGCTCATGCTCGTTGATCGCCCGCTCTAGCGTCCTATAATCCTCTAGAGCCCCATTCACAACCCGAGTTCGTTGAACATCGCCGCTGCGGATCAGTGGACTTTGCGGGTCCGCGTCGTGGATGAGCGCGACAACATAGGCATCTTGATCGAGCAGGCGTCGAACCAGCCCAGAACCGATAAATCCCGTTGCGCCAGTGACGAACACCCTGTGTTCCTGCCAACTCACAACGTTATTGGACATCATCGGAGAAACCTTCTATACCTGCGAGGCGAGATTTTTCTGCTGCGGGGTTGTATCGGTCTGCACAGCTAGTACGAAAGGAGACCCCCCGGCTCTGCCGGGGAGGCAGCAGA
>VFSW01010843.1_pt1 | contig 12879 bp, 9 predicted proteins | sample 5358111 | NCBI WGS metagenome assembly VFSW01 (sample SAMN11554181, study PRJNA540505) | mine drainage metagenome | isolation source: sediment from site ElyBrook_90M | place: USA: Ely Copper Mine, Vershire, VT | collected 2017 | reverse complement strand
CGCGCGTGCTCATCGCCAATTCGAACCTGGTGCCGCACTGGGCCACCTGGGAGCATTTTCACGAGCTCGACCGCAAGGGCCTCGCCATGTTCGGCCAGATGACCGCGGGCTCCTGGATCTACATCGGCAGCCAGGGCATCGTGCAGGGCACGTACGAAACCTTCGCCGAGATGGGCCGCCGCCATTTCGGCGGGCGGCTCGGCGGCAAGTGGATCCTGACCGCGGGCTTAGGGGGCATGGGCGGCGCGCAGCCGCTCGCCGCCACCATGGCCGGGGCCAGCATGCTCGCGGTCGAGTGCCGCCAGAGCCGCATCACTAAGCGCCTCGAGACCGGCTACGTCGACGTGCAGGCCGCCTCGCTCGACGACGCGCTCGCCCGGCTGCAGGAGGCCGCGCGCCGGGGCCAGCCGGTCTCGGTGGCCCTGCTCGGCAACATCGTCGACGTGCTCGAGACGCTCTTGGCGCGCGGCGTGCGCCCGGATGCGCTCACCGATCAGACCTCCGCCCACGACCCCGTGAACGGCTATCTGCCGCAGGGCTGGAGCGTCGAGGAGTGGGACCAGCGGCGCGGCGGCGATCCCCGCGGCACGGCCGCGGCGGCCGAGCGGAGCATGGCGAAGCACGTCGAATGCCTGCTGCGCTTCAAGGCCATGGGGCTGCCGGTGTTCGACTACGGCAACAACATCCGGCAGGTCGCCCGCGACCAGGGCGTCGCGCGCGCCTTCGACGTGCCCGGCTTCGTCCCCGAATACATACGACCCTTGTTCTGCCGGGGGATCGGCCCATTCCGCTGGGTGGCGCTGTCGGGCGACCCGGAGGACATCTACAAGACCGACGCCAAGGTCAAGGAGCTCATCCCCGACGACCCGCACCTGCATCATTGGCTCGACATGGCGCGCTCGCGCATTCACTTCCAGGGCCTGCCGGCGCGCATCTGCTGGGTCGGACTCGGTCAGCGGCATCGCCTGGGACTCGCCTTCAACGAGATGGTGGCGCGCGGCGAGCTGCGCGCCCCGATCGTCATCGGCCGCGATCACCTCGACTCGGGATCGGTGGCGAGCCCGAATCGCGAGACCGAGGGCATGCTGGACGGTTCCGACGCCGTGTCCGACTGGCCGCTGCTGAACGCGCTGCTCAACACCGCGAGCGGCGCCACCTGGGTGTCGCTGCATCACGGCGGCGGCGTCGGCATGGGCTTCTCGCAGCACGCCGGCGTGGTCATCGTCTGCGACGGCACCGAGGCGGCCGCGCGGCGCCTGAGGCGCGTGTTGTGGAACGACCCGGGCACCGGGGTAATGCGCCACGCCGACGCCGGCTATCGCGAGGCCATCGAGTGCGCGCGCGAGCAAGGCCTGCAGCTGCCCATGATCGAGCAAGCCTAGGTGGCCGCCGTGCAGGAAATTCGCGCCGGCGCACTGGGCCTCGCCGAGTTGCGCCGCATCCCCCCCCCCCCGGCCGCGCCGCCGTGCCCCCCCCCCCACCGGGCCGGGGCCGCCGGGCCCGCCGCCGGGGGCGACACCACCGCCCCCACGGGCGACGCCGCCTATGGCATCAACACGGGCTTCGGCCTGCTGGCGCAGACCCGCATACCGGTGGGCGATCTGCAGACTCTGCAGCGCAATCTCCTGCTGTCGCATTCGGTGGGCGTCGGCGAGGCGCTGCCGGACGCGGTGGTGCGCCTGACCCTGGCCCTCAAGGTCAACGCGCTCGCGCGCGGCCACTCCGGCGTGAGCCTGGATCTGCTCGACGCGCTGCTCGCGCTGCTCAGGCACGAGGTCTATCCGGTGATCCCCTCGCAGGGCTCGGTGGGCGCCTCGGGAGATCTGGCGCCGCTCGCGCACCTGTCCGCCGTGCTGCTCGGGGTGGGCGAGGTCCGGGTGCACGGCCAAGTGCTGCCCGCGGCCGAGGGACTGCGCCTCGCCGGCCTCGCGCCGCGGACCCTGCGGCCCAAGGAGGGCCTCGCGCTCATCAACGGCACCCAGGTCTCCACCGCCCTGGCGCTCGCCGGCCTGTTCGCGGCGGAGGACGTGTTCGCCGCCGCGGTGGTCGCCGGCGCCATGTCGGTCGATGCCCTGAAGGGGAGCGACGCGCCCTTCGACGAGCGCATCCATCGCGTGCGCGGCCAGCCCGGGCAGATCGCGGTCGCCGCGGCCTATCGGCTGCTCACGGCCGGCAGCGGCATCCGCGAATCGCACCGCGACTGCAGCCGGGTGCAGGACCCGTACTCCTTTCGCTGCCAACCCCAGGTCATGGGCGCGGCGCTCGACCTGATCCGCCGCTGCGCCGACACGCTCGCGATCGAGGCGAACGCGGTCACCGACAACCCGCTCCTGTTCGTCGAGCAGGGCGCCGTGCTGTCGGGCGGCAACTTCCATGCCGAGCCGGTCGCCTTCGCCGCGGACACGCTGGCGCTGGCGCTCGCCGAGATCGGAAGCCTGTCCGAGCGGCGCATGGCGGTGCTCGTGGATCCCAAGATGAGCGGCCTGCCCGCCTTTCTGGTGGAGAACAGCGGCTTGAATTCCGGGTTCATGATGGCCCAGGTCACGGCGGCCGCGTTGGTCTCGGAGAACAAGGCGCTCGCCGCGCCCTGCAGCGTCGACTCCATCCCGACCTCCGCCAATCAGGAGGATCACGTCAGCATGGCCACCCATGCGGCGCGCCGCCTGAGGCCGATGTCGGAGAACGCCGCGGCCGTGATCGGCATCGAGCTGCTCGGCGCCGCGCAGGGCATCGACTTGCACCGCCCGGCGCGCTCCTCGGCCGTGCTCGAGACGGTGCATGCCGCGGTCCGCGCCGACGTCCCGTTCTATGCCGCCGACCGGTACTTCGCGCCCGACATCGAGGCCGCGAAGCGCTGGGTCCTGTCGGGCCGCTTCGCGGGATACGTCGCGAATCTGCTGCCGTCGCGCTAGGATTTCGGCATGATTCGCCCGACGATGGTCCTTGCCTGCGCGCTGCTCGCCTGCCTGCCGCGGCCGGGCCGCGCCATCGAGCTCGATCTGGCCACCTTGAGCTGCGCCGGCTACCACCAGGTGATCCTCAATCCCGAGGCGCCCGTGCCTCATCCCGACTCCATCAACCTCGTGATGTGGCTGCTCGGCTACTCGGTCGCCAAATCCGGCGCGCACGTCATGTACAGCGACGCCCTCGCCTCCTTCGGGTTCGCGCTCGACGCCGAGTGCTTCGACCGGCCCGCGAGCAGCCTGCTGGTGGCGATCGCGCGGGTGCGCCCGCGCAACACCACGCCGCTCGACCTCACGACGCTGAGCTGCCGGGAATTCGAGTCGCGGCACGCCAAACTGGAGCAGTCCGATCAGGAGAGCGCCGACACCATCATGAACTGGCTGTACGGCTTCGCCACGGCGAGATCCGGATCGACGCTGCTCGACACCGGGGCGCTGCGCGACTTCGAGGACGCCCTGCGCAAGGAGTGCGCGGCGAACGGGCAGGAGAGCCTGTACGATGCGTTGAGCGCGCCGCGAGCGCTGCGCAACAAGCCCTAGGCGTTCATCGGCCGCGGCACGCAGCACCTCACCAGGGTGCCACCCCCGGGCCGGGGCGTGATCGTGAGCCGGCCGCGCAGGGCGCGCGCGCGATAGCGCATCGTGTGCATGCCGTAGCCGCCGTCAGGCGCCTCGGCCGCCGCGCCGCCCGGCATTCCGACCCCGTCGTCGCCGACGGACAGGCATACTTCGGCGGCATCGACCGACAGCGCGACGTCGATGCGCGTCGCGCGCGCGTACTTGAGGGCGTTCTGCAGCGCCTCCTGGGCGATGCGGAACAGGTGGCCGCGGGCGTCGGCCGACAATCCGAGATCCACGGCGGGATCGGCGCTCAAGGAGATCTCGACTCCCGCGGTCGCCCGGCGCTTGACCATCTCCGCGAGCCCGATCGCGAGATTCTCATCGACCTCCGCGAGCGGCGACAGGCCGCGCACGATGCCGCGCGCCGTGCCGATGCTGCGCCGGATTCCCAGGGCCAGATCGTGCAGATCCGCCGCGTTGGCGAGGCCGTCGCGCCGGGCGCGCTCGCTGAGCGACTCCGCCAGCAGCGCGGCGCCCGTGAGCTCCTGGCCGAGCCCGTCGTGCATTTCCTGGCCCAGGCGCCGCTGCTCGCGCGTCGCGGCCTCGAGCAGCTCGCGCTCCAGTTGCTTGATCTCGGTCAGGTCGCGGGCCGAACAGTAGATGTACGGCTCGCCGTCGATCTCGAACGCGTTGGCGACGACCTCCACGTCGACCAGGGTACAGTCCTTGCGGCGATGCATGGTCTCGAACCGCAACCGCTCGCCGCCCAGCACCTGGGCCAGCTTCGCCGCCAGCTGCCCGTGATCGACCCGCGCATCCCAGTGGGTGGCATCGCGCCCCAGAAGCTCCTCGAGGCCGTAGCCCACGGAGTCGCAGAACGATTCGCTCGCGGCCACCAGGCGACCGGCGCCGTCGAGCACGTGCACGGCATTGACGGCACTGCGCAGGTAGGAGCGATTGCGCTGCAGCTCGACGCGCAGCTGCGCCTCGAGGCGCGTGCGCTCGGTGATGTCCACGGCGGACACGACGATTTGGTGAACCGCGTCCTCGCCGCCGCGCAGCGGCGCGAAGGTCAAAGCCACGGTGATCAAGACCCCGTCGGCGATGCGCACGGCGTCGTCGTAGCGCACCACCTCGCCGGCCGCCGCTCGGGCGAGCGCCGCACGCACCCGCGACTGCGCCTCGGCCGAATGGGCGAACGGCGGGGTGTCGGCCAGGGCCGCGCCGAGCGCTTGGGCGCGGGTCATCCGCGCGACCTGCAGCGGCGCCCGGTTGATCTCCAGGATGACGCCCTCCGCGCTCGTCAGGCTGACGAACACCAGCAGTCCGTCGAGAATGTCGCGCAGGCGCACGTTGCTGCGTTCCACCTGCAGGCCGCGGCGCCGGTGCTCGATCCCGAGGGAGATGTCGCCGGCCATCTGCTCGGCCATGGCCTGCTCAGCGGCATCGAACTGGCCGCGCCGGCCGCTGTACAGCCCGAGCAGTCCGATGACGCGATCGCCCGATCGCAGCGGCAGCGCGGCGGAGGATCGCAGGCCATGGCGGCGGGCGGCGGCCGCCCAGGGAACCGCCGCGGGCGCATGCTGAAAGTCATGCGTGATGACCGTGCGCGCTTCCCGCAGCGCCGTGCCCGCCGGCCCCTGTCCCGCGACCGTGCGCGGATCGTCGGACAGCTCCAGGCCCTCGGCATAGCCGGCTGCGGCGCCCGCGACCGCGGCCGGCCGCAAGGTCGGGCGATCGTCGCGCAGCCCGATCCAGACCAGCGCGAAGCCGCCTTCGGTCGCGGCCGCGGCGCAGATGGTTCGGAGAAACTCCGCCGTATCCCGATCCGCGATCAGCGCCTCGTTGACCGCGGAGATGGTGCGGTAGCGCCGTACGGCGCGCCGGTTGGCGAGGTGCAGCCGGGCGGCGACGATCAGGGTGGCGATCAGCAGCAGGTCGCCGACCGCGAGCTCGAGGCCGAAGCGCCGGGCACGCGCCGCGGCGCCCGACAGGCCGACCTCCAGCGTCACCAGCGCCTGCCCCTGGTAGCCATAGGGCAGCGTCGCGCTGAAGCCGATCCGCCCGCCGCTCGGCGTGCCGCGCTCGAATCCCGCCAAGCGGAAGCCGTTGGCCGCGTGCACCTGGATGGACGCGAGCAGCGCGTCGTTGCGGCCCCATTGCTGCACGATCTCCGCGACCTCGGCGTACCGCGACGCGTCGAGGCCATTCACGAGCAGCGGCCCGAGCTGCGCCAGGCTCGTGGCGCCGTGGCGTCGCGCCTCCTGCAGATCATCGAGCCACTGTTCGCGCACCAGCCAGGACGTGCCCGCGACCAGCAGGGCGGCGCCGAGCGCGGTGGCGGCCCAGACCCGGGTGGAATCAGCCGGCACGGCGCGTCGCGGCCTCGAGCGACCGCATCATGTCGCCCAGTGCCCGGTAGTCGGCCGCCGAACCCTCGATGAGTCGCGTCAATCCCGGGTGCAGCTGGTCGAGGATCGCGGGACCCTGGGCCGCCTCGTGCAACGTCAGCAGCGACCCGCGCAGCGCGAGCACGCGGTCCGCGGGAAAATTCGCCCGTGTCACGAACAGATGATCCGGCGTGGGCGGCAGCTGCGCCAGGATGCGCAGCCCGCGCGGCGCGTACTGGTCGTACACTTCGCGCTTGAGTGCGCCGGCGTCGTAGTCGCCCGCGAGGATGCCGAGCGCGATGCTCGGGTGCGAGCCGAGAAATCGGTGACCGGCGAGCGCACCGAGCGGCACGCCCTGCTGGGCCATGAACCAGGCCGGCACCACGTAGCTCATGGTGGAATCGGGATCCCCGAAGGCGAAGCGGCAGCCCCGCAAATCCGCAACCGATTTCACGCGACTGTGCTGCGCCACGGCGATGACACCGTAGAGATTCGGCTGATGATTGACCTCGAAGCGCGCCAGGAACGGCTTCGGGCCGAAGCGCTCGAGCATCCCGACGTAGCCCAAGGGCCCGAGGAAGGCGATGTCCACCTCGTCCCGGCCGATCGCGGCGATGTGCTCCGCATAGCTGCCGCCGACCCGCACGGCGACGGCGGCGCCGAGCGCACCGCCGATGAACTCCGCCAACGGCGTGAAGCGCCGCAGGATCTCGGCCTGGGTGAGATACGGGTGCACCGCGAGCACCAGCGGCGGCCGGCTCGCGCCCGCTCGGGCGCGCACGGCCCGGCTGGCCAGCCATCCCAAGCCACCCGTCACGAACAGGCGTCTACGCAATGAGCACCCCGCACCGACGGCCCCGGGCCGACCTGTCGAGCCAGCCCGCGACATGCGGACTTGCAAATCTTTTCCAGTGTACCCATAAATTGTCCATCGGGCGGGTGACACGGGCAACGGAGGCGGTACATGGCCACGGGTTGGGCGGGCGACGGCGCGGTGCAGGATCAGATCGATGCCACCGTCAAGGACGGCATCGAGCGGGTCAAGAAGCGCTTGGCCCAAGGTCCCTCGCTCAGCCACTGCGATGAGTGCGGCGCCGAGATCCCGGCGGCGCGCCGCGACGCGGTGCCGGGCGTGCGCCTGTGCGTCGCCTGCCAGGAATCCGAGGATCGGGAGGTCGCGCAGTTCAGCGGTTACAACCGGCGCGGCAGCAAGGACAGCCAGCTGCGTTGACGAGCGGGCGGGGCCCGCGCCTCACTCCGCGACCGCGGGCCGCCGCAGCCGCAAGCGCAGCAGACCGTCGCCCAGATACAGCGCGACCGCGAGCCACACGAGCCCGAAGCCCGCCAGGCGGTCGCCGCCGAAGGGCTCGTGATACAGCCACACGCCGAGCCCGAGCACCACCGTCGGCATGGAATATTGCAAAAAGCCCAGCAATGAGAGCGGAATGCGGCGCGCCGCCGAGGCGAACAGCAGCAGCGGAACCGCGGTCACGGGGCCGGCTGCCATGAGCAGCACGCGCAGATCCCAGCTCCCGTGCAGGAACGCGTCCTGCCCGCGCAGGGCCTCCCAGGCCAGATACGCGCAGGCGATCGGGAATTGCACGAAGGTCTCGAGGGTCAATCCCTCGAGCGAACCCAGGGCCGCGGTCTTGCGCAGCAAGCCGTACAGACCGAAGCTCAAGGCCAAACTCACGGCGATCCAGGGCACGCGGCCCACCTCGGCGCTCATCCAGACCACGCCGGCGGCGGCGATCCCCACGGCGAGCCACTGCGCCGCCCGCAGGCGCTCGCCCACGAACACCGCGCCGAGCACCACGCTCATCAACGGGTTGATGTAATAGCCGAGACTCGCCTCGATCACGCGATCGTTGTTGATCGCCCAGATGTACATGCCCCAGTTGCAGGCGAGCAGGGACGCGCTCGCCGCGAAGCGGGCCGCTTCGCCGGGCTGCGTCCGCAGCGGCCCGAGCCAGGCCCAGCGGCGCAGCGCCGTGAGCACGCCGACCATGAGCAGGAGCGACCACACCATCCGGTGCGCGAGGATCTGCAGCGGCGGCACCGAGCGCAGCGCCTTGAAATACAGGGGAAACAAGCCCCACAGGAAGTAGGCGATCAGCGCATAGGCCACGCCGCCGGCGTGCCCGGCCGGTTCGCCCGCCCGCCGCGGGGCGCTCAGAAGCCGATCGCCGGCCCGGTCGTGGTCGAGAGCGTGTTTTGCTCGAACAGCACGTACACCTTGCGGCCGTAGAAGAACGGCAGGCCCCAGTCGAAGCCCAGGATCACGCCGTTGACGCTGCCGTTCGGGCCGCCGAGCGTCGGGAATACGGCGTCGCTCGGGTTGTTCGTGAACAGCGTAGTCGCATTGCCGATGGTGAAAGGCACCGTCAGCGCGGGCCCCGAGGCCGTGTCCGTGTTGGTGCCCGAATTGTAGGTCACGCCCTGGATCGAGGCGCTGAGCGCCGTGTCGCTCGCCGGGCAGTAGTACGAGGTGTTGGGCGACGTGCAGGCGGTCAGCGACGAGTCGGTGAAGAAATACGCGTTCGACCCCGAATCGATCACCGCACCGGTCTGCGTCGTGCCGTTGAAGGTCGTGGCGAGGGTCGCGTTGTTCGGATCGAGCTCGAGCATGGTCGCGGTGCTCGCGAACGCGTTGTCGGCCTGGGTGCCGATGCCGAAGTACACGGTGCCCGTGACCGTGGCCGCGCCGGGCGGCGTCACCGCCGGCAGATCGACGATCACGCCATTGTTATCGGCGCTCATCAGGCCCACCGGGTTGTTGAGCTGCTGGGCGAGCGACGCCGTCGACGAGGTGCACGTGGTCGCGGTGGGACACGAGTAGTAAAGCGCCGGGGGCGCGTTGGTCACGCAGTAGCTGCCGCAATCCTGCAGGAAGTTGCCGATGCCGAGGATGGCGTTGGCCCCGAAGGTGGCCACGGTGTTCTCCGCCGGCCCGGCGCCGGAGCTGCAGCTGGTCGGCGCGGTGCCCGCCGCCGTGTCGCCGATCAGGTGCACCGGGAAGGCCGCCAGGCTGCGGCTGCCGATGGTCACGTCGGCGGTCACCATGGAGCCCCAGGTGTAGCCGTCGGCGAACTGCACGCATTCGCGCAGCGGCGCGCCGCTCGCCGTCTCCGCCGGCAGGACGACGCTGCTATTGAGCGCCTGGCTCACGATCTGCAGGCCCACCGAGCCGGTGTCGATCTGCACGTGGTCGATGGTCTGGCACTGCGTGCTGCTGCCCGGCGCGCACACCTTGACCGATGCGTACAGGATGTTGGCCGCCACCGTGTTCGTGCTGGTCAGCCCGGTCGGGCCCTGGTCCACGGTGACGCTCAGGGCATTCGCGGGCACGGACACGGTCACGCTGACCGGCGGGGCGGAGATGTTGGGCGTCACGGAGGTGTCGGTCACGGTGATTTGCGCCGTGCCGGCCGCCACCGCGGTCACCAGTCCCGTGCCGCTCACCGTGGCCACCGCCGTGTTGCCGGACGTGAAGGTCAGGCCCGTCGTAACCGTCTTGGTGCTGGCGTCGCTGTAGGTGCCGGTGACGGTGAGCTGCTGCGTGCCGCCCACGGCGAGCGGCACCGTGGCCGGCGTCGCCGCGATCGAGGTGAGCGTCGCCGTGCCGCCGCCGCCCGCCGTGACGGTCACGGTCACGGCGGGCGCGGTGAGATTCGGCGTGACCGAGGTAGCCTTCACCGTGATGTGCGCCGTGCCGGCCGCGACCGCGGTCACCAGGCCCGCGGAACTCACGCTGGCCGCGGCGGCGTTGTCGGAGGCGAAGGTCAGCCCCGTCGAGACCGCCTTGGTGCTGCCGTCGCTGTAGGTCCCGGTGACGGTGAGCTGCTTGGTCCCGCCCGCGGTCAGCGCTACGGCGGTCGGTGCAGCGGCGATCGCCGCCAGCGTCACCGGCACCGGTACTGGCACCGGCGCGGGCGAGCCGCCCCCCCCGCCGCCGCCGCAGGCGGCCAGCAGCGAACATCCGAGGACCCAGGCGGCGTGGCGAAAAGACGGCTTCATGATGTTCGCGATCCTCATCTCAACGATATCTCGGCGAATGCTCGGTAAATGCTCAGCGAATGTCGCGGGCCAGAACGCCCGTGGGCAGCAGCGCCGGGACGTGCGCGGTGCCGGCGAAGCCGCGCGGCAGCTTGACCACGTTCATGACCAAATCTTGCGTCGACATCACGAACACCTTGTGGGTGCTCACGCGCTGGGCGCCGGCCGCGCCCGCGTATTGCGCGTAGTGCTGCGCGAGCAGCACGGTCAAATCCGGTTTGCTGCGCCCGGACCACGCCACGCCGAACACGGTGCCCGCGTGCGACACGTACTCGCGCACCCGGGTCTCGTCCGCGAGCGTGATCTCGTGCACGTCGTAGTCGGCATGCGCGGTCACCGCCTGCGCCACCCCGTGCAGCGCCTCGTGATCGGCGGCCACCGAGGCGACGCGCTGGCCGAGGCCCGCATACGCGCCGGGCGCCGCCAGCAGGGCCGCGCCGAAAGCGGCCAGCAAGGCCGCGGTCGCGGCGCGCGGCCGCCGCGCGAGCGCGCGCGAGTCCATCTCGAGGTAGTTCGCAGTCATTCCAGCACCATCCAGTGACCTATTGGGAGTGGCCTATTGAGCTTGCCCGGCATTCTACACGCAACCGTTCGGCCGGATGGTGCGCAACCGTACGCAGCGCCGCGGTGGGACCGTTCGCGGCGGCCCATCACCGTCGCCAATCGGCGACGTTCCGTGACGCCGTTCACGAAACGCGCGCCGCCCGCGGAACTATCGTCGCTGCCTGGAGTCTCTGGGCCTTCAGCCGCCCAGGTTCAGGAGCGCGGCATTGCCGCCGGTCGCCGTGGTGTTGACCGTGAGCGTGCGCTCGTGCGCGAAGCGCGCGAGGTAATGCGGGCCGCCCGCCTTCGGTCCGGTGCCCGACAAGCCGCTGCCGCCGAACGGCTGCACGCCGACCACCGCGCCGATCATGTTGCGGTTCACGTAGGTGTTGCCGATGGCGGTGGATTCGAATATCCGGCGCCAGAACGACTCGAGCCGGGTCTGCACGCCCAGGGTGAGCCCATAGCCGGTGGCCCGGATGGAGCCGAGCACCGCCTCGAGGTCCTGCGCGGCATAGCGCACCACGTGCAGAATCGGGCCGAACTGCTCCTGCGTCAATTGCGCGGCGTTCGCGAGCTCGACCAGATGCGGTGCGACGAAGCTGCCGTGCGCGAGCGGCGCCTCCAGCCGGCAGGCCTTCAAGATGCGCGCCTCGGCGCGCATGCGCTCGACGTGCTCGGTGAGGTCGCTCGCCGCCTGCGGCGTGATCACCGGCCCCACGTCGGTGGCGAAATCCGCCGGGTCGCCGATCACGAGCTCGTCCATCGCACCGACCAGCATGTCGATCACCGTGTCGGCGATGTCCTCCTGCAGGAACAACAGGCGCAGCGCCGAACAGCGCTGGCCCGCGCTCAGGAAGGCGGAGCTCACCACGTCGTCCACCACCTGCTCGGGCAGCGCCGTGGAGTCGACCAGCATGGCGTTCAAGCCGCCGGTCTCGGCGATCAGCGGCACGATGGCGCCGCCGCGGGCGGCGAGCGCCCGGTGCATGACGCCCGCGGTGGCGGTCGAACCGGTCATGGCGACGCCGGCGAGCGCTTCGTGGGCGAAGGCGACCGCGCCGAAATCCCGCCCGCGAGCGGGCGTGAGCTGCAGCGCCGGCCCCGGAACGCCCGCCTCGTGCAGCAGTTCGACGCAGCGCGCGGCGACCAGCGGCGTCGACTCGGCCGGCTTGGCGACCACGGCGTTGCCCGCGGCGAGCGCCGCGGTCACCTGGCCGGTGAAGATGGCGAGCGGAAAATTCCAGGGACTCACGCAGGCGAACACGCCGCGGCCGTGCAGCGACAGCTCGTTGCGCTCGCCGGTCGGGCCCGTGAGCCGCTTCGGGATGGTGAACTGCTCGCGCGCCTGCAGCGCGTAGTAGCGGCAGAAATCCGCCGCCTCGCGCACCTCGGCGAGCGCATCGCCGATGGTCTTGCCCGCCTCGCGCGTCAGCAGCGCCTGAAAATCCGCGCGCCGCGCCTCGAGCAGGTCGGCCGCGCGCTCCAGCGCCTCGGCGCGCACCGCGCCGCCCGCCGCGTTCCAGGCGCCCTGCGCCCGCGCGGCGCTCGCGAAGGCGCGTGCGATCTCCGGCGCCGTGGCCTCGCGCACGCTGCCCACCTGCTCGCGCCGGTCGGCCGGATTGGTCACGGCCGCGCCCTCGCCACCCAGCATCACCCCGTCGATGATGGGCGCCGCCGCCTGCGGTCTCGCCCGGCGCGCCGCCAGGGCCTCGCGCAGGGCCCCTACGACCCGCGGGTCGCCGAGGTCGTCACCCAGGGAATTGCGCCGGTCGGGAAATAGCTGCGGCGGCGGCGGCAGGCGCGGATGAGCAAGCCCGTTCGCGAGTTCGAGCGCCGTGATCGGATCGCGCACCACTTCCGTCACGGGCACCTGCTCGTCCATGAAGCGGTTGACGAACGAGGTGTTCGCCCCGTTCTCGAGCAGCCGGCGCACCAGGTACGCGAGCAGATCCTTGTGCTCGCCCACCGGCGCGTACACACGCACCGGCGGGAAATCGCGCACCTGGCGCTGCGCCTGCGCGTACAGGAGCCGGCCCATGCCGTGCAGCCTCTGGAATTCGTACTGCGCCCCCGCCGGCGCGAGCTCGAGGATGGCGGCGATGCTGTGCGCGTTGTGGGTCGCGAATTGCGGCCGGATGACGTCGCGATGCGCGAACAAGCGGCCCGCGCAGGCGAGATAGGACACGTCGGTGGTCACCTTGCGGGTGTACACGGGATAGCCCGAAAGACCGCGCTCCTGGGCGCGCTTGATCTCGCTGTCCCAGTACGCGCCCTTCACCAGGCGGATGGTCACGCGCCTCCCGTGCCGCCGCGCCGCATGCGGTGTCGGGCATCTCGATCAAGCTGTCGGCGCTCGAGCCGCG
>VFSW01010842.1_pt1 | contig 12879 bp, 7 predicted proteins | sample 5358111 | NCBI WGS metagenome assembly VFSW01 (sample SAMN11554181, study PRJNA540505) | mine drainage metagenome | isolation source: sediment from site ElyBrook_90M | place: USA: Ely Copper Mine, Vershire, VT | collected 2017 | reverse complement strand
GGCGCGAGCCGCGAAAAGAGCGGCCCCGTCGGCAGCTGACCTGAGGGCAGCGGCGACGGCTGGGCGGCGAGCGGCTGTGAGGGATGCGCGGCGCGGGCGGCGAGCGGCGACGTGACGGCGCGCGCGCTCTGGCGAAAGAGCTGCGCCAGCGCGACGTGCCCCGATGCCACCGCATCCGCGAAAAGCTCACCGGCGACGACATGCTCGGGGTCGAGCTGTGCGGCGTTTTGCGCGAATCGCTGCGCTTCCTCGGCGTGCCCGGCGTCTAGCTCGAAGAGCGCCATAAGCAGTGTCGGCTTGAGGCAACTGGGCATGGCTCGCAGCGTATGGCGGCTGACGGCCTCGGCGCGGCGCGTGTCGCCCATGCGCCAGAGCGTCTCGGCCATGCCGATCTGCGCGTCGAGTCGCGACGGATTGGCCTCCAGCGCCACATCCCATTCGCGCAGCGCGTGCGCATATAGCTCTGAGCGCAAATAGAGCCGCGCCAGCCCCGTGTGCGACGGCGAAAAGGGCGCGCGCCTGCTCTCGCTGGCGAGCCGGTTATAGAGCGCGCGCAACTGCCCGTTGTCGGGCGCCAGCTCGCACGCGCGGCGATAGCACGCCAGCGCGCCTTGCGCGTCGCCGCGCTGCTGGCACAGATAGCCGCGATCGCACCACGCGCGCACGTGCTCCGGGTTCGCCGCCAGCACGCCGTCGATGAGTCGCTCAGCCTGGGCCATCTGCCCTTGCGCCAGGTGCGCCTCGGCGGCGACACGCTGCGCCTCGAGCCAGCGCGGAAAGGCCGCCAGCACATCGGCGCAGCGGCGCAAGGCTTCGCCAGGACGGCCTGAGGCCAGCTCAGACTCAGCCAGGCGCAAGGTTTCGCGCAGGGGATGCGTGGACACGCCGCCGGCTCCTTCGTGGCACAAATACGATGATTCAAGCAACCCTTACCAGCAAGCGACACGGCTTTTCGTTGCCATTATGCGGCCCGTTCTTTCGTTCGTCAAGAGCATAGACGATTCGTCTCATGCCATAGCACGACACAGGCCACGCCCGACGCGCGGCCTGTGCATGAGAGCGAACTTGAGGAGGGAAGAGGGCGCTTACTCGAGATAATCTTTGAGCCGGCGTGCTCGGCTGGGCTGGCGCAGCTTGCGCAACGCCTTGGCCTCGATCTGGCGGATGCGCTCGCGGGTGACGTGGAACTCGCGGCCCACTTCTTCGAGCGTGCGGCTGCGCCCGTCATCCAGGCCAAAACGGAGCTGCAACACTTTGCGCTCGCGATCGGTGAGGGCTGTCAGCACGTCTTCGACCTGCTCTTTGAGCATCTTGTGGTTGGCGGCGTCGGCGGGGGCGAGAGCGGTGTGGTCTTCGATGAAATCGCCGAGGTGGCTGTCGTCTTCTTCGCCGACGGGGGTTTCGAGGCTGACGGGTTCCTGGCTGACTTTGATGATTTCGCGCACTTTGTCAGCGGTGATTTGCATCTCTTGCGCGATCTCTTCGAAGGTTGGCTCGCGTCCCAAGTCTTGCAAGAGCCGCCGGCTGATGCGGATGAGCCGGTTGATCGTCTCGACCATATGCACGGGAATGCGGATGGTGCGGGCCTGATCGGCGATGGCCCGGGTGATGGCCTGGCGAATCCACCATGTCGCGTAGGTGCTGAATTTAAACCCCTTGACATAATCGAATTTCTCGACCGCGCGCAACAGTCCGATATTGCCCTCTTGGATGAGGTCGAGCAGGCTCATGCCGCGACCGATATACTTTTTGGCCACGCTGACCACCAGGCGCAGATTCGCTTCGGCCAGGCGGCGCTGGGCGTCTTCGCCGTCAAAGATGGCGCGGCGGTTGCGCTGGGCGGGCGGCTTTTGCTCTTCGAGACGCCCGCGCTCCATGCGTCGCGCTAGCATGACTTCTTCCTCAGCGGATAAAAGCGGCACGCGCCCGATCTCGCGCAGATACATGCGCACGGGGTCGTCCATCGCGCTCTCACCCTCGTCCACGCTTTCGGGCACTGCCTCCCATTTAGGCCCGGCGAGCACGATCTCGTCGGTCTCGACATCCCAGCGCAGGTCGTGGCCTTTGGCCGCCACAATCGCCGGAATCTCGACCTCGTCAGCGGCGTGAAAAGCATCCTCCGAGCCGTCGGCCACAGGGGATTCCACCTCGTCCGTGTCGAGCGCGATCTCGGTCTCGAGCGTGGCGGCGTGCTTCCCTCCCATGCGGGGCGCGCAGGACGCCGGGACGCTATCGGCCAGCAGGTCGGAGTCATCCGCGCTCATATCTCTCTCTACAACATCCGCCTCAACCCTTTGGGGATCCAATACACCACGATCGGGATTGCCCATCAGTTTTTCCTCCGCAAGACAAATAACCAAGTCGGTGCGGCCAAGCCACGCCCTGGCCACTCTGCCGCGCCGCGCCTCACGCCCGGTGGGCGCGGAGGCCAGACGGCCAACTCGGCGATTTGTCGGTTGATTTAGGTTTGCAACACGTCTGCGGCGTCAAGGGAGCGCCGTGCCAGGATAAGTCGCTGGCCTTGCTCGCGCAAGGTGCGAATCGCCTCGCGATCACCTTGATCTTCCGCCTCTCGTTGCAGATAGGAAAGTTCTGTGATGGCCTCAGACAGCCGCAGGCGTTTGAGCCGATAAGCCATCTGTCTCGCAGTCCGTGCCAGGTGTGCGCGATCTTGCGCCGGTGACGCCGCCGCCTCTGCGCCCAGGCGTTGGGCCTCGGCAGACAACAGGTCGGGCAGCTGTGCCAGCAGGGCGTCACGCGCGCCTGGCGTGAGTGGCCCTGGCGCCGAAGCAAGAGCAGAGAAAAGCGCTCGGGTTTCCGTCCCCCAAAAGTCACTTAGCTCGAGTATAGCACATACATCAGGGAGAATCCCTGGTTGGCTCAGCAACAAGGCGATACAATGTTCCTCTAAGGCACTGGCTGCGCTCGCGGGCTGACCAAGAAGGCTACCCAAGGGCTTCCTCGCCGGCATGCCAGCCTCGTGTACGTAGTACTTATCTCCTATGTCTTCAGGCTTCTCCTGGCTTTCCGCCTGCTTCGCGTGGCCTGGCGCGCGGCGATGGCGCCGCAGCTCCATCTCGGCGTCGCGCTCCGAGATACGCAATAGAGTGGCCAACCGGCGCAGATAGGCATCGCGCTTGACGCGGTCGCCGACGCCGGCCAGCAGCGGAAAAAGGCGGCGGCTGGCCTCGAGCTTACCCTCCGGGGAGCGCACGTCGAGGCCGGCGAGCTGTGATGTGAAGTAGAACTCGATCAGCGGCAGCGCCTGGTCGAGAGCCGCCTGCCACGCCGGCGGGTCGGCGCGGATGAATTCGTCGGGGTCCATGCCGTCGGGCAATTGCAGCACCCGGATGTCGGCATCGACTTGCTCCTCGAAGCGGATCATGCCCTGGGGCAGGACTTTGCGCTTGCCGCGCGAGCGATCGGCGGCGGTGGCTGCGCTGTTGGGCACCGGCACGGGCACGGCCACGTGATCGAAGGCTTCTTGCGCTACCTCAATGGCGCGCAGCGTGGCGGCCTCGCCGGCGGCGTCGGGGTCCAGCGCCAGCACGAGGCGGCGCGTCAGCTTTTTGATGACGCCGACATGCTTAGCCGTAATGGCGCTGCCGATGCACGCGACGGTGTTGCGATAGCCATATTGGTGCGCGATGAGCGCATCGACATAACCCTCAACGACTACCGCCTGATCCAGCCGGCGAATGGACTCGCGCGCCTGATCGAAGGCGTAGAGCGTGGCGCTCTTGTCAAAGAGGATCGTCTGCGGCGTGTTGAGATATTTGGGCGTGCCCCCGCCTAGCTCGCGCGCGCCAAACCCGATCGTCTGCTCGCGCCCGTCGCGAATGGTGAAGATGATGCGGTTGCGGAAATAATCGTAGAGGCCGCCGGTTGCGTCGCCCTCGCGACGCCTGGCCAGTCCAGCTTCGACGATATCTTCCGGCTCGAAACCCTGGCCAGTGAGATAGCGCGCCAGCGCGTCGCCGTCGGGAGCATAGCCCAGCCGGAAGCGCTCGATCGACTCGTTGCTGATGCCGCGCGATTGCAGGTAGTCGCGCGCATAGGTTGCGGCGGGAGCGGTGAGCAATTGGTGGTGGAACCACACGGCGGCGGCGTCATTCATCGTGCGCAGGCGAGCGCGGGCCTGGCTCTGAGCCGACGGCTCGCGCGGGCCGTCATCACCGGCGCTCAGGGGAAGGCCGGCTTTGTCGGCTAGCAGCGCTAGTGCCTCGCGAAAATCGATGCCTTGCTGTCGCTCGACGAAGGTGAACAGATCGCCGCCCGCGTTGCAGCCAAAACAGCGCCAGGTTTTCGTCTCTGGGAAGACATAAAAAGACGGCGTGCGCTCGTTGTGAAACGGGCACGTTCCTTTATACGCCTTGCCCGACCGCCGCAAGTTGACCACCGCGCCGATCTCGCTCACGATATCGAGCTTTTCTCTTATGCGCTCGATAGTGTCGCTCGCCATGATGACAGCCCCTTCAGCGCGAATCCAGCTTGCCGGCAGCACCTTGTGTGACGCCGGCAATCAGAACAATCGACACTGATCGCGAAATATATTACATTGATCTGTAACGGTTCATGCGCGCGAAAGTCGCACAACTTTGGCGAAAACGCGATTAAAAAGTCTCCACTGCTCTAGTGTGTCACATAATAGCCACTCGCGTTTGGCCGATGCGCCGTGGCGAGCGCGCCCCATCACCAAAAACTGTGACGAGGCCGTGACCCGCGGGCAGGTTTTTTTGCTTGCAATTCGCTCCTCCGCCCGCTACACTATGGTGGCAGCCCGGCGAGAACATCGTTGAGGAGCCATCAGCATACGCATGCAAACTACTCCCGATCCGCTGTTGAGCGTCGAAAGCGCCACCGCCAAGCGCTCTGCTGTCGCCTCGGCGGGCGTGATGCGCCCCTATATGCCCGGCGTGCGGTCCGCGTTTGGGGTGTTGCTGATCTTGACGGGGCTGATGAGTGTGCTCATCCTGCGCTGGGGCGTCTCGTCCACCACCAGCAGCCCCCTCGTCACAGCGATCGCCGCGACGCCCAGCCCCACGCCGCTGCCCACCCCCGCGAGCGTCGCTCATGCATGGGGCGCGAATGCCGCCATGCTGACCCTCTCGACGCAGCTCGACGCCAGTCACGTTTTCGCCGCCACCGGGGTCATGCCCGACGGGCGATCGCTGTTGGGGAACGAGATCGCCCTTGATGCCAGCGGCACGCCCAAGACGGCCACGCCGGGGCTGCTCGATCTGGCGACGCGGGGCTTCACGTCGCTCGGTCTGCCGGCGGCCAGCTTCGACGCGGCTCCCGCGTGTTGCGCGAGTGACGGGCGCTATGTGATCGCCAGTGTTGAAGCCACCCCTGGGGCCGCCTGCTCGCCCTGCGACACGAGATATTGGGTGTATGACGTTGTGACTGGCAAGCTGCGCCTGGCGCTCACGGGAGCGATGTCGCCGGGCAACGCTCATGTTTGGGTGAGCCACGGCAAGCTGCTCGCGCAAACTAGCCCGATCGGCTTGCACGTGCAAGATCTCACCACGGGTGTCACGACCGAGCTGACGGTCCACAGCGGCACGCCCACCGTGCTTGCCTTCGCCTGGCCCTGGCTGGTGTATGCCGATCCCTTCGCCGGCACGCATCTCGTCAATGTCGCGACCGGTGCGACCGGTGCGACCGGCTCCGATACGACGCTCGCGGCGCTCCACGGGGCCACCAGCGCGGCGCTCGACGGCTCGACGCTCATCGCGGGCTTGCCTGAGTCAGCGACCGGTGCGAGTGGGGCAGCTAACGACCTCGTTTTACTCGCCTTGACCGGTGCGACCGGTGCGAGTGGCACGACTCCTTCGCTCGTGCGCCTGGGCACCTTCCCTGATCCCACGGCGCGCGTGCTGGCGGCGAGCGATCGCGTGATCGTCTTCGCCAGCGGCCAGCCGCTGGTGTGGGATCGCGCGACCAATCATCTCGTGCGACTGACGGACGACTCGACTCTCAGTGTCACGACCGCACTCGCGGGCGACTATCTGGTGGTCATCAGCGCGCCAGCCGGCGGCGCGCCTGGCACGCCACAAAGCGTCTCGCTCTATGACACCGCTTTGCTGCTCGTCGCCAACGCCCAGCCGTGACGGCGCTCGCTTACCACTCTCCATGTGCTATACTTCACCCGAAAGGAGCAATGCGATGACGACGCCGCAAAAAGTGCCCAGGCAGGATTTCGACGACCACAAAAAATCCGTCAGCGAATACTTTGATTTTATCGATCATCGCTTGCAGACGCACGAAAATTATCTCAGCGATCACAGCGTGCGCCTGAGCGGCATCGAGACACGCCTCACGGCGATGCAGCACGAGATTGACGGCCGCTTCACCCATCTGGAAGCGGAGGTGAACGCGCGCTTTGCCGCCGTTGATGCGCGCTTTGCCGCCGTTGACGGGCGCTTCGCGGAGGTGGAAAAACGGTTCGATAGCCTGGACGCGCAGATCAAAGAGCTGCGGCATATGATGGCGTTTCTCATTACGCAGATGGGGCTGAAGCTGCCGCCACAGCGTGAGGTATAACGACCCCCGGCGCGCGCCGCAAGCGTTGCTCAGGGTGTCAGGCATGGCGAAAGGTAGAACGCCCGGATGCGTTTCCGTAGGAAATCACTCGGCTCGCTCGTCACGCTGGCCGGCCTCATAGCCACGCTCGTCACCCTTGCGCTGCCCTCCCCGACACGTGCCGCCGCCAGCACACCGGCGCCGAGCGACCTCAACCTGACGCAATTCGTCAATCCCTTCATTGGGACGGGTCAGGGTGCGCCGGATTACGGGTTCGGCAACGAAGGCGGGCATGTCTTTCCCGGCGCGGGCTACCCGGAGGGCATGGTGCAATTTAGCCCCGACACCACGTCAGCGGCCGGCGGCTATCGGTACGATCAGACGGTCATCCACGGCTTGAGCTTGACCCATTTCAGCGGGCGCGGCTGCGCGGCCTATCAAGATTTTCCCTTCATGCCGACCATCGGCCCGATCGCGTCGTCGCCCGGCACGAATTGGAATGCGTACTCCTCAGCGTATTCACACGCCAGTGAGACGGCGTCGCCCGGCTATTACGCCGTGCGGCTCGACACGACGGGCATCGGCGTGCGCCTGACGGTGACGCCACGCACGGGCATGGGCGAATTCACTTTTCCGGCGTCGCCCGACGCCGCGCTGCTCGTCAACGCGGGCGGCAGCGCCACCGGCGACAGCGCCGCCGGCACGATGATGCACATCGACGGCAGCGACACCATCGTCGGCAAGGCCACGAGCGGTGGTTTTTGTGGATCGCAGAGCGCGTATACGATCTATATGGCGGCGCGCTTCGCTCGCTCGTTCGCCAGCGCGGGCACGTGGAACGGCGCGACCGTCACCCCCGGCTCGCAAAGCAGCGCCGGCGCGCAGTCCGGCGCGTATGTGACGTTTGACACGACGCATAACGCGGTCGTGCGGGTCAAGGTGGGCATCTCGTTCGTCAGTGTGGGCAACGCGCTGGCGAATCTCGACGCCGAGAACCCCGGCTGGAATTTCGACGCGGTGCGCGCCCAGGCCGACGCCGCCTGGAACGCGCGGCTCAATCGCATACAGGTGCAGGGCGGCACAGCCGACGAGCGCGTCATTTTCTACACCGCGCTCTACCACACGCTGTTTCATCCCAATATCTTTAGCGACGCGAACGGGCAATATATCGGCTTCGACGGGCAGGTCTACGTCGCGCAGGGGTACACGCAGTACGAAAATATCTCCGGCTGGGATATGTATCGCTCGCTCCTGCCGCTCCTGGCGGTGCTGGACCCTCAGGCGACGAGCGACATGATGCAATCTCTGGTGGCCGACGCACAGCAGGGCGGCGGCGGCTTGCCCAAGTGGGAGGTCGCGAACGACAATTCCGGCGGCATGGTGGGCGATTCGGGCGACATCCTCGTCGCCACGGCCTACGCTTTTGGCGCGCGACAGTTCGATACGTCAGCGGCGCTCAAGGCGATGACGCTGGCGGCGACGAACCCCCAGGCGCGATCGGGCCGTTACGTGGTGCGGCCAGGGCTGAGCGAGTATGTGGGGAAGGGCTACATTCCGCTGGATACGCCAGGCGTGACGGGGCCGGTCGCCACGACGCTCGAATACTCGGCGGACGATTTCGCCATCAGCCGCTTCGCCGCCGCACTCGGCGACAGCAGCGCCGCCAACACGTTCTTTTGCCGGTCTGACACGTGGCGCAACCTGTACGACCCCGCGACGGGCTATCTCACACCGCGCTTGAGCAGCGGGGCATTCGTCGCCAGCTATGACCCCACTAGCGAGAACGGCTATGTCGAAGGAGACGGCGCGCAATACACCTGGCTGGTGCCCTACAACCTCGCCGGCCTGTTTGATGCGATGGGCGGCAACACGCAGGCCGTCGCGCGGCTCGACGAGCACTTCGCCGAGCTGAACGCCGGCCCCACCAGCCCCTATGCGCTGATGGGCAACGAGCCGGAATTCGGCAACCCCTGGGAATATGACTTCGCTGGCGCGCCCGCGCACACGCAAGCGGTCGTGCGGCGCATCGAGCTGCAGCTCTTTCACAACGCGCCGGGCGGGCTGGTGGGCAACGACGACGGCGGCGCGATGGCCTCGTGGTACGTCTGGGCGGCGCTTGGCATGTATCCGGAGATCCCCGGCGTCGCGGGCTTCGCGCTGGGCAGCCCCCTCTTTTCGTCGGTCGCGCTGTCGCTGGGCAACGGTCACCTGCTTCGCCTCACCGCGCCTGCCGCGAGCGACACCGCGCCCTACGTGCAAAGCCTGACGCTCAACGGCCAGCCATACGCCAGCGCCTGGCTCCCCTGGTCCGCGATCGCGGGGGGCGCGACGCTCGACTATACGCTCGGCTCAGCTCCCAATCCCGCGTGGGGCAGCGCTCCCGCCGTCGCGCCGCCCTCCTTTGACGGCGGCGGCGCCTGCCTGTTGCTGGCGGATGTCAGCGCGGCGCCGAACCATGCGGCGGCGATCTTTGAGATCGCGCTGGGTCTGCTGCTGGTCGCGACGGCACTCGTGGTGGGCGCGATTCTCGTGGCTGAGCGGCTCAGGCGACAAAGTACGCTCGCGCGGGGATAACGCGGCGCGCCGGGGCCGTGCGTTGCCCAAATGAATCAGGTCTTCGATCACCCAAGTGTTTGTTTTGTTCTATTCGTTTCATTTCGGGCCAAGAAGACCAAAAGAGCGTGCGTCGTATTTTTGTGGCGACCGAGCGCTCCCTTGCCCGCTAATTTGGCGCGTACCTTCTCAAAAAATTGCAAGGATCGTGGCCTGTTATAGTTAATCCACTCTTGTATGCTATACTGTAGGCACAGGCCAGCTAATCCATATCAGATGGAGGGAAAGTATGACTGAGATGCGCATCTTCGTCAGCCACAGCCATCCTGATAACACTTTCTGTGTAGCGCTCGTAGCGGCATTGCGCGGAGCGGGCGCGGATGTTTGGTATGACGAGCATAATCTGGGCTCGGGCCAGTTGATGGATGTTGTGCAGCATGAGCTAGACCAGCGGCCCGTGTTTATCATCATCCTCTCAAAACACGCTTTCTCTTCGAGCTGGGTGCGCCGTGAGGCGATTTGGGCATATGAATTAGCGGATCGTGACCCGACGCGCATCATCATGCCCGTCACAGCTGGAGCCATCGAGCGTGCTGACTTTAGCGGATCGAGTGGTTGGCTTTTTTTGACGGATTACAAGCGGATCGAAGCGCCGAATTATCAGGCTTTCCCTCAAGATGAAGCTATTCGTCGAACCTTGCACGCTCTGGCGCTCACACCCAAAGGTGAAGCTCCCACCCCCGTTGTTCCACAATCCAACGAGACCGCCGACGATCTGTTTGCGCGGAGCAGGGCGCTTACGGCGCAGGGCAAGCATGCGGAGGCGCTCCTCCTCTATCAGCGTGCTACCGAACTCGCGCCTACTTCAGCCGATGCATGGTTTTATCTCGGATATACCTTGAACCTGTTGCAACGTTGGGCTGAGGCACTGCCTGCTCACGAGCAAGCGACGACACTCAATCCTCATGCAACTTGGACTTGGAACAATATGGGCAACGCAATGAATAATTTACAACGCTATGATGAAGCGCTCATTGTATTAGATCGTGCGCTTGCCATTGATCCCGGCAACTCCACTGCCTGGCGTAACAAAGGATCGGCGCTCTTTAATCTGCAACGATACGACGAGGCGGCAGTTGCTTATAACCGCGCGATCGCCATCGATCCGAATGATCAGTATGCCTGGTATAATAAGGGATTAATACTCCGAAGGCTCAAACAGCATGAGGATGCACTTATTGCCTATGATCGCGCGCTGGCTATCAATCCCGATTATGCCTTTGCCTGGAACGATAAGGGCGTCGCCCTCAGCGATCTTGGAAGACATGAAGAGGCATTGGCAGCTTTTGATCGCGCGGTGATCATTAATCCTGACTATGGCCTTGCCTGGAGGAATAAAGGCATTGAACTCGGGAATGTGCAACGGTACGAGGATGCACTTATTGCCTATGACCGCGCACTCGCCATCAATCTCAACGATTCCGCTGCTTGGAATGGTAAGGGGTGGGCGTTGCAGGCTCTCAAACGATATGACGAGGCCTTAGCCGCCTATGATCACGCCCTGAGGATCGATCCTAACTTCGCCCTTGCCCGGAGCAATAAAGGCAAATTGTTTATCACTCTGGGAAAGTACGATGAAGCGTTTAGTACTATTGACCAAGCGCTGGCCATCAATCCCAACAATTCCATTGATTGGAATAGTATGGGGAGAGTGCTCTTGGGACAAAAGCACAATGATGAAGCGCTCATAGCTTTCAATCGAGCGCTGGCGCTCGATCCCAACGACTCAGCATATGCATATAATAAAGGATTAGCACTCTACAATCTGCAGCGCTATGACGAAGCATTGGCGGCATTTGACCAAGCGCTGGCGCTCAATCCCAACGATGTCGATACCTGGAATAACAAAGGGAGGTCACTCCATGAGCTTAAACGGTATGACGAGGCGATAGCGGCATATGATCATGCATTGGCGATCAATCCCAATCTCGCCTATCTTTGGAATAACAAGGGGTTGGCGTTGCAGGCTCTCAAGCGATATGATGAGGCGTTGGCAGCGTATGATCGTGCGCTAGCTATCGAATCAACATCGTTGCGTTGGAATAACAAAGCCACTACTCTTCGGGCGATGGGCCGCGAGGATGAGGCGCGTGAGGCAGAGGTGCAAGCGAAGGCGCTGGGCGGATAGGGCAGATCTAGGGGTGGTACAATACAACAGATCCCTCACCGCGAGGGCGGATGCCAGCCTCATCCCTGGCGGGGCCATTTTTGCGAGGTACAAAAGCGATGACCACCATTCCTGAGCGGCGTCCGGCCTGGCTCAAAGTGCGCGCGCCCGGCGGCGAGAATTATGAGACGCTCAAGCAGCTCATGCGCGGCAAGCAACTGCACACCGTCTGCGAAGAAGCGCGCTGCCCCAATATGGGGGAATGCTGGAATCATCGCACGGCGACCTTCATGATCCTCGGCAGCGTGTGCTCGCGCAGCTGCGGCTTTTGCGCGGTGGCGACGGGCCGGCCCACGACGGTCGATTGGGAGGAGCCGCGCCGCGTGGCGGAGGCCGTGACCCAGATGGACCTTCGCCACGTCGTCGTCACCTCGGTCAATCGCGACGAGCTGCACGACGGCGGCGCGGCGGTCTTCGCCGCCACCATCCGCTGGATTCGCCGGCTCAACCCCGGCACCGCCGTCGTGGTGCTGACCCCCGATTTCAAGGGCAGCCACGACGCCCTGCGCGTCGTGATGGACGCCCGGCCCACCATCTTCAACCATAACGTCGAGACCGTCGCGCGGCTCTATCGCCGCGTGCGCCCCCAGGCGATCTATGACCGCTCGCTCGCGGTGCTGGCGACGGCCAAAGAGATGCGCCCTGAGATTCCGACGAAATCCGGCTTCATGCTCGGCCTGGGCGAAGAGCGCGACGAAGTGATCCAGTTGCTGCGCGATTTGCGCGCCCACCACATCGACATCGTGACCATCGGGCAATATCTGCGCCCCAGCTTCGATCATCTGCCCATCGAGCGCTACGTCACCCCCGAAGAGTTCCACGACTATGCCGTCATCGGCAAAGAGATGGGCTTTCGCCACGTGGAATCCGGCCCGCTCGTCCGCAGCTCCTATCATGCCTGGGATCAGGCCCAGGCCGCCGAAGTGCCCGACGCCGCCGGTTGATCGCTCCGTTTCATTCAGAACGAAGTGTCGCCTGGATCACGCATCGCGCCGTGTTTGCCCGTGTATCCTGTTGCCAGGGGAACTTGTCGGCCCCGCAGGGCGTCTTTCCCCTAAGAGGCAGCGGCCCGACACACGCCGCGCGCATCGCCAACGATCAAGGAGCCTGTGCCACATGAGCAACCCCCAGGCTGGCGAACCGGATTATCTGCCCTCCGGCGATATGGATCTCATCGGTCTCAAGGCAGCGTCTGACGCCATTCTGACCAACGTCGCCCGCGTCATGGTGGGGCAGCGCGCCTCGGCGGAGCTGCTGCTGGTGGCGATGCTCTCTGGCGGGCACGCGCTGATCGAAGACGTGCCCGGCATGGGCAAGACCGTGATGGCGCGCTCGCTGGCGCGCTCGATCGGCGGCGAGTTTCAGCGCATTCAGTGTACGCCTGATCTCTTGCCCGGCGACATCACCGGCATCAGCTATTACAATCAGAAGCAAGGCGAATTCGTCTTTCGTCCCGGCCCCATCTTTGCTCAGGTGGTGCTGGCCGACGAAGTCAACCGCGCCACCCCGCGCACCCAGTCGGCGCTGCTCGAAGCGATGGCCGAGCGCCAGGTGACGGTCGAGCGCGAGACGCT
>VFSW01010840.1_pt1 | contig 12880 bp, 13 predicted proteins | sample 5358111 | NCBI WGS metagenome assembly VFSW01 (sample SAMN11554181, study PRJNA540505) | mine drainage metagenome | isolation source: sediment from site ElyBrook_90M | place: USA: Ely Copper Mine, Vershire, VT | collected 2017 | reverse complement strand
CGCTCATTCATCCCCTGCTTGAAAGACAGGGGCTTTCTGAGCCGTGTGATGTAAACTAGAAAGCATCTGATCCGTTAATCCAGGCATAGCCACGTGGGAAAAATTGCTCGAATAGAGGCAGGAGTTCGGCGGGAAGATGCTGCCGTGCCTGTTGTTTGGCCCAGGTGACAGAGCGGTACCCAAAGAGTAATTTGGTAAAAACCTGTGGGCTGAAATGGACGCGCTGAAGGGGCAAGATGGCTTGACTTTGTAAACGCACGCCATTGTCATCGATGGTCAAGAAATATGCTTCGTCCCCGATAACTAGCTCGATGTTGCCTGACCAGATGGTCGCAATGTGTGGTTGGCGCATATTCCACTGTGGGAGCATGGCGTGAAGTAATGTTGGAAGATCGGCTGGGCGTGCCATCCAATCAGCATCGGGGGCGTGGGTGATCTGGCTTTGAAGCGGAAGATGCTCGGCTAGAATATCTACGGTTGGTGCATCAATCGGCAGAGACCAGCAGAGCGTGTGTTCCTGTGGGTAGAGTTGTGCTTGTATTGTGGCATGGTGTTGTAAAAGGGCGAGAGCGGCATGCCAGTTGTCAGCCGCAACTTCATAAGCAAAGAGACGATTGGCACGCGCGATTAATTTGATATAGCCGCAAGGGATATTGTCAGTGTTTACAACAAGCAGCGGTGGTTCCTGGAAACGCCAACGCAATAGATGCTCCTGGCGGGCAGGCGTGCGCACAAAGCTCCCTGTGCGTGTGGCATAGTGGCGTTGATACAAGGCAAGCAGAGCTGGTGCATCTTGTAGCGTACATGCTCGCATATGATAGCTACTTTGGGTAAAGGCCTGAACGTGGGCAAGCTCTATACTTTGCTTGCTGATATCCAAGACATCCGTAAATCCGAAGCGGTGATAGAAATTGGGAATGCCGTCGAGGAGCAGAAGGGCCAGATTGTGGGTATTGGCATACTGAAGTGCGTCATGCAAGAGCGCCGTCGCGATGCCTTGCTGGCGGTGTTCAGTCAGTGTCATGACATCAGCAATACAGCCAGTTGGCAGTTGCGCAGAGCCAACATACAATAAACGCTCCATCAGCAGGTAGCCACCAATCAACGTATCGCCAAGAAAAGCCCCGCGTTGTTGTTCAGCTATAAAGTCTGGTGCTTCTTCCACAAGTTTGCGCATGCGGTATGCTGTCTCGTCAGGATTGTCGTCTGGAAGAAAGGTTGTAACAGCAAGATGGTGAAACATCTTCATTTCTGCATCCGTCTTCAGTGGACGTATTATAAAATCTGGCGATGCTGTAATTTTCTGAGCCATGACAATTCCTTCTGCTACGTTACACATTTCAATTGCTTGGCATGGAATCTCTTTATACTATAGCACATACCTCGCTACATGGGCGCGGCATAGCTTTTCTGCTCATCAGAGGCGTGCCACAATGCGCGGTAGTATTTCACCTGCTTTGTGATGGATCACGACATCCGCAAGCTGATCTATGCTGGTTGGTTGTAGATTGATAATGATCAGCGGCACTTCGCGACGTAATGCGAGATGTGGCAGTGTGGAGGCTGGTGTGACTTTGAGCGAGGAGCCAATGACAAGAAAGAGATCACAGTTCGATGCCAGTTCCTTTGCCTGTTTGAGGGCCGCATCGGGAACTTTTTGTCCAAAGAGAATGGTTGCTGCTTTAAGATAGCCACCGCATGCTGTGCAACAGGGATCAATTTCTCCTGCATCGATACGCATCTGCAACTCATTCATCGAGGAACGCTTGCCACAGAGCGTACAAGCGGCAGCGCGAGCTGTGCCATGTAGTTCAATGACGCGTGCGGGTTGGTGTCCAGCATCTTGATGGAGACCATCAAAATTCTGCGTGATAATGCCGGCGAGCCGTTGTATGTTTTCTAATGCGGCAAGCGCGTAATGGGCCGCGTTAGGGCACGCTGTGGAAACCTGTACGGAGAGATCTCGGCGTGTTTGCCAGTATTGCTGGCGTGCTTGTGCATCAGTAATGAAGGCATGATAGCTGACAGGCGGGTGTTGTTGCCAGCGAGAGCCAGGGCTACGAAAATCTGGAATGCCAGATTCAGTGCTGATACCCCGCCCCTGTCAAGACGGCGATACGCTGTGCGTGTTGCATGAGTTCTGCTGCATCTTCGATCTGTTGTTGTAGTATCAGCATGGTAACTTTCTTGGGCTTGGAGCATAATGAATGAATGTTCTTTACTAAGAGTATACCCATCAAGCGGGAACAGACGCAAGACCTTGCGATGTGGTATGATGATTTTATCAGACACAGGGCATGCCTATATGCGGCAAGAGATGTGGCTGGTGTTTTTCTTTGCAGAGAAGAATAGCGTATCAGTTGGTTATTTTAAAGAGTCTGAGGAGTCATATTACACCATGAGTCAGAAATTAACTGGAGTGGTTGCGTTGATTACAGGGGCGAGCGCGGGCATCGGCAAAGCATCTGCCCTGGCCTTGGCCGGTGAGGGAGCGCGTTTGGTACTGATTGCACGCAGGCAGGATCGCCTGGAAGAGGTCGCCGGGCTGGTACGCGCAGCTGGCGGAGAGGCAGTGCTTGTCCTTGGGGATGCGCGTCAAGAGGAAACGGCGAAACGTGCTGTGCAGACAGCCGTCGAGCATTTTGGTGGGCTGCATATTCTGATCAATAATACCGGTGTCGGTAACTATAAAAATCTCGTTGAGACAAGTGCAGAAGAATATGACGAGATGATGGACAGCAACGTCCGTTCAACGTTTCTCTTTACACGCCATGCCGTTCCCGTTATGCAAAAACAACAATCAGGTACGATTTTGATGATCTCCTCTATGGCTGGCATCTATGGCTTTGCCGGTGAGGCCGTCTATTGTGCGACTAAGTTTGCTCAAGTCGGTTTTGCGCAAGCTCTAGACAAAGAATTGCGTCCGCACGGTATCAAAGTAGGTCTCATTTGTCCTGGCGGTGTCAAAACTGAATTTGCACTCGGCAAGGGACGCACTGAAGAGAGCGTGGCGCAATCCGGTATGCTTGACCCTGAAGATGTCGCCAGTGCTGTTCTGCTCGCCTGCACACAGTCTCCGCGTGCGCGTATTATCGAAATTCAGATGCGCACGATGGATGAATCTCTGACCTAGGAGTACGCGCAACGAACAGAGCGCGCTATCAAGTTTTAGATGGACAGCCTTACGCTACACATAGGTAGACAGGCTGTTCTTCTTTCTGCGGCGGGACGCGTGCATCACGCGAAACTTGTAGAGCCTGCGCTCCAGCCATTCGCCCAGATGTGGGTGGATAGGGGGCGCGTCTGGCTGGAGAAGCGAGACCCGCAGTTTCGTTCCAGCGGATCATCTGGGGCATTCGAAGATTCATTCAGTAGCCCATACAATATGTTATGCTTATTGCTAGTAAGATTGTTTGGAAGAGGTGCTGTGCGCTGAGGCACAGGTATACAGCATTGTCAGGCCAGGAGGTTCAATGATGTCTCTCGGTATGCACTATAATACGTCTGATATGCAGTATCAGGCAACACATGAGGTTGTGAACCAGGTTCCTCTATTGTCGGGCTATAATGCTTTTTCGCAAGATAACGTATTGTTTGATGGGCTACGCCGCGAAGGAGCGGACTGGGCCGAGACGCAACTTGCGCAGTTTGGCGCGTTTGTTGCCAGCGAAGAGGCCTCTCAGTGGGCCGTTGAGGCGAATACCTATACGCCGGTGCTGCAAACGCATGATCGTTCTGGACACAGAATTGACGAAGTAACGTTTCACCCTGCATGGCATCAGCTCATGCGCACATCGCTTGCTGAAGGGGCGCACGCGCTCTCTTGGCGAGCTGCGCAACCAGCATCCCATGTTGTGCGCTCCGTCGTGTTTTACCTGTCTTCGCAGATGGAGGCTGGTCACTGTTGTCCTCTTTCCATGACCCACGCCGTGATTCCCGTCTTACACAGCTATCCCGCTCTGGCTCAGCTATGGGAGCCATTGCTTACCTCTACAACCTATGATGTAGGGCTACGTCCGGCAGGCGAGAAGCAGGGCATTTTGTGTGGGATGGGCATGACAGAGAAACAAGGTGGATCAGATGTACGTGCCAATACAACGCGCGCAATTCCAACAGGGGATGGGCAGAGCTATCTCTTGAGTGGGCATAAATGGTTTTGTTCGGCCCCAATGTGTGATATTTTTCTTGTACTGGCGCAGGCTCCCAAAGGGTTGACCTGTTTTCTCTTGCCACGCATACTCCCCGATGGTACACGCAATCGCTTTTTTATTCAACGTTTAAAAGACAAGCTGGGCAATCGTTCAAATGCATCGAGCGAGGTTGAGTTTGAGCAGACATGGGCAATGCGCGTCGGCGAGGAAGGGCGTGGTGTGCGCACAATTATCGAGATGGTCAATCATACACGCCTGGATTGTGCGATTGGTTCCGCGGCAACGATGCGTCAATCGCTCGTCTATGCAATCCATCACGCAACGCATCGCACAGCCTTTGGAAAACTGCTGCTGCATCAGCCGCTCATGCAGAATGTGTTAGCGGACCTGACACTGGAGTCGGAAGCTGCGACCATTACGGCTTTGCGTCTGGCCCATGCCTGTGACCATGCACAGGATGATCCGCATGAGGCATCGATCAAGCGTATTGGCACGGCTATTGCGAAGTATTGGATTACCAAACGCTGTCCTGTCCATGTCGCGGAGGCTCTAGAGTGTCTCGGGGGCAATGGCTATGTCGAAGAGCATGTAATGCCACGTCTCTATCGTGAGGCCCCGCTCAACTCGGTTTGGGAAGGTGCTGGGAACGTCAATTGCTTAGATGTGTTGCGGGCAATGGCCAAAGAGCCAGCAATAGTTGAGGTCTATTTTGCGGAGATTGCACGCGCAAAAGGGCGCGATGCGCGTTTTGATCGCGCACTTGTGGCATTGCAACGTGAATTTTCTGATTTGACAGCCATTGAACTGCGCGCACGTCGTCTGGTGGAGCAGATGGCCCTGTTGCTGCAGGCCGCACTGCTGTTGCAATACGGCTATGTGCTTGTTGCCGACGCCTTTTGTGCCTCACGTTTGGGTGGAGATTGGGGCAAAGCTTTTGGCACACTGCCACCAGCGACAGATATGATGGGCATTATCAAGCATGCTTTGCCCCAAATCGGCTAAACGGGTGGCAATTGCGTGATAAATTTCTGACCGCACAAGTGGGTTCAAAGGCCAACAGTAGGATCATTGCTTTTGAACCCACTATTTTCGTTGTATTTTTGCTATACTACAAAAAATGCTATCTCAGAGAAACGAGGAACGAAACATATGCATCCCGAAGGTGCATCTATGCGTGAACAGATTCTTGCTGCTGCTGTTCAGATGTTTGCAGAATATGGATATCATGCAGCCCCCCTACGTGATATTGCACGTATTGCGGGTATTCAAGCGGCGAGTATTTATCACCACTATCCCAATAAGCAGGCTCTGCTGGTTGAAATCATGGAGACGCACATGCTCCGTCTGAATACGGCGTTGCACCATATTCTTCATGAATATGCTGACCCACTCCAACGTCTACGCGAAGCGATTGGCAACCATATCCGCCTGCACACAACCTATAAAAACGAATTTTTCATCGTTGATACAGAAATTCGGGCGTTAGAGCCTGAGAATAGAGCGCATATCCTGTCGCTACGAGACACGTATGAGAAGCTTATACAAGAAATTTTGCGCGATGGCATTGAGCGTAAGGTGTTTCAACCAGGGGATGTGAAGGTAATTTCTTATGCAATTATTGCGATGTGTACCGAAGTTGCAACGTGGTTTCGTCCCGATGGGCGTTTAAGCGTTCAGCAGGTTATTGAGATTTATCGCCAAATTATTATTGGAGGACTGTTAGCAACCCTCTAAGGGCTATTGTTGCGTGTAAAAGAAAGCCGTATAATAGCACAGCAAAGAGAATATAAAATTGCTGAGAGAGGACTCTCCCCATATTTCCATCTGTACCGTTGGAGAGTAGCGACGAGAAGAATGCTAAAAAAGAAATATATGCCATCACGGTATCTCAGTCTGGGGATTGCTGTGTTACTATTAATAAGCGTCAGCTTATTTTTTGTGCTTTTCGGCGCAAATAAACCAAATAAGGCTTTAGGACATATCACTGCTTCACCAACCACAACACGCTTAGTATCACCGACAGTGAGTTTGACCCCACTACCATTATTTACCGATCATTTTACCAGTGAAAGCTCTGGATGGTATGTAGGAGATACCGGGGGTTATAAGCGTATGTTGAGTAGCAATGGGTTATTGCTTTCCGATACAAATCATCAGATTCTGATTGAGAGTTTGCCCACGGGGATTCATTTTGATAATTTTGTGCTGACGACAACCTTTACTCTCATGCAGGCCAGTGCGAATGATAGTGTGGGACTCTATGTACGGGGCGATGTGAATCTCGATCACGATTACCGCATAGATATCTTCGGGAATAAGAGCTACGGAATTAGTAAGGAGACGCTAGACGCCCAACGCAATCCGCACGTGATAGTGCTTGTGCCGCCAACGCATACGTTACTGTTAAAGCCTCTTGGTCAATCCAATACGCTAAAAGTGACAATGAATGGCCTTATGCTCGTTGTGGAGATCAACGGCAAATTGGCCGCCAGCATCAGTGATGCAGATTATACACGCGGGCAGATTGCGCTTTTTGTCTCGAACAGCGCAACTTCTCCCGGCGTGACCGCACTATTGAGTAGTGTGACAGTTTCGGCTTTGCCTGCTGCAGGGCAGCCATAATCCTCTTTAGGCTTCCAGGTACGAATGTAGCTGGCAGGAGAAGAGCTGGAGGCCATAATCACCTTTCTTGCTTATTGAACGGCTCAAGCGTGTTGCGTCGCTCACGGGAATGGCGAACTCTGGTCAAATAGAAAGCAATTCCGACGACGGACAATGCCATACAGCCTGGCAGATTGAAGAAAAAGGCCAGCGAGAATCCCAGATAGAACGTCCGCACCATCAGTATGATTTGGAACACCAGAAGCGGAACGGCCAAGCCAAAGCTGAATGGGCGAGTGAACCCAAAAAACACAAACAGCACCATGAGAAACTCCGTCAGCAAGAAAGGCCCTATGAAGAGAAATCCTGCTCCTATATTGGCGGGGCTAAGGCGTAGCGGTATAATGCCAACCTGACCCAGGAAAGGTAAAATGAATGTCCAGAGCAAGACCAGAACACCTATGAGAATGCCCAATCGCCATTTTGTGTCGTGTATCATATGTATTTCCTCTTTTCTCATTGCTTGATTTCTGCAAAGAAAGATCATCGCTGATCTCAAGTATAAATGCAATGGAAGAAAACGGCATGGGGCACATGACCTCTCTCTGCCTTTTTCTAAGTACAATCATAAGTGGCTAGCATACCTATGAATCCGCCCAAAATCGGCTTCCCGATCGTTATAGTTTCATAATCACCTTTGTGGTGGTTCTTTCTGTGGCCTGCCCTTTCATCATGTACGCATTGAAACTCAATGTGCATGATGAAAGGGCTAGTTCTCTAAATAACGGAGTATCTTCTCTATGTCAGTTCTCCAAATCGTCGCCCTTCTCTTTGAGGCCCTTCTGGGCCTGTTCAGTGCCTATACGGCGTATTCGTTGTTTACTTGGTCTCCACCTGCTATGGCGAAGGCGCGTGAGGCCTTGCACTATCCGCGTTGGTACTGGCTCTTGGCTGGCTATGTGGCCTCGATTGGAGCTCTTGGCCTGTTGGTGGGCTTGTTCGTCCCGCTTGTTGGAGTGCTGGCGACTGCGTGGATGATTGCGTATTTCGTGGTGGCAACGTTCACCCATCTCGTGCGCAAAGATTTCACCGGGTTTGCAATACCCCTCGTCTTCCTCGTCTTGCCTCTTGGGCTGCTTGTCTTACGGTGGGCTGAGGTTGCCTCGCTGCTTGTAGTTTTTGGTCGGTAGGTGTGCCCCACTTTTGCTATCACCTTCCTGTCAACTGTCAGTTGCTACAAAGATAAGCTCATCAGGTGAATGGCATAAAACAAGGCTAGAAGCGGATTCACGATTTCGCTTCTAGCCTTGTGGGTGGTGGAGATGAGGGAGAGTCGAAACAAAGCGGACGGTTGCTTTTCGCCTTTTTGCATGCGTCTCTCTGCTGGTGTGGAGCAGAAGCTGTGCTATTTCTGCCTATCTATTTCTATCATCTTCAATGGCTATTGGTCGGCTAAACTGTCAAAGGAACTGTCACCTTAGTACCCGACGTATTCCAGGATAGACAGGCAAAAGAGGCTATTTGTTAACACTTTTGCCTGTCTGATAGGGATGGGGATGGATGGCGCGCCATAATGACATTCATCAGGATGCAGGTGACCTTGTTTCCTTCGCCTCTTCGTCCGATGTGGCTGAAACAGAAAACTGGTGCGTGAGAAATGCCGTAAATGCATACATCTCGGCCCTCCCGCGTTCTAAATAGCTGGCTTTGAGTGCTGGCGGTAGCGTGTCAACCACTGCGGCAAAGCCAGGTTCAATGCGATACGTTGCCGCCGATCGAAAACGCTTCACCAGCAAACGCGCTGGACCAGAAGGGCTGGCCTGCGTATAGAACGTCTCTAGCAACGTAGTCAAGTGCTGATACAGGGCACTCTGCTGCTCGCAGTGGGCAATCATCAGGCGCATGTGCACATCAGCGGTGAGCCAGCGGTCAAACGCTTCTTGCGCTCCAGATGCTTTTGCCTGCTCTTCGTGTTCACACACTGCGAGCCAGTGACGCTGAAACAGACGTTCCTGCTCGGCGTCAATAATAGTCACCCAGGGATAGGGGGCACCGTGATCGAGATGCCCTTCACAGGACTGTTGCGTGGTGAAGCCCAGCAGATTGAGCAGCACGACGGTCTCAAAAATCCCAGGGTCAACCTCGCAGCCCAGTTTGTCGCGAAACTGTGAGACACGAATGCGCATTTGCTGATAGCGTTGTTCCGCTTCAGCGGTTTGAAACTGCTCTGGCGCAAAGACCATGGCTACACCTCGACCCAGCCGTCTCCACCGCACATGCCGCACATATCCGTCTCAGTGATTTTGCCAGTGCCACGGCAGGGAAGACAGCGAATTTTGCGCCTGGTGCCCCAATCGTCGGTGATTTCTCTCATACCAGTGCCATCACACATCTCGCAGGTTTCGGTGATATTGACTTTGCTACTGCCTTGACAATCGGGACAGCTCACCTTTTTGCCCATCATGGACCTTCCTTTCACCCAATAAAGGAAACACAGTGGGAACGATCTATGTACATGGTACATACGCTGATTGAGGTCATTGGCTCTCTTTGTTAGAGACGCTTCTCAATTAGGTGACATTCTACAAGGAGAAACGATATGAGCAAATTCCTCTTTTTATTCTACCATATTTTCTCAATCAGACAAAGAAGCCAAAAACAGAACCCAGGGCTATTTACTTCTCCGTCAGAGGTCCTAAAAGCGAAAGAAATGGATGAGTTTCGGTTAAAGTGATGATAACGAAAACATCATGAAACGAGGACTCATCCGAGATGAACTATAGCATAGTCAAGGAAGCCAGGGAACAGGCCGGATGGAGCGCAGAAAGCGAAGCATTGTCAGTGTATCAAGCTTTAGAGAAACTGGAAGACAAATGTAGAGCGCAAGGAAAGAGATATTCGCTGGCTCTGGTGCTCACCTGCATCCTACTGGCGAAAATGGCAGGGGAAACGACCCTGCAAGCGATCATGGAATGGGTGCGTCTGCGGAGTGCCTGGTTACAAAACATGTTGCCAGAGACACGAGCGCAGTTTCCTTGTGCAGCAACGTACAGTAATGTCTTGCGGCGCGTGGACCCCGAACACGTCAATGAACTCCTCATGGATTTGTTGACCCGTGTGAGGGCCGAGAAACGAACAGAGGGCGAGCAAAGACATGTGGTGCTCGATGGCAAGACCTTACCAACGATGCAACAAGAGGTTGTGGATAAGTGGGATGATGCATTTGGGAATGATGAGAGTGAAGAGGAATAGCTTTCTGCTCTCATCTGCTCTCATTGTTAGTTCTGCTCTCAGTTCTGCTCTCAAGAGGTAAATTTGAGGTTTGGACTTGTAAGCTGAATGGCATAAAATAAGGCTAGAAGCGGATTCATGTGCTTGCTTCTAGCCTTCATTTTGGTGGAGATGAGGGAGAGTCGAAGACTGAGAACGCTTGTTCTATTTGACTTCCCAGGCGGTTTTACGCTCGACAATGGCGTAAAATCTGGTTATCTTGTCTAATACTATCTAAGTGTATCTGATTGCGTCGGTCGGTTCTGCTGTCAAAAGTGCTGTCAGAATTTCGGTTTTTGAGAGAGTGAAAAACCTTATGTTGCCATTGATGACTGTGTGCCGATGGAGAGAGGCGGTTCTGCTTATTTATTCTGGTCCTTTTTTATCCTCTGTGTGCTCAAAAAGGCTCCTCTTTGTTTGTTGGTGTTGGCTTATTTCCACAAAAATTTATGTAGGTTGATGCTGTAGTTGCTGTGGTGATTTGTCAGTTTTTAAATGAGCCTCAATCTTGGCTCGAAAAAAAGGATTTTAGGGTTTTTCAAATGGATGTGCAAAAGTTAGGATGGTGTACCTTTGAATATCTCGATATCTTCTTTGATAGTTGGGTTGACACTCTATACATTGATAGATAGAATATAAAAGTGTATAAGTTGTTTTATTTTTTTCCAGAGGAGAGTATATGGATATTACAGCTCTTGCATCTGTCGTAATGAATCTACTCACGTCGCTGGCTCCTGTTGCTGGGACCGCGATTGCAACGAAAATTGGCGAGGATGCTTATAGTGCGGCAAAAGACCAGATCAGGCGGTTGTATGAAGCGGTTCGCAAACGATTTGCTCACGAACAAGATGGTGGCAAAGCTACACAAGCATTGCAAACATTTGTCGAAGAAGGTGATCTTGATTATCAATCTGTTGTCAATGCCAAATTGATACGCATCTTACAATTGGACCCTGACTTTGCTCGTGAATTGAGTCAATTCCTGCAAAATCAGCAGGTGCAACAGATTGTACGCGCAGCGGAAGAAGCACAGGTTTCAGATGTACATATGGAAAACTCTCTGGGACGCGGACAACAAGAAGTGGATGCTGGGATGAAAGCAACGGTGACGGGGATTACGATGCACATTGGACAGGAAAAATCACACTCTTAATGTGATGTAACAAAAGAGAGATGCATCATGGTGAAATTATCAGTTCCACGTAATCCATTTGTTGGGCGTGGTGATGAGTTATCTCTATATCAGCAATTTCTTATGCAAGAGGCACCCTGGTTCTGGCAGATTACTGGACAGGGTGGCATTGGCAAAAGTCGGTTGCTGCAACGCTTTCAAGAAGAGACCCCTGAGCATATCCTGGTTATTGCGCTCAACTTTGCCAATACAGCCCTGCGGACTGATATTCTGGAAGTTCTGGAACAGATACGCTGGCAAATTGAATCATATGTTGACGCACAGCAGATGCAACGCTTTGAACAGACGTTACAGGATGGATATGCGAAACTGGCTCATCCTCTCCGTGATGTCAAACAAGAAGTCTCGCTGGCTGAACATGCAACTTTACATGGGCAAGGTATGCAATTGCAGATCAATACGGCACTCGTGGAGTTTCGTCGCAATGTCTATAAACAGGTCACGAACGCTTTGTATCACCTACTCTCCACCTGTCACTCTCAGCAGATAGTATTTCTTCTTGATACTTGTGAGTGGTTAGGAGAATTTGAGGGACAGGAGGTTGGTCAGTGGCTCTTGAATGGTTTTTTACCAGAAGTACACCGACGTTTCACACGGCAACGCAAACGATGTTCTGCGGTTCTTGCAAGTCGGATAAAATTGCCATTGCCAGCAATTGAGCAGTTTGAGCAGTACCTCTACGCATTACCTTTTCTGGATGAAACCGCTGTCGAAACCTACCTGCAGCAAATTGGAATGGATGATCGCGAATTGCGCCAGTTTGTGTATCAATTGACGCATGGACACGCGCTTTGCCTGGCGATTATGGGTATCCTCTGGCAAGAGCGAGGAACACAAACCTTCACGCGTGCTGATCTGCCAACATTACAGGAACAATTCAATGAACGGGCGTTGTTAGAGTTCTTACAAGAACGGCTCTATCAACGTCTTCCCTCACCACTGCGAGAACTGGTGAAGTATAGCACGTTGCTACGCAGTTTTGACCTGCCTCTTCTGAGGATGGTCTTTGCAGATTTCTTCCCTGAACAGCATCAAGCCGACCTCTTCGAGCAATTTATTCAGTATCCATTCATTGAAGCTCTGGGTCATCAGCGGTATGCGTGTCACGATCTCCTACGGGAACTGCAAGCTGCGCGTATGCGTGTACAGGAACCAGAACAATGGTCTCAGTATCATCAACGTGCTCTGAAGTATTTACAAACCAATGAGAAAGATTCTCCAGATTGGTACTTTCATTTGCTCATTCTTGATGAGCACCATGGGATAGCGATATGGGAGCAAGCGGTACAGGAGGCACAGCTACAAGGGGAACGTACACGGCTCAGTGGACTTCTCCAGGTGATTTTTGATAACGTTCTTCATCTTGCTCCAGGTTCTTGTGCGCTCCGTGCGTATTGGCAAGGACGATACTACTATTATGGAAGTGAGATGGATGCCGCGCTAGTTTTTTACCAGCAAGCTCTCCGCCTCTATCAAGAAGAAAAAGACCGTTCAGGGGAAGCCAACGTGCTGCAAGCGATGGGCGATGTCCAGCAGTTTCGTAAGCAGATGGATGAGGCCATGGACTCCTATCAGGCGGCCTTGGCCCTCTTCAAGCTCGTGGGTTCCAAGTTAGGGGAAGCCAACGTGCGGAAAGCGATGGGCGATGTCCAGCAGTTTCGTAAGC
>VFSW01010839.1_pt1 | contig 12881 bp, 11 predicted proteins | sample 5358111 | NCBI WGS metagenome assembly VFSW01 (sample SAMN11554181, study PRJNA540505) | mine drainage metagenome | isolation source: sediment from site ElyBrook_90M | place: USA: Ely Copper Mine, Vershire, VT | collected 2017 | reverse complement strand
AGGAACGCGCCGAGGTTGGTGACCACGTACGCCGCCAGGAAGAACAGCGTCATCCCCAGCCCCAGCACGGTGCCGGCCGCCATCGCGATCAGGACGTAGCCCATCTGCGCGATGCCCGAGTAACCGAGCAGCCTGCGGACGTCGGTCTGCGGCAGCGCGAGCAGGTTGCCCACGCCCATCGACAGCAGCGCCGCCAGCGACAGGGGCAGCAGCCACACGCCGTGCTGGGTTCCCAGCCCCGAGAGGAAGACGGTCGCGAGCACCGAGATGCCAGCCGCCTTCGGCGCTACCGACAGGAACGCGACGAACGGTAGCGAGGCGCCCTGGTACGTGTCGGGCACCCACATGTGGAAGGGCACCATGCCGATCTTGTAGCCGATGCCCCCGAGCACGAAGAGCATCCCCAGCGTTCCCAGGGGCGTCGGGGCGGCCGCCGCCAGCGCGTGCAAGTGCGTCGTCCCCGTCACCCCGGTGAGCAGCGCGAGGCCGAAGAGCGTGACGGCGGTGCTGGTGGCGCCGACGAGGTACAGCTTGAGCGCAGCCTCGGCCGCGAGGCTCTTGCGCGGGTCCTCGCCGGGCCGGGGCTCCGAGTCGGTCTTCGCGTAAGCCGCCAGCACGTAGAGCGGGATGCCCATCAGCTCGAAGGCGACGACGACGAGGATGAGGTCGCGAGCGCCGGGCACGAGCACCATGCCGAGGAGGCTGGAGAGCATGAGCAGCCAGTACTCGCCCTGCCGCCGCGGCGTGCGCCTGGCCACGTCGTCGAGCGCCCCCAGCGCCCCGAGCGCTGCCGCACCGAGCACCACGCGCTGCACGAACGTGGTCCACGCCCCGGCTTCGTACGCACCGAACGCCGCGGGGCCCGAGGCATCCACCACGAACGTCGCCGCGAACGTCGCGACGAGCCCCGCGACCACGAGCCAGCCGATGCTGCGTCGCGACCGTCCATCCTCGGACGGCGGGAGCGTCACGTCCACGAGCAGCACGAGCACGGCCAGCGCGGCGATGGCGGTGGGCAGCCAGAGAGTACGCAGCTCGTTCATCGGACGTTTTCCAGGAGGCGCGCGAGGTGCTCCACGCTGCCGGGATCGATCGGGTCGAGCAGCAGACGAGGCCACACGCCGAGCACGACGAGCCCCGCTCCGAGCAGCAGCAGCGCGCCCCACTCGGTGCGTCGCGCGTCGGTCAGCTCGTGGAAGCTCTCGGCCGGACCCGGACCCCAGAAGATCGCGCGCGTGGCCTTGAGGACGTAGATCGCGGTGACGAAGGCCCCCAGCACGGCCGGAATGGCCCAGAAGTAGTGCCCGCTCTGCCACGCGCCGAGGAACACGAGGAACTCGGACACGAACCCCGCGGTGCCCGGCAGCCCCAGCGACGACAGGCACGCGAGGGTGAAGAACGCGGCGACGCCGGGCATCACCATCCCGAAGCCGCCCATCTTCGCGATGGTCCGCGTATGCGCGCGCTCGTACACGAGCCCGACCAGCGCAAAGAACAGCCCGGTCATGATGCCGTGCGCCACCATCTGGAACACCGCGCCGTTCCAGCCCGTGGTGGTAAGCGTGGCCGCGCCCAGCATCACCACGCCCATGTGGCTGACCGAGCTGTACGCCACGATGTACTTGAGGTCCGTCTGGCTCATCGCGCAGAAGGCGCCGTAGAGCACGTTGACCGCGGCGACGGCGCCGACCAGGGGGACCCAGAAGTGCGTGCCCTCGGGCAGGAGCACCATCCCGACGCGCATCACGCCGAAGGCGCCGAGCTTCATGAGCACGCCGGCGTGCAGCATGGAGACCGCCGTGGGCGCCGACGCGTGTCCGTCGGGAGACCACGTATGGAACGGGAAGACGCCGGCCAGCGTCCCGAAGCCGAGCCAGATGAGGGGGAACGCGACGATCTGGAGCGAGCGCGGGTAGTGGGCGGCGGCCAGATCGCCCATGTCGAAGCTGCGGCTGCCCGAGCTCACGTACAGGGCGAGGATGGCGACGAGGATCGCGGCGGAGCCGACCAGGAGCATCAGCGTGAGCTTCATCGCGGCGTATTGCTTGTCGCCCACCGCGAAGCGCTTCCACACGTAGGCGAACGGCCCCGCGGGCGGCACCTCGTGACTCGAGCCCCAGATGCCGATGAGCAGGTACATCGGCAATACGGCGATCTCGTAGAACAGGAAGAAGACGAGCAGGTCCTGCGTCACGAACACGCCGAAGACGCCCGAGACCAGCACCAGCAGCAGGACGAAGAACTCGCGGTCGCGCGTCTTCACCGTCCAGCTCGCGAGCACGCCCGCGAAGATGATGATGCCGGTCAGCAGCAGCAGCGGCCCGCCCCAGCCGTCGAGCGCGAAGCGCATGTGCACGCCGAACGCCGGCACCAGCGGGTAGTCCTCGACGCGCTGGAAGCCGCCGGCCGCGCGGTCGTAGCCGACCAGCGCCGCGATGCTCCCCGCGAGTGACACCGCCGCTGCCGTCAGCGAGACGAGGCGGATGCCGAGCCGGGCCCCGGCGGGCAGGAGCATCACCACGAGCGCGGCGAGGGCCGGCGCGGCGATGATGACGGAGAGAAGGTGCCCGCTCATCGCATCACCGCCCAGAAGCCCAGGCCGACCACACCGAGCAACGCCGCCAGCACGTAGTCGGGCGCGAAGCCGGTCTGCACCGCGCGAGCGCGGCTCCCCGCCTCGAGGGTCCCGTAGCCGAGCACGTTGATGACGCCGTCGACGACGTAGCGATCGAGCCACCCGAGCCCGTCGGCCACGACGAGGGCGACGCGGCGGTAGCCGAGCTCGTAGAACCGGTCCACCACCGACGTGCGCGCGATCCGGTCCACCAGGACCATCGCGGCAGGCGAGCCCTCACGCTTGCCCCTCCCGTAGGCGACGTAGGCGACGGCGAAGCCCCCGAGACCCAGCGCTGCGCCGAGCGACGGGCCCACTCCCATCTCGAAGTGATACTCGGCGCCGTACAGCTTCGCGAAGGGCGCCGCGAGCAAGCCGCCGCCGGCCGCGAAGACCGTGAGCACCACGAGCGGCCCGCGCATCGACCATCCCGGCTCGTGCGCGTGCTCGGCCTTGTCACCCGATGGCTTGCCGAGGAAGGCCACGAAGACGACGCGCCCCATGTAGAAGGCCGTCAGGAAGGCCGTCGCCAGCAGCGCCGCCCACGGCAGCGATCCCAGCTTGCCCTCGACGGCCTCGAGCACGAGATCCTTGCTGAAGAACCCGGAGAAGCCAGGGATGCCCGCGAGCGCGAGCGCGCCGACGACGAACGCGGTCGCCGTCAGCGGCATCCGCTTCGCGAGGCCGCCCATGTCGCCGATGTCGTTGCTGTGCACGGCGTGGATGGCGCTTCCGGCCGCGAGGAACAGCAGGGCCTTGAAGAACGCGTGCGTCGTCAGGTGGAAGAAGCCGCCGATCACCGACCCCGCGCCCAGGGCCGCGACCATGTAGCCCAGCTGCGAGCACGTCGAGTACGCGAGGACCTTCTTGATGTCGGTCTGGACCAGGGCGAGGCACGCCGCGAAGAGGGCGGTCGCGGCGCCGACACCGAGCATGATCGTGCGTGTCGCGGGTGCCTGCGCGAAGAGAGGGTCGGCGCGGACGACCAGGAAGACGCCCGCGGCGACCATCGTCGCGGCATGCAGCAGCGCCGAGACGGGCGTGGGGCCTTCCATCGCGTCCGGGAGCCACACGTGCAGCGGGAATTGCGCGGACTTGCCCACCACCGCGAGGAAGAACAGCAGCGTGACGGCGGTCGCGACGCCTGGGGCGAGCTTCGCTTCCCACCCGAAGGTCCCCGACGCGACGAAGAGAACGAGCAGGCCCACGAGGAAGCCCATGTCGGCGAACTTGGTGACCCAGAACGCCTTCTGCGCCGCGCGCGCGGCGCTGGGCTTCCGGAAGTAGAAACCGATGAGCAGGTAGCTGGTGACGCCGACCAGCTCCCAGCCCACGAAGAGCTGCAGCAGGTTCGGCGCTACGACCAGCACGTTCATGCTCAGCAGGAACAGCGCGTGGTACGCGAAGTAGCGTCCGTAGGCGGGGCGCGGCTCGTCGTGCATGTAGCCCAGCGAGAAGACCTGCACGCACAGCGCGACGAGCGTCACCACGCCCAGCATGGCGGCCACCACGCCGTCGACGCGGACGCCGACCTCGGCCATGTTCGCCCCGGCCGCGCGCAGCCACGGGACCGTGAGCGCGTGCGGGGTCGCGTCGTCGACGCAGGTCGCGAGGATCGCGAGCGCCGCCGCGAACGAGATCGTCGAGCCCAGGATGCATATCGCCGCGGCCGGCCACCCGTGCTTGCGAAGGGCGGGCACGAGCGCGAGCACCAGCGCGGCGGAAGCCGGCGCGGCGAGGCTCAGCAGGGCGAGATCGAGGACACTCATCCTTTCATCTCGCTTGCGAGGTCGACGCGGGTGTCCCCGTGACGACGGTACAGGAGCAGCACGAGCGCAAGGCCCACGACGACCTCCGCGACTGTCAGCGACAGCGAGAAGACGGTGAAGGCCTGCCCGGTGGTCCCGCCCCGGAAGTGGCCGAAGGCGATGAAGACGATGTTCGCCGCGTTCGCCATGAGCTCGACCGAGAGCAGGATCGCGATCATCTGCCGCCGGGCAAGCAGCCCGTAGACGCCCACGCTGAAGAGGGCCGCCGCGAGGAGGAGGCACGAGGAGAGCGTCATTGCGCAGCTCCTTCCGCGGGAGCGTGCGCGGCGGCTCGCCCTACGGCCGCCTGCTTCACCGCTCCCTGATCGCGCCGGCGTGCGATGACGAGGGCGCCGACCATCGCCGCGAGCAGCAGCATCGAGACGGCCTCGAAGGCCAGCAGGTGATCGTGGAGCAGCGCCCGCCCCAGATCGGCGGCGCTGGACTCTGCGGTGGGCGCCGGAGAGTCGAGACCGTCCGTGGCCAGCACCGCCCAGGCGATCGACACGAAGAGGGCGAGGGCGACTGCCCCGGCTCGCGCCGACGCGCCGTCCTCGAGCCTCGTGCCGTGGGCGCGGTGGCCCGGGCCGTCGTGCCGACGGGTGACCATCACACCGAAGATCATCAGGGTGACGACCCCGCCGACGTAGAGCAGGACCTGCACGCCGGCGATGAACGAGGCGCCCAGGATCGCGTACAGCACCGCCGTCGCGAACAGCGTGACGCCGAGCCACAGGACGGCGTGGACGAGATCGTGGCTGCGCACCACGGCGATCGCCGACAGCAGCGCGAACCCCGCCACGATCCCGAAGGCGAGCGCATCCATCTAGTGGGCCCCTCCCGCCGCCGGCGTCGCAGGGGCCACCGGGGCCACGGGCGCCGGCTCCGCCTTCGCCACCGGCTTCTTCTCCACCTTGGGCGGCTCCTGACGCTCCTGCAGCGCGCTGCCCTTCCCCCACGCCATCGTCTTGTCGCGGGCGTTGGCCCGCAGCCGCTCGAGGTCGAGCACGAGGTCTTCACGGGCGTAGACCGGCGCCTCGGTCTCGCGCGTCATGCGGATCGCGTCGCTGTTGCACACCTGGATGCAGAGCTCGCACCCGATGCAGGCCGAGAGGTCGAGCACGAAGGTCTCGACGTACTGGCGCTTCTTGCCGGTGACGGGGGACTCGACCTTGCCAGTGGGCTTCATCGTGATGACCTGCGAGGGGCAGATGCGCTCGCACGCCATGCAGCCGATGCACGCGAGCTCGCCGTGCTCGTCGTCGGGGAGCGCGAAGCTGGCACGCAGGCGCTCGGCGCGGGGACGGATCACTTCGGGGAACTCCACCGTCGTGGGCTTGCGAAACGCCGTCACCAGCGTCGTGCGCATCGCGCGCAGGGAGTCGAGCAGGTAGCCCATCACTGCGCCCCTCCGGGAACGAACTGCGTCCACGCGGCGGCCAGGAGCACGAGCGCGACCGCCAGCGGCGTCAGTCGCTTCCAGCACAACTCCATGAGCTGATCGGCGCGGAACCGCAGCAGCGACCAGCGGACCCAGTAGACCATCACAAACAGCGCCAGCGTCTTGCCGACCATCCACGGCAGTCCGGGTGCGAACGGTCCGTCCCACCCACCGAAGAACAGCGCGGCGGCGACGGCCGAGCCCACGAGCGTGTGCAGGTATTCGCCCATGTAGAAGAGCGTGAACTTGGCCCCCGTGTACTCGGTGGTCACGCCGGCCACGAGCTCGCTCTCGGCCTCGGGGATGTCGAACGGGATGCGGTTCGACTCGGCCAGCAGCGCCAGGAAGAACACGAAGAACGCGGGCAGACCGGGGATAATGGGCCAGAAGGCGAACCAGTGGTGGTGCGACTGCCACTGCACGATGCCCGAGACGCTCATCGTCCCCGCGAGGATGATCGGTACGAGCGTCGCGAGGAGCAGCGGTACACCGTAGGAGACCGACTGTGCGACGGCGCGCATGCCACCGAGGAGCGCGAACTTGTTGTTGCTGGCCCACCCGGCGGCGAACGTCGGGATGACCATGAGCCCCCCGATGGCCAGCACGTAGAGCACCCCGACGTCGAGATCGGCGGCGATGGTCGAAGGCGAGAACGGCACCACCGCGGCGGCGCCGAGCGAGAAGAGGACCGCGAGCACGGGCGCCGCGTTGAAGAGGGCGTGGTCGGCGTCGGCCGGGACGATGTCTTCCTTCTGCAGCAGCTTGAGCACGTCGGCGATCGGCTGCAGCAGACCCACCGGGCCGACGAGGGTCGGACCGAGGCGCGACTGCATGCGGCCGGCGAACTTGCGTTCGAACCATATCGCCAGTGCGACGATCGACAGCAGCACCGTGACGATGACGGCTCCATACGCGGCTCCGTGCGCGAGCGGAGTCACCGGTCCACCTCCCCCATGATGGGATCGAGCGAGCCGAGGATCGCGACCGCGTCGCTCACCGTGTAGCCCGGGACGATGTACGGGATGGCCGCGAGGGCGTGGAGGCTGGGGGACCGGATCTTCAGCCGGTGCGGGGTGGTCGGCGGCTCGCCTCCACCGATCACGAACGTGCCGAGCTCGCCGCGCGCGGTCTCGATGGCGACGTACACCTGGCCGCCCGTGGCCTTCGCCTGGGTCGGCTGGCGGATTGGCTTGTACCCGCAAATGGGCCCCTCGGGCAGGCCCTCGAGCCCTTCGCGCACGAGGCGGATGCTGTCGCGCATTTCGTCCATCCGCACGCGCGCTCTCGCCAGGCAGTCGCCAGCGGTGGCCACGCAAGGCCGCACCTTCAGCTCGTCGTACGCACCGTAGGCTGCGTCGCGGCGGAGGTCGTGATCGACGCCGCTGGCGCGCAGGTTGGGACCCGTGATGCCGAGCTCCAGCGCGAGCGCGCCGTCCAGCACGCCGATCCCCTTCGTGCGAGCGATGAAGATGGAGTTGCCAACGCTCATCGACTCGTACTCGGGCAGGCGCGCCTCGATGACGTCGAGCGCCGCCCTCACCTTCGCGTCCCAGCCGGCCGGGATGTCGTGTCGGTTCCCGCCGATGGTGTGCGTGTTGTAGTGGAAGCGCGCGCCGCTCACGTCCTCGAACAGGTCCAGGATGCTCTCGCGCTCGCGGAAGGCGTGCATGAAGAGCGTGGTCCCGCCGCCGAGCGCGCCGCCGAGGTCCAGGGTGAAGGTGCCCAGCCACAGCAGGTGGGAGGCGATGCGCTGGAGCTCCGCGAAGACGGTCCGCATCCAGCGGGCGCGCCTGGGGACCTCGACGCCGAGCAGCTTCTCGAACGCCATGTTCAGCGCCTGCTCGTTCGTCATCGGCGAGACGTAGTCGTTCTTGTCGACGATCGGCGTGACCTGCGTGTACGTGAGCTTCTCGCAGAGCTTCTCGACGGCGCGGTGCAGGTAGCCGACGTAGGGCGTGGCCTTGACCACCATCTCGCCGTCGAGCAGGAGGTCCATCCGGAACACGCCGTGGGTCGACGGGTGCTGCGGACCGAAGTGCAGCAGCATCAGGTCCGCCTCCGGATCGAGCGATCCCGGCGACAGGTGTGGGTCGACGCCCGCGCGGATGGCGCTCTGGATCTGCATGCTCATCTCCACGGGGCGCACGCGGTGTCGGCCGCGTAGTCCTTGCGAAGCGGATGCCCCACCCACGTCTCCGGCATCATGAGGCGACGCAGGTTGGGGTGGCCGTCGAAGCGCACGCCGACCAGGTCGTACTGCTCGCGCTCCTGCCAGTCGGCGCCGGCGAAGAGGCCCACGAGAGTGGGGATGCTCTCGCCGGAAGCGAGGACGACTCGCCACGCGGCCACCTGCGAGCCGTGCCCGACCGTCCGCAGTGCGCAGGCAATCTCGAACCGCTCGGGCGCGGGCTTGGCGCCCGTCTTCTCCGCGAAGTGCGTGGCCACGATGTAGACGAGCTGCGAGTACCCCAGGTCGCGCAGCCTGCTCGCGAGCGCGACGTGGCGAGAGGCCGGGACCATGGGTGCCGCGTCGGCAGGAAACTCCGTCAAGCCGAGCTCGTCGCGCAGGAGCGCCTCGAAGGTCTTCGGCACGCCGGCGGCCTCCGCGCGCGCGGGCGGCTCGACGTCGGGGACCGTGCCGGACGGAGCCGCCTCGGTGGCGTGCAGTGCGGCCTCCTCCTGCTGCGATTCGAGCGACGGATCGCGGGCGGGGTCGAGCAGGCGCGGGATCGACGGGTTCGTCAGCTCCAGCGTTCCAGGCACGTACTCTCGCGCCGTCAGCTTGCCCGCACGTCCAAGGCGTATCTTCTCTTGCAGGCGCAGCAGGCCGTGCATGAGCGCCTCCGGGTTGGGAGGGCAACCGGGGACGTAGACGTCCACGGGCACGATCGTGTCGACCCCGGGAACGACCGAGTACAGGTTGCGATAGAAGTCGCCGGAGATCGCACACGAGCCCATCGCGATCGCCCATCGCGGCTCGGGCATCTGCTCCCACAGCGTCTTCACGCGCGGCGCCATCTTCACGGTGATGGTGCCCGCGATGATCATCACGTCGGTCTGGCGGGGCGTCCCTCGCAGTATGGTCCCCATGCGATCGAGATCGACACGGCTCGCCGCGGCGGCCATGAACTCGATGGCGCAGCAGCTCGTGGCCATCGGGAACATCCACAGGCTGTTGGTGAGCCCCCAGTTGAGCAGTCGGTCGAGCGACGCCGCCGCGAGCGAAAGCCCGGGCGTCCGCACGATCGTGCCGAGCAAGGGATGCGCGTACGAGAGGGCCGCCTCGTCGGCGAGCGGCAGCCGTCGCGCGGACGCCCCGTTCGTCACTGCCACCGCAGGGCCCCCTTGCGTACGGCGTACAGCCACCCCAGCATCAGCACGGCCACGAACAGGACGGCCGCGACGAAGCCTGACGCCCCGAGCTCCCGCTGCACGACGCCCCACGGCATCAGGAACACGGCCTCGACGTCGAACAGCACGAAGAACAGCGCCACGACGTAGTACCGGGAGTGGAACTGCATCCAGGCCATGCCGCTGGGCTCCTCGCCGCACTCGTAGACCTGGTGCTTGAGCCTCGAGTCGCGACGGGCCCGGACACGCAGCACGCGCCCCGCTCCGATCATCCCGAGCCCCACGAGGGTCGAGACCACCAGGAACGAAAGCACCGACAGCCAGGCGGATTGCATCGAGATCGGGCTCCGCGGGGCGTCTCGCACGTCCCGCGCCAGCCTGCGGAATGTGCGCGTCAGCCAGGTTTGCCCGGACTTCGGCCGGGACTCAGGCGAAAGTCCTGCGCCACCACGCAGTCCTGGCGCCGATCAGGCCCGGAAGCGCGATTCGAACTGCCCCGAGGCTGCGGCGGCCTTCAGGTCGGCGTCTTCGGGATGGATCGCCAGGGCGCGCTGCAGGAGCGCCTCCTCGGTCTCTGCGTGGTTCGGGTCGGGCACGCAGCACTCGACCGGGCAGACGGCCTGGCAGGCCTCTTTCGTGTGAAAGCCGACGCACTCGGTGCAGCGCTCGGCGTCGATGAGGTAGATCTCCGAGCCTTGCGAGATGGCCTCGTTGGGGCACTCGGGCTCGCAGGCTCCGCAGTTGATGCACGCTTCGGTGATGGTGGTAGCCATGGTCACCCCGGCGGCTAGCAAGAGGCTCGCCAGGCCGCGCACCCCCCTTCCGAACGTCAGCGCGGTGTGTACTCGCGCTCGACGTGTCCCTGCAGCTCGTCGGGGTAGAAGTAGACTTTGCGCAGCTTGCCCTCGGCGTAGCGGCTCACCTGATCCGCGAAGTGCACCGAGCGCCGGTCGCCGCTCTCGCCGCCGATCGACACCGCCCTGGCCGACACGCGGTCGCCAAATTCCACGATGGCGACGAAGCTGTTGCCGTCCGTGCCGTAGTACCTGGCCGTGCCCTCGTAACGCCGCGCGGCGAACGACGCGAGCGAGCCCCAGGTGGCCGCGGTGAAGGGGATCGGGAGGCTGGGCGCGGCGTCGGTGAAGCGCTGGACGATGTCGCCGGTCAGGCGCTGGTAGCGGTTGACGTCGCCCCAGGGCACACGCCAGCTGCCGAAGTCGCGGGTGAGCCGCTCGCACACGGCGGTCAGCGCGGCGAGCCGCTGCTCGGGGCCCGCCCGGTCCGCCGTGTCGTAGATGGTGAGGCGCTCCGGCCCCTTGCCGGAACGCGCGCGGATCTCATCGCCCCATAGCACCGCGAGGGTGGTCGCGATCGAGCTCGCCGACCAGCGATGGTCCCACGCGCGCAGCGTCTCGACGGGGTCCACGAGCTCGGCGCGGAGCGGGCTCCCCTCCGGGAGGCTCTCGTGGTCGTGGACAAGTGCGGGGATGAGGCGCTCGAACGCCGGCAGCAGCGGGTCGAACGCGAGAGTGTTCAGCGAGTCGGCCGTGAAGTCCTTGCCCGCGGTGAGCAGAGCCGTGGCGTGAACGCCGCGCGGGTTCTCGCCGACGGTGTCCATGTAGCGCGGAAAGTCTTCGCGCTTCGGGCTGTCGGGCCCCGCGGCCGAGTAGGGCCAGTCGTTGGTATTCATGATCCAGCCGACGGGCGGATCGAGCACGTGCGGCGCGTCGCTCACCGCGTGCAGCCCCTGCCAGTCGGTGGCCGGGTCGGCACCGTCGACCGGACGGGTGTAATCGAACCGATCGTCGCGACGCGGAATGAACTGCGGGTGCAGGTAGGCGATGTGGCCGTCGGCGTCCGCGTACACCGTGTTGTTCGACGAGTTGGCGCGCAGCTCCATCGCCCGGGTGAACTCCGCGTAGGTCCGCGCCCGCGTCAGAAGGTACGACTGGGTAAGCGCCTCGACGGGCTTCTGCATGAGGGCGACGGTCACCCAGCGGCCGTCATTCGCGCTCACGACGGGGCCGTGGTGGGTGCGATATACGGTGAAGGTCCGCTCGGCGCGGGCGCCCGCCTCGTCGCGGTAGGGCACGTGCACGACCGAAGCGACGACCGGTCGCCGCTCCGATCCGAAGCGGTAGAAGTAGCTGCCGTCCTTCTCGTCGACCGTCTCTTCGAAGAAGTCGACGTCGTCGACGCCGCTCGAGGAGTGCATCCAGCCGACGCGCTCGTTGAAGCCCTGGTACACGAAGAACTGACCCCAGGTCGCCGCGCCGTACACGTTCAGGCCCTCGTCGCTCGTCACGTGGAGTTCGGACCGGAAGAAGAACGACGTGTGCGGGTTGATGAGCAGGAGCGCGTGGTGGCTCGCGGTCTTCGAGGGCGCGATCGCGATGCCATTCGAGCCGCCAGGCTCGACGGGGCCCGCGTCGGGCGCGGAGGTCGGCCGCGGTGGATCTCCCGGAGCGCCATAGAACGCCTCGAGCGCGTCGAGGGGCACCTTCTCGATGTCGCCGCCGATGCTGCCCTCGGTGAAGCTGAGCGCCATCCAGGGCTCGAACCGCTGGACCACGCGCGGATGGACCCCGGGATGACTGCGCAGGAAGAAGTTCAGTCCGTCCGCCCACGCGATCATCAGACGTTGCAGCCACTGCGCGCTCGACGCGTAGAGGGCCTGCAGGTCCTGCGGATCGATGAAAAGCTTCATGCGCAGGTCCCGGAAGATCGCCGACCGCCCCTCGGCCTCTGCGCGGCGCCCCAGGGCGTCGAGGTAGTTGGTCTCGATACGGTCGAAGTCGTCCTCTGCCTGCGCGTAGATCATCCCGAACACGGCGTCGGCGTCGGTCTTGCCGTGGACGTGCGCGATGCCCCAGTCGTCGCGTGTGATGCGCGTCTCCTCGGCCTCGCGGTGGCAGCGCACCGCCTCGGTCGGAGGCGTCGCCTTGCGCAGAGCGAACGCAGCGCCGAGGGCAGCGAGCGCGACCGCGGCAGCGACGGCGAGGGTGCGACGCCGTGTTTTCACTCGAGGTCGAACTTCCGCATGAAAAGAGGGTACAAGAATCCGCCCGATGTCCACGAGCGCCACCCCACGAACGATGGACGGAGGCCCGCCGGCCGGGAAGCCAGCCCTGCGCGGCGTCTCCCACCAGATCGCATTCTTCGCGGTGCCTCTCGCGGCCGGCGCTCTCGTGCTGCAATCGAGATCCTCGGCCGCCGTCACCGCCGCGCTCGTCTTCGGCTCGAGCCTCGCCCTGCTCTTCGGCACGAGCGCCCTCTACCACCGTGTGCATTGGAACCCCGCGCAGCGGCAGCGAATGCGACGGCTCGATCACGCGGCCATCTTCGTCCTCATCGCGGGCGGCTACACGCCGCTGTTCTCGCTCGTCCCGTCGTCGGGCGGCGGATACGCGGCGCTGTGGGTGATCTGGATCGGGGCCGCAATCGGAACGATCAAGAGCCTGCTCTGGGCGCACGCGCCGAAGTGGGTCACCGCTCTGCTCTGCGTCGGTCTCGGCTGGACCGTCGTGGGTCCGGTCCTCGATCGCGCGCCCGCCGTGGGCTGGCTCGCCATCGGGATGCTCGTCGCGTGCGGCGTCCTCTACTCCCTCGGTGCCGTGGTCTACGCGCTGCGCCGCCCTGATCCGCTGCCTCGCGTCTTCGGGTACCA
>VFSW01010838.1_pt1 | contig 12882 bp, 22 predicted proteins | sample 5358111 | NCBI WGS metagenome assembly VFSW01 (sample SAMN11554181, study PRJNA540505) | mine drainage metagenome | isolation source: sediment from site ElyBrook_90M | place: USA: Ely Copper Mine, Vershire, VT | collected 2017 | reverse complement strand
TAGGATCGCCGTTGCATATGCCGATCAACCGCACCATGCAGGGCTTGCCGCGCGCGAGTTTCCGCAAGTTCATGCCGCGACCTCGGGAAGATACTCAGCACCGAACCGTGTTGCGATCGCCTGTTCGATGCGCGGCCAGAGCGCCATCCACTCATCGTGCGTGAGGCGGTCGAATGCGATGCGCTTCGGCACGCGCACCTCGTGGCCCTCGACGCGCATCACGTCGTAGTGGCCGGAAAGTATGCGCAGCTCGGAGTCGATCGAATCCTCATCGCGCTCAGGGTCCTGGTTCTCGCCGATCTCGCGGCAGAGCGCCCAGTACAGGCGATTCATGCGCACGCTACGGGGGCGAAGGATCGACACCTCGACGCACTCACCGGGCGCGAGTTTGGCGATGGCGTCCCGGCTCGCTTCGTCAGTCGGGGCGAGCGCGTGCGCGATGCGGGCGAGGTGGATGCGCGATGCGCTCATGCCGCCCTCACCACGCGCACGGCGTTCCCGGTCCAGCGAGCGCGCAGCACCCAACGGCGGTTGTTGCCGAACTTAGAGGCCGCCGTCCGAATCAGCGCGCGCTCGTGATCGTCGCGTGCGGGAATCTCTACCGCTTCGCCCACCTTGGTCGGCCACGGGTACTTGCGCGCTCGGCTCATGCAGATCTCCACAGTTCGTGTCTTGAAATCAGGAGAATGATGCGTCTAGTGACCCCGAATATGGATGCGATGCGCCTTTTTGATACTCCATCCGAAAGTAAACCTCTAATTACCGGAATGTCGGCTTCGATCAGTTTCGCTTGCGGATTGGCAGATCCTTTGGGCTGATGGGTCCGCGAGACGCGATTCTTCCGCGAGGCGTCCAGCAGGTTGTCTGAATGAGTACCAAGGAATAGATGGCCGGGGTTTACGCAATCCCTCACGTCGCATCTGTGGCAGACCAACATCCCATCTGGAATAGGACCTACGAATGCCGCGTACGAAACTCTATGAGCCCCGGCGCACCTTCCCCCTCCTAGGGCAAAACGGCCATAGCCGTTCCTGCTATGCGTCTTTTGCCATCTCCAGCATCCAGATGGTGTCAGCCAAATGGACCTGTAAATGCGGCGCTTGAATCTGGTGCGCTCCGAGCCCGAAAGAATCACGCGGCGACCCCCCATGATCCAAACTTATTTCTTAGCGCCGCCAATCTCGAGTTCAATTCTGAAAGGAACTCAGCAACCTGCTGCTCAAGGGTTTCGATCGCCTTCTCGTCCCTATGGCGGCGATACACGAAAAGCCGCATCTCGGGCGGAGGATCTGGGCTATAAGCGGCGAGGTCGCACCACTGTCGTCCCGTCACGGCAAGCTGCCAGTCCGCCTGGGTGATGTATTTGCTCTCGAACTCGCCCGAGAGAAGCGTCGCGAGATGGTTCGCGCCCTCGAAGCACTTTAGCTCGACCATGCCGTCATCGCCCACCAGTCCGTCAGGGGAGGCGTGCGTGCCCTGAATGCGCGGGTGCCTCACGAGCCCCACTTCCTCAACGTGGGCATCGCGGAAGAACGAATAGGCCGCGCGTGCTTCGGGTTCCAAGTCAATCCCGCGCTGCATCGCAGCGGACTTGAACGTCTCGACCGTCTTTCCGGTCAACCGCTCCCACACGAGACGCGACATCACCTGTTCGCGCGAGGCACCCCAGCCTGATTTCGTCCTCGCGAGCACGGCGTGAACTTCGGACGCTCCCAAGGAGCCGCAACGGGCCGCGAACCACTCCACCGACCGCTGAGTAAGGCTTTCGGTGTTCATGCGGCACTCCGGGTGCGCTTGGCTTCGAGCGCCTTCACGGCCTCCTCAAAGCGGCTGCCTGGGAGGTCCGCGAGGGAGCCAATCTTGAAGTAGCCGCAGAAGCGCTTGAGGTCCGCGCCGACTTCATCCACCAGCGCCTGGAGCGTCGCGAGCTGCTCGGGAGGTAGCGCACCGGCCAGCTCGTGCGTCTCGGAATCCGGATCGACGCCCACCAAGGGAATGCAAAACGCCTGAAAGCAGGCGTACTTGTACGCGACCGCCATCGCCTTGTTCGTGGCCTTGTCGCCCGAGTCCATCGCCTCGCCGATCACCTCCGTCTCGTGCTTCGAAGCGTCCTCGGCAGACACGAAGCTGTAGCGCACGCGCAGGATGGTGTGGAACAGCGTGCCACCGTTCTTGCTCTGGCGCTCGGTGACGGTGCGCTCGATGACGTTCGGGATCACGAGCAGCCCGTGGCGCGCGAGCGCGGGAGCGAGCGCGTTCATCACGTCGTCAACCCCGCGATACATGAAACCCTGCTGGCTGTTCTTCTGGTTCTTGCCCACGCCGACCTTGCACAGATCGGACATCACGTCGGCCATCGCCTTGTAAACTTTGCTCACGTTCTCCTCCTCGAAGCGTCTGCGTTCGTTTAGCTCTTGCTCAGCCCATGCGCCGTCGTCCTCGTCCATCACGCGAACTCGCGGCCCATGCCGTAGAAGCTCTCCGCGCTCTCCTCGCGCGCCTCCCTGCCTTCGTCTATGTCCGTATAGGGCTCGACTTCGAGGGGGCCGCGCCCGAGTTTCACGAGCTCGCGGCCAATGGTCTTGCGCTGCTCGACCGCCCGGCGGTATCGGTGCCGGTCTCGGGGCGCGGTAAGGTCGTATGCGGGACGGATGCGAAATGACACCGGCCCGTGGCTGTCGCGGAAGGTGCTCAGAAGGACGTGCTTCACGACTTTCTCCCCATTGCTTGTCCGCGTCCGAGCGCCCACATGCGCTCGTCTAGGTCGAGCCAGGTCTGGCCCTTGCGGTTTCTCGGGAAATCGCGCCCACAGAGCCCCGTGAGCACTTCAGGGTCGATACGACGGCCGGGGTAGTTCTTGGCCCACCAGATCACCATCTCGGCGATCTCGGCCGTCAGAGCGCTCCTGAAGCGCGTATAGGCGGGGTCGATGGTCACGGCTGCTCCTCACTCGATGGCGAGACGGTAGCACATTAAATGTCGCTTGACAATGGGTAGCTGGTGATTGACATGCGCCTAGCGTACGTGTACGTTTAGGGGCATGCAAGCGTTAGTCGATTACTTGCGAGCGACTGGGATGTCCCAGAATAAGCTTGCGGAGCGCATAGGTGTGCCCCAGGGGCAGCTGAACCACTGGCTGCTCAAGAAGCGCATGCCGAGCGCGCAGAGTCTCAAGCTGATCTCGGAAAAGACTGGAATCAGTCTAGACCGACTCTTAGAGGACGTACCGCCGACGGATCGCAGTTGACTGCAGCGGCGTCTCGGCGTATGTAGCTCAGGCGCTAGCGGAGGGTCTTTCGATGCGCGCTATTGCGCCTGTAGGGCATCGCTCGTCTCGAAGCGCAAGCGCGGGCTGCGCCAATTTTTTTGTCTTGCGGCCATATCGCAGGCACATTCGACGGAAGCACGCAAGAAGCGCTCCCAGAGTCATGCGCCAGACCTTCAACCCGCTGCTGGCCGTGTTCTGGTGCATCGTCGTCCCGTTTTTCGCCGGCTGGTTCTGGTACACGATCATCGGGCTCATTCGCGCATTGGTGAGCCCGTGAGCGGCGAGCCGACCCCCATCCCTGCGTCGGCCGCCCACCTCGGCCCGGAGCAACCCTCCGGGCCTTTTCTTGGTGACGATCACTTGGAGATGGCGATCGAGGCGACGCGCCAAGCGCTCATTGGCGCGAAAACGCGCCCGATGCGCGTAGAGCTTCAGGAGCAGATGCGTCGGCTGATTGCCGCGAGAAGTCCCTGGCAGATCGCCAGGCTCGAACGGGAGAAAGGGCTGCGGTGAAAACTCTGCCGTGGTTCCGGCTTTACGCTGAATTTCTAACCGACCCCCTTATGCGGATGCTCGCCTTCGAGGATCAGCGTCATTTCGTGGGCGCTTTGTGCATGAAGGCGATGGGCGCGCTCGACAAGGCGTACCCGTCCCCTGAGATCCGCAAGTGCGTCATTTCTAGCCTTTTGGGCCTCAGCGCGAGGGGGAGCGGCACAGAACAAAGCGCACTCGATGCGGCCAATACTCGGCTGCGCTCCCTCGGGCTCGTGGACGAAAACTGGCAGCCAGTGAACTGGGAGAAGCGGCAATTTCGGTCGGATCGGGAGGACCCGACGGCTGCCGAACGGATGCGCCGATACCGGGCTCACCGTAACGTTACGGACGTTACGGATCGTAACGTTCCAAATGTTACGGCTACAGATACAGATACAGATACAGATACAGAGAAGAGAGAGAGAGGGCGCGCAAAGCGCTCCTCTCGCGTGCCTTCGGATTTCGTTCCGGAGCCCTCGGTCGCTCTCTCCCAGGTTCCCGACCTCGACGTGGAAATCGAGACGCAGAAGTTTCGCGATTGGGAATTCAAGACCCCGCGCTCTGACTGGGAGGCGGCGTGGCGTAACTGGGTGCGCCGGTGCAAGGAGACGGGGCAATACGCGAAGAAGGGGCACTCGGCCCTCGAGAAACTCTATCCCGGGTACAAATTCTAATGGACAAATCAACCGAGATTATCCAACGAACGCTTGAGAAAATCGGCCGCATGGTGGTCACCGAGGCCGTTGCCTCGGACGCCTACTTCCAGCGCGTTTGCACCGACATCCAGACTTGGGACGCGAAGGAGCTGGCCGAGAAGTGCCTGGCGAGGCGCGCCCAATACGGTACGACGCCGTTCGATCCTGAGGGCGCTGTCGTGCGGCTCTACGGGGGCGGCCTCACCGTGTGGTCTGGCTATCCCGGCGCTGGAAAGACGACGCTGTTGCGGCAGCTCGTCTGCCACTGCCTCGCGCGCGGGAGTTCCGTCTTTCTCGCCAGCCTCGAGGAGGACCCAGCGGACTTGCTCTTTCGGCTTGCGGGAACTGCCGCTGGGCGCGAGGAGCCGACGCCGCATCAGTTCCAGTGGCTCATCGACGCATACGGGCCGCGCCTTCGGGTTTGGGGGCGCGCCGGCACTGCGGCCTCCGATGAAATGCTCTACGCCGTGGGGGCCTGCGGGAAGCTCGGAAGTCGCCATGCGGTCATCGATTCGCTGATGTGCCTGGACGTCGCGAATGACGACCTCGAAGCGCAACGGCAGTTCACGCGAAAACTCGCTGCGGTCGCCCGCGTGGCCCGTGTGCATGTGCATCTCGTCGCCCATCCTCGAAAGCTCATCTCTGCGGACCAGGAACTTGACATCAACGACGTGGCGGGCGCGAGGGAGATCGCTGGGCTTGCCGACAACGTGATTTTTGTGCGTCGCGCGAAGCAGGAGACGATCCAAGCCGAGCGCAGCCCCATGATTATCTCAGTGCGCAAGCAGCGGCATTTCAACGGGTGGATTGGCGACATCCCCGGTTGGTTCCAGCGCGATATGCGCCAGTTTCATCTCTCGCAATTTCCAGAAGGCCCCACCAAGTACCTGCCGGAGGACGCTTACTCGTGAAACACCTTCTCGCCGCGCTTCTCATCGTCGGTCCCCACGCGAGCCCGTTGAGCTGGCTCTGGCACGCATCCAGCCATCCCTTCGTGGCGGATACCTACCTCACCGTCGGCCTTGACTACCAGAGCGCCACCGTACTGGCAGGCGTCTCGACCTACGGTCCCACCCCCAAAGCCGTGATGTGCGAGCGTGCCGAGGCCGCATTCGTAGCCGAGTCGAAGGGCATGGAACCGCCAGGCCATACCGCTGCCGCGACATGCCTGCACGTCCGCTTCTCAGGCCCAGCGCCGAAGGGTCAGGTGGTGATGCAGCCCGGGACGGCCAAGCCGATCGCCGTCGTGCTGATCGGCGTCGAGTACGACTCCCTGGGCAAGTGGTACGGGGCCGAAGCGCTTCACTCGACGGACAGTGCGAAGGTCTGCGAGAAGCAGGCGAACGTCGTGCTCGCGGACAACCTGAAGAACGGGCGCGTGCCCAAGGGCAATACGCTGCTGATCTACTGCCTGCCGGTACCGGCGTTGCCGGCGCAGAAGGTCCCGCGTGACGACTCCCGCGTATGACCTCCCTCTCAACCTTCGCATCGCATCGGGGTGGTATATGGCACTGCCGCTAAGGGCTAAGCGCTCAGAGCCCGAGGAGCACTTGGCCTTCCAGTTAAAGGCCGTGAAAGCTCCCCTCTTCGAGCGTCAGTTCCGTATTACGCCAGAGCGCAAGTTCATGGCGGACTTCTACTTTCCCACCGGGAAACTCGTCGTGGAGGTCGATGGGGGAGGGTGGATCAACGGCAGACATTCGAGGGGTGACGGGATGGACTTGGACGCGGAGAAGTCCGCGCTGATTGCGCTTCTTCCCGCTCGCCTCATGCGCGTGACCCCGAAGCATATTTACAACGGTAACGCGGTCGAGTGGATTCTGAAGGCGCTCAAGGCATAGGAGACTTCGATGGCATCCGGTTGGAAGATCACTCCGCGTGGGCACTTGAGAATTTACGAAGTCGCTCGCATGCGGGATTCAGTCCCGACGGACGATGAGCTGGCTGCGGAACTCGGATTGAGCAAACGCGCGGTTCAGTGGCATTTGAAGCAGGAAAGGTTACGCACATTGGGAGCTTTTTTGTTGCCGCGCAGGGTCACGCGGCGATTGAGTCGTGTTAGGGTTATTCCCCGTGGCGGCTCAAGAGACACTCGGGCAGATGATTCGCAGGTTTGTGAAGAAACCGCAGAGGAAGTCTGTCACGGATGAGGTGAAGAAGGCCCTCGTGATGCCCAAGAGGGGTTATGGCTGAGTCAAAATTCAAGCGCATGGTTGGCAAGCTCGAGGGCAAAGGCCATTCAGCCGACTCCGCGACTCGAATCGCGGCGGCCATCGGAAGGGAGAAGTACGGCGCTGAAGGGATGGCGAAGAAGTCCGCCGCATCACGCCGAGAACACGAGCGCAGCGCGCGCGAGCGCCGTTTGCGCGCCCGCAAGCGACACTGAGAGAACCCATGGCTGAGAAACCCCAAGACGACGCCCGCGACGTACACGACGAACCGGACAAGTCCGACGAGAACGAAACCGTGCCCGAGACACTCTCGCGTCACGAGGAACTGCACCGCGAGCACCGCGAACGCTGTGACCGCATCGAGCGTCATCTCGGCCTCGGTGAGCCTGCGGACGATGCGCGCGGCGTGCACGACGAACCGGATCGCGCCGACTCCGTTCGCTCCCGCCGGCGCCGACACGATTGATCCGTGTCAGACTCGCCCCGACCCCCTACCAGCCCGGCGCCCGATCGGGAGGCGAAACCCTTACCTTCATCCCTGCTGGTGAGCGGATTCGTCCATTACGCGATCAGATCGTCGTGGAGGCAGAGGATCTTGTCCACTCTCGCTACATCCACGTCGATACCCGCGAGCGCCCCGTCAAGGGCACCGTCCTCGCCGTAGGGCCGGGATGCTACCCGAAGCGTTATGACCACCCGGAAAAGCACAAGCGCACGAAAATGTGGGACTCCACGCGCTTCCGGCCGACCGAAGTCAAGGTTGGTGATAAGGTCGAACTCGGAGGGGCCGCGCACGGAGGATACGCTTTCGAGCAAGTCTACTGGGGCGACAAACTCTGCATCCTCTGCCGAGAAGAGGACGTTGCCGTGGTACGAGAGGCCTGAGATGCGCGGACAGCTCCTCGATCTCAAGCGCTTCAGCGACGGCACCTTCAAAGCCACGCTGCTCTCCTTCCCCACCGAGCCTGAGCTTTCCCTGCCCACCGTGGAAGAGGCTCAGGCTTTCATCAGCACCTGGTACGCGCCCATCAATGCGCGAGCGAGCGAACGCCATGGCCCGTCCACGGGAATATGACCGCGAGCAACTGCTCGTAGACTTCGCCCGCTATATCGAAGAAACCGAAATCCCGATTGTTGCGGAATTCGCGTACAAACACGGGCTTACAAAGCAGTTCATGTATGACTGCGAAGAATTCTCTGACCTAGTAAAGCGTTGCACCACCAAGAAAGAGGCTGCGCTCGAAGCCAAGGCCCTGGGTGGCGATGTCAACGTGACGATGGCGATTTTCAGCCTGAAACAGCTCGGCTGGAGCGATCGGCAGGACATCACGCACAAGGGCGATGCCAAGCATCCGGTGGCCATCTCGAGCACGGACGGGAAGCTGTAATGGGTGAGGGTTTTGCATTCGCGTGCTGGCATCGCGAGAGAGCCAGATGTACGTACTGCGCTTTCGTATGGGAGTGGGGGATAAGCAATGGCTACCGCCATACATGCTTTGAACTCTGGGAAATGGGGGCCCGATGACCTTCCGCCTCACCGCCAAGCAGGAAGAGGCGAACGCCGTGCTCGCATCGCCCGCGACTCACGTCATGCTGGCCGGCGGTTCACGTAGCGGCAAGACGCTGCTCCTGATCCGCGCGATGGTGATCAGGGCGCTGAAGGCTCCGGGCTCCCGGCATGTCGTGCTGCGCTTCAGGTATGGGCATGCGCGTCAGTCGATCGGGCTCGAGACGCTTCCCTTTGTGATGCGCGAGTGCTTTGCCGAGGTCGAGTGGAGCTGGCACGTACAGGACGGCTATGCGCAGCTACCGGGACGTAGCGAGCTCTGGATCGGGGGGCTCGATGACAAGGAGCGCACGGAGAAGATTCTCGGGCGCGAGTTCGCCACGATCTTTCTGAATGAGTGCAGTCAGATCCCCTATTACTCGCGCAACATGGCCCTTACGCGCCTCGCTCAGAAGTGCGAGGACACGCTCAATGGGGGCGATCTCGCGCCCAAGATGTATTACGACGAGAACCCGCCGGATAAGGGTCATTGGACGTACAAGCTGTTCAAGGCCAAGCAGGACCCGGATACGAAGTCCCCGCTCAACGATCCCGAGAACTACGCGTTCTTTCGCATCAATCCCGGGGACAACCGCGAGAATCTGCCCGCGTCCTATTTTGAGGTTCTGGAATCTCTCCCGGTGAGGCTGCGCAAGCGCTTCCTCGAGGGCGAGTTCAGGGACATGGCCCCCAATGCCTTGTTCTCCGATGAGATGCTCGAGCGCTGGCGGGTGCTCGATCAGGAACTGCCGGACATGCTGCGCGTAGTGGTCGCGATAGACCCCTCTGGGGCTGAAGACGAGGACGATCAGGAAGCCGATGAGATCGGCATAGTCGTTTGTGGACTGGGAGTAGATGGCAATGGGTACGTACTCGAAGACCTCACGTGCCGGGCGTCGCCGGAAGTCTGGGGGCGGCTCGCGTGCCAAGCGTTCGAGCGTCACGCGGCTGATCGAATCGTCGCGGAGGTTAACTTCGGAGGAGCAATGGTTGGCGCGGTCATTCGTGCCGCCCGCTCCCGCACCCCATTCTCGGCCGTGCGTGCCTCACGAGGAAAAGTCGTGCGAGCCGAGCCGATTGCAACGCTGGTGGAGCAGGGCAAGATCCGCATGGCTGGTGTGTTTAGAGACCTTGAGGATGAGCTGACCGGCTTTACCACGCACGGCTACATGGGGGAGAGAAGCCCGAACCGGGCCGATGCGATGGTCTGGGGGATGAGCGAGCTATTCGGGGAGCTCACGAAGCCCAAAGAGGAGCCGAAGCGCGTCGTGGCTCCCGTATTCATGCATAAGCCATCACCGCATGCATGGATGAGACGATGAGCGACCGTTACTCCGACACCACCGGTGAGAGCGCCGTAGGGCACGCAGAGTCCGGCCAGCGGGATTTGGACCACGACGCCACTACCGACCGGGCCATATTCGAGGAGGCCAGGGATCGGCTCGAGATCGCGGTCGAGAGCGAGTCGGAGAACCGATGGGCTGCGAAGGCGGATCTCGAATTCTGCGAGGGTGCGCAGTGGGATAAGCAGCCCTATACGACCGCGGAGGCGATGAACCAGCCGGAGATGACTATCAATCTCACGGACGCCCTGGTACGGCGCGTCGTCAATAACATGAAGCAGCAGCGCCCCCGGGGGAAGGCCCATCCGGTGGGCGATGGCGCGAACGTCGAGAAGGCCCAACTGATCAACGGCATCGGGCGTCACGTCGAGTACCGCTCGGATGCGGGGGTGGCTTACGACTGGGGCGGCGAGATGGCCGTCAAGATCGGATGGGGCTTCTGGCGGCTCATCGAGGAGTGGGCGAGCCCGTCCAGCATGGCGAAGGAGCTTCGCATATGCCCGATCTTCAACACCTTCAGCGTCTACATGGACCCGGCTGCGAGGATGCCCACGGGCCAGGACGCCGACTGGGTGCTGATCACCTTCAAGATGAAGCGCACGGAGTACAAGCGGCTCTACCCGAAGCGCGCGCTGATTGCCTTCAACGACACCGGGAAGTCCGACGACAAGGAATGGGAGGACCGGGAGGAGATCCGGCTTGCCGAGTACTTCAGGATCAGGGAGAAGGCCGAAAAGCTCTATCTCCTGCGCGGCCCCGATGGGACCGAATACACGCGGTATGAGTCCGAGATGCCCTCGGACGAGGGCCTGAAGGCATCAAAGACTGAGATCGTGGACGAACGTGAGTCGTCCCGTCGGACGGTAGAGTGGTTTTTGCTCAACGGCACTAAGATCGTCGATCGCAATGATCTTCCCGGTCAGTGGATACCCGTGATTCGCTGCCAGGGGAACGCGGTCGATATCGATGGCCGGATCAAGAGACGCGGGATGGTGCGGGTGATGCAGGACCCCGCGCGCATGGTGAACTACGGCGAGACCGCGAAGATCAAGCGTCTCGGCATCTCATCTCAGGCCAAGTGGCTGATGGCCGAGGGCATGGACGAAGGCCACGAGGAGTGGTCCGACAGCAACAACAGCGCGAATCCGGTACTCAAGTACAAGCCCGTCATGGTGCCGAATGCGTTGGGCGGTGAGCTGCCGCTTCCTCCGCCGCAGCTATTGCCCCCGGCGCAGGTAGAGGCGGGGTTCTCAGAGTTCGTTGCGGGGATGCGCACCAATCTGCTCTTTGTGGCCGGGATGATGCACGACCCCGGGATGGACGATCAGCAGGGGACGATCGTATCGGGGCGGGCATTGAAGCGGCGCGAGCGGCAGTCCGATCAGTCGCACTTCCAGTATTACGACAACCAAGTGCTCGCCATCGCTCATACGTGGCGGATCATGCTCGAGTGGATTCCTCATACCTATTCCGAGCAGCGGATGCAGCGGATCATTCAGGAAGACGGCACTCCCGCGATGGTCAAGATCAACGACGGGAAGGGCATCCAGGGCGCGATCGCCGAGATCAAGAATGACCTGTCGGTCGGGCGTTACGACGTGGTGATGGATACGGGACCTGGCTATGAGACGCGGCGGGAGGAGGGGGCCGAGGCGCTCATCAGCTTGCTCTCGATTCAGCCGCTCGCGTCCATTGTCGCCCAGGTGGGGGCTGACCTCGTGTTCCGCTCACTCGATCACCCGTACATGCAGGAGCTCGCCGACCGCATTGCTGCTCAGACCCCCGAGGGCCTGAAGAAGCTCATGGCGGATATGCCGGCGCAGGCTCGTTCTGTCATCGAGGCGCTGGTGAAGCAGAACGACGCCCTGAAGCAGCAGTTGCAGGCGCATGAGTCTGGGCTCGCCAAGGAGCAGTTGCGCGAGCACGGCGAGAACAAGCGGGCCGAGTTGAAGGCCGGCGTGGACGTTTTCCTCGAGGGCATGAAGCACGGTCACGAGACGCAGATGGCAGAACGCGAAGGCGCGCAATTAGTCGCAGAGAGTCAAAATGGCCAGTGAAATCGTCACGCTCGATTCCTCCAACCTGTCCGCGATCATTCAGGACGCCACCGGAGAGCCGCTGGAGAAGCCCAAGGAGGAGGCGAAGCCCGAATCAAAGCCAGAGCCCAAGGCTGATGCGAAAGCCGCTCCGGCTGCTGCCAAAGAGGCTACAGAAGACGAGGACGGGTTAACGCCCGAGGAGCGCAAGGATCTCACGCGCAAGATGCAGGTGGCCGTGGGCAGGCGGCACCGGCAGATGCGGGAGGCCCAGGAGCAGGCCGCGAGGGATGCGGCCGAGCGCCGCCGCGCAGAGGAGCGGGCTGAAGCGGCTGAGCGGGAGCTGGCGAAGTTCCGTGAGCAGCCTAAAGTCGAGGCCGAGAAGCCGAAGGAGCCGCAGCCGGCCGACTTCGAGAGCACCGAGGCTTATATGGCCGCGCGGGTGAAATGGGAAGTCTCTCAAGAACTCGCCCGTGAGCGCGAGGAGCGGCGTAAGGCCGATGAGCAGGCAGAGCAGGAGCGGATTCTCAATGCCGCCCGCGAGCGGATTGCCCGCGCGATCGAGCTCGTACCGGACTTCGAGGACATCACCGGGTCTGTTGACCTCAACGTGCCACCTCATATCGCCGGCTACATGCAGGAATCGGAGATGTTCGCGGAGTTAGGTTACCACTTCGCGCAACATCCAGAGGAACTCGAGGCGTTGGCGGCGATGAAACCCGCTGCTTCCCTTGTTGCACTTGGAAAAATTGAGAGTAAGCTATCCCCATTCGCACCAGCGAAAGAAGACGGCGCAAAGCCGAGCACCGAAACGGACGCAAGTCCGAGCCGACCCCGCGTATCAGCGCCCGTGATCCGGCCGTTGAGTCCGCGCGGAGCTCCGCAGCCAGAAGTGACGGAAACCGAGACCAACTCTCGCTCATCCGTCAGATCGTTTGCGAAGCGCACCGGCGTCGATCTCACGCGAAGACAGAGGCACTGAGAGGCGGCAACATCATGCTCCCGCTTGTAAGGTGCTTCCTTGGCCAACCAACTCCTCACGATCAGCACGATCACCAATCGTGCTTTGCCGGTGCTCGCCAACGAGCTGATCGTCACTGACAAGTTCAACCGGCAGTACGACAAAGAATTCGGGCAGAAGGGCAAGAAGATCGGCGCGACCTGCAACATCAGGTTGCCCCCCCGGTATCTCGGAACCTTCGGCCCCGCCCTCAACGTCGAGCCGAGCACGGAAAACTACGTGCCGGTGTCGATCCTCTACCAGTACCACGTCGATATTCAGTTCAACA
>VFSW01010837.1_pt1 | contig 12883 bp, 7 predicted proteins | sample 5358111 | NCBI WGS metagenome assembly VFSW01 (sample SAMN11554181, study PRJNA540505) | mine drainage metagenome | isolation source: sediment from site ElyBrook_90M | place: USA: Ely Copper Mine, Vershire, VT | collected 2017 | reverse complement strand
CCGGGCAGAACTGGAAGCTCAAAGGCCCCACCACCCGCTACGACGTGAATTTCGTAATCCGCGCGCAGGATATTGCGTTCATGCCTGCCGCCGGGGGCAAACGCGCCGGCAAAGTTCTCCTTGGAGTGAAAGCCTATGATCGCAGCGGCCAGCCGGTGAACTGGGCTGGCGGAATCGACGCGATGGATGTAGAACCCGCCACCTATGCGTCGATTCAGAAGACGGGCATTCCCGCCCACATCGCCATCGACCTGCCTGCCCACAGCGATGTCGAACTCGTCACCGGCGTCTACGATCTGGGCACCGGCCTGGCCGGCACCCTGGAAATCCCCGTCACCTCCGCCGTCTCGACGGCCAGCGCACCCGCGCCGACGGCCCGGAAGACCCCATAGCGCCCGGTCCCCGGAGCGTCCGGCTCATTTTTCCAAAAATGTGTGTGCGTTCATGCGCACATTTGCCTGCCGGCTGTGTGCTTCCAGGCAGTCACTTTCAGGTGCGCGGAGCAACCCGCCACTGTGCGCTTCAATGCACACAATTGAGAGCCCGCATCGCGCTACACCGCACCCGCGCAGTCTGCCCTATTGCCCCATGGCCGTCGCTCCCGGCGCATGCAGATACCGGCTGGCAAAGGTCAAAAACGTAGGCCAGTTCGGCCCCGGCGTGTGCCCGCCCGCGTGCTGCCTGAAGGCCACATCTCCCTCAATCAAAGGGGTTTCCATCGGCGGAAATGCCGTCGTTCCCATGTCTTTCTTGCCCAGCAGCCGGTACACCGGTCCCGCACCGGCCGCCGCCATGAACATGCCCTTGGCGTCCGCCCAACCATCCCCGTCGGTCGCCCCGCCGCTGATGAAAACCGGCCGGGGCGCCACCAGGGCAATCAGCTCATTGGAATCCACTGGCAGATCGCCCGTGTTAAGTAAGCTGTCGTATTTCAGAAAGTTACCCGCCATCCAGTGGTACTCGCTCGCGGCCGCCACATTGCCGATCTGCTCCCCGAAATGGTGCCGGTAGAGCTTCGCGCCCGACTCGCCCGAGGAGCTGATGTACCCGATCGCAAAACGCTGATCATAGGCCATCGCCACCAGAGATGCCTTCCCATACCGCGAGTGGCCCTCAATCCCTATCTGCTTTGCATCCACATCTTTATCGGTCTCAAAGTAGTCCAGCGCCCGGCTCGCGCCCCACGCCCAGGCCTTCAGCGCACCCCACTGGTCCGGCGTGCGCGGCTCACCCCTGTTCGCCAGCCCAATGATGCCTTCGCTCAACCCCGCACCGTTGTCCGGCTGTGCGCTTGTTGGCACATACTCCGCATACCCCCAGCCCCGCGCAAGCACCTGCTGCTCCCACGTAGGCCCATCCCCAGGCTTCGGCGCAAATTGCGGAAACCGCTTCACCAACAAAGCCATCAACTCTCTGCTGAATGCCAGTTCCATGATGACGGGCACAGGGCCCTTGGCATTGGCAGGGGTGGTCAGTGTCAGATCGAGATTGACCGTGATCTTCGGATCGGCGGAGTTGTCCACGCGCCCCACGAGCGTCTTCGTCACGACTGGCACATCGCCGTTTTTCTCCTGCTTTACGCTCACCACTTTCCAGGTGACTTTGGGCAAGTTGGCGGGTGTGCGGCCGAGGATTTCGCGGTCAAACAGCTCCAGAATCTGCGGACGACGCACCGTCCACCATTGCTTTGCTGTCGTCACCGGCTGGCCATTGTTCATCGCCAGTGGATCGGGCACATTGGTGTAGATCGCCGCTTTCGACTCGTCGTAGTTCGCCGCGTTGGGAGCTCCTTTGTCGCCGCTGGCTCCGGGACGAAGTGCTTTGATGCCGAGCAGATCCATCATGTGTTGGTGATCCTTTTCTGAGGCGGCCTCGATGGCCAGCTGCTCCGGCGTGGGCTTGAAGGCTGGCGGAGCGGGCGCGGGCGTCTTTGCGGGCGCATCCTGCGCCGGAAGCCGCAAATCCCCGGTACAACACAATAGAACGATCGCCAGCAGCACAGCTACGCGTTGCATATTCCATCCCACAGTATTCATCGGCATTCCGCCCCCCATATGCGCCTTTTGAACGAAAAGAGAAACGGCAACAAGAATATCGATCTACTCCAAATCCTGCAAGGAAATCGGCCTCATCTCTTTTGTGTTCGCCTACCCCATCGGAATCTGCCCATTCAAGTCCCCTCTATATGCGCCGATGAAATCCACGAACCCCACGTGAAAGGTCCTTTCAACATGGCTTGGCTTCGTAACCTCTCCGTCTCCCGTAAGTTTCTTTACGCCTTTGGCACCGTGTGCGGCCTCTGTGTGCTGCTGGGTTGTTTCACCTTTCTTACCTTCCGCAGCGTCAGCGCAAACACAACCGATGTGAGTGCAAATGCATTTCCCTCCGTGGTGCATCTGGCCGATGCCCGTGGCGCGATGGATGTCCTCCGTCGGGAGGATCTTGACCTGATGCTGTGCCAGACCCCGGCATGCACATCCGCGCATATCGCCCAGCGCCGGCAGGCCATCGCGGACTATCAAGACAACATCAGGGCCTATGAGGCGTCAATCGATTACCCGGACGAACGGGAAATGTATCAGAAATTCTCGGCCGCCTTTCAGAAATATGTCGAAGTCAGCAATCACGGTCAGGCGCTACTTGCTTCCGGCAACTCCGGCGATGCCCTTGACATCCTTGGTGGAGACGCCTCCATTGCTCTCTTTTCCTCCGCTTTGGAAGCAATCAACGCTGATATCGAGTTGAATGTGAAAGCTGGCGCGGAAAGCGCCTCGCAAGCCTCGCGCTCCAGCCGTCGAGCCATATGGATCAATGCCAGCGTCACTCTGGCGATCGTGCTTCTTTGCGCCGGCATCGGCAGATTGCTGACCCGTCTTATCGTGCCGCCCCTGCAGGCCGCCACTGCCGCCCTCGAGCGAGTGGCCGAAAGAGACCTGACGGTAGGCGTGGAGGTGTCGGGCAAGGATGAGATAGGTCGCCTCTCCTCGGCGCTCAACACCAGCGTTGCCGCAATGCGCAGCGTCCTGCAGTCTGTGGCGCATGGTGCAGACACGCTTTCTGCGGCAACTTCTGAAATCAGCGCCCGTTCCGTGCAGACAGCCAGCAACGCAAATACCCAATCCAGCAAAACCAACCAGATTGCCGCGGCTGCGCAGGAGATGACAGCCACCATCGGAGAAATCAGCCATAACGCCGAAAGCGCCGCCCGCGCCAGCCGCGTCTCTGCGGACACCGCCAATCAGGGCGGTGCCGTCATGCAGGCTGCCGCCGTCACGATGGAAAAGATCGCCGCGGCCACAGGCACCGTGTCAGAACGAATGAATTCTCTGGCCCATCGCTCTGAGGAAATCGGCAAGGTCGTCAGTGTGATCCAGGAGATCAGCGAGCAGACCAACCTGCTGGCGCTCAACGCTGCAATCGAGGCCGCACGCGCCGGTGAGCATGGCCGCGGCTTTGCCGTCGTTGCTGGTGAGGTCCGCCGCCTTGCCGAACGTACAAAGGGCGCAACAGAGGAAATCGCTTCCACAATTCGTAGCATTCAGGACGAGACCCGCAGCACGCTCCAGGTGATGCAGGACAGCCACACCGCCGTCGAGATCGGCATGGGGGAGACAGCACGCGCACGCAAGAGTCTCGAAGCAATCATCGAGTCCTCACGCCACGTTGAACACCAGATTCAGCTCATCGCTACCGCCGCCAGCCAGCAAACTTCGGCCTCGGGTGAAATATCCGAGTCCGCCGGCCAAATCTCGCAACTGGCGGTTGAGAATTCCCATGGAGCCGAAGAGGCCGTTGAAGCCCTCAAGAATCTCGCTACCCTGGCCGGCGACCTCGATGGCATGATTCGCCAGTTTCACTTGCAGGATTCCCGGCAAGCCAACGGCGCCTTCTTTGGCGGCGCCAAGCCTTCGCTGCAGTACTCTCCACGTACAGTGCCTGTGTAATCCTCGCGCACCTCCATCTGAACCGGCCCCGGCGAACCCCAGCACAAGCCGGGGCCTTGCTTTTTGCGCTGCTGATCACTGATTTCCACCCTCACATTCCTACCCCGTGAATCTACCCCGTCCCCTACCATCGCGCTGTGGTAGCCTCCGTTTTAGAGCCTGCGCAGCGTCCCCGTACAACGCGCCACTGCCATTTCTGCAACCAACCCACTGGGAGACAACTCCATGAGCGCCGTCAGATACGACCTCACCGTCATCGGTTCCGGACCTTCCGGGCAACGTGCTGCCGTGGCCGCCTCCAAAATGAAAAAGCGCGTGGCCGTCGTCGAGTCCCGCTCTGTCGTCGGCGGCGTCTGCATCAACACCGGAACCATCCCTTCCAAGACCATGCGCGAAGCCGTGCTCCATCTTTCCGGTTATAACTATCGCTCGGTCTATGGAATGAATTACCGGGTTAAGGACAAAATCACCATGGCCGACCTGGCCTTTCGAGTGCAGGGCGTCATCAAGACAGAGGTGGATGTTACAGAGGCCCAGCTCTCGCGTAACGGCATCGATGTGGTGCATGGCATCGCCCGCTTCGTCGACGCCCACCAGGTCCGCGTCGAAGGTCCCCAGACCGACACCACCCTCGAATCCGACCGCATCATCATCGCCGTTGGCACCAAACCGGCCTCCTCGCCAAAGGTTCCCATCAATGGCCGCACCATCGTCAACAGCGATCAGATTCTCGACCTTCCGGACCTGCCCCGCTCGCTGATCGTCGTTGGCGGCGGCGTCATCGGCGTCGAATACACCTGCATGTTCGCCATCCTTGGCGTCCGCGTCACCCTCATTGAAAAGCGCAACAAGCTACTCGAATTCGCTGACCAGGAGATCGTCGAGTCGCTCAGCTATCACCTGCGCGACAGCCGTGTCACCCTCCGGCTCGGCGAGGAAGTCCAGAGTGTCGAGGAGCTGGCAGACGGCGGCGTGGTAGCCAATCTTGAAAGCAAAAAAAAGGTTTCCGGCGATGCTCTGCTCTACGCAGTGGGCCGGCAGGGTAACGTGGACGATTTGAACATGGCCGCCGCCGGCTTAGAAGCTGACAATCGCGGCCGCATTCCCGTCGACGAGCACTACCAGACCAAAGTCGAGCACATCTATGCCGTCGGGGACGTGGTCGGATTCCCGTCGCTTGCCTCCGTCTCCATGGAGCAGGGTCGCATCGCCGCTGCGCGAGCCTTTGATGACCACTCCGCCACGTCCAACCCAAGCTTTTACCCCTACGGGATCTATACCATCCCCGAGATCAGTTTCATCGGCAAGACTGAAGAGCAGTTGACCGACGAGGATGTGCCCTATGAAGTCGGTATGGCTTACTACCGCGAAACCGCACGCGGCCAGATTCGCGGCGACACCACAGGCCGCCTCAAGCTCGTCTTCCACCGTGACACCCGCAAGGTACTGGGCGTCCATATCATCGGCGAAGGCGCCAGCGAGCTGGTCCACATCGGCCAGGCCGTAATGACCCTTGGCGGCACGATGGATTACTTCATTGAGACTGTCTTTAACTACCCCACCCTCGCCGAGTGCTACAAGGTTGCGGCCTTCAACGGCCTGGGCCGCCTGCATCGCTATCAGGCGGAGTAAAAGGAGTCCCCCATGTCCAGCGCCATCGGCGTCGTCATGACCGAACACATCGTAGGCGGAAGGCTTGAAGATCAGCGTCTAGCCGGCAAACTGCTGCGCTATCCCAATGACACTGCCGAGTTGGACGCTCTGGTGGCCATCCCCGGTGGAGAACTGGTCGAGTTGATCGCACAGCAGGTGCTGACTCTGGCCGCAAATCGATCTGATCCCGTGGACGCCATTGGAGTCGCCGTTCCGGGCGTCGTCCGCCACGGCATCGTCGAGGATTCACCCAACCTTGCCCAGATCAAAGGAATGCGCATGGCCGAAGAACTGGGCCGCGTGCTCAACGCAAAAGGCATCACCGCTCCGGTGCATATCTGCAACGACGCGGATGCCATCGCCGCCGGCGTCGCAGCCACGCGTGGCCAGCTCAACAAACTCACCCGTGTCTGGACGATCGGCAACGGCATTGGCTACGGCCGTTGGCCCTACGTGGAAGGCGTCTGGGAGGGCGGACATATCACGGTGAGCCTTGACCCGAAAGAGCGCTTCTGCGGATGCGGCGGCATCGGCCACCTGGAGGGCATCATGGGCTACCGGGCTATGCGGATGCGCTTCCTGGACTTGGAACCGGAAGAGGTCTTTACCCTTGCCAAACAGGGCGACACCCGTTGCAGAGAGTTCGTCAATTTGTGGCACCGTGCGCTGGCCGCTGCCACCGCCTCGTTCATTCATCTGGCCGGGCCGGGGCGCTTCTACTTTACCGGCCACAACGTTGGCTTTCTCGACCTGCCCGTGCTGCGCGGCCACCTGGAAACCATGGTGAAGATGAGCCCGCTGCTCAGCTATTCGCTGGAGATTCTGGAGCCGGACGACGAGACCGCGCTCATCGGCGCGGGCGTGAGTGCGTTGCGAGCGCTGACCTGGTAGGGAATGAGCTGCCAACAGCTGGTGATTCGACTTGCCTGGCTTCGGCGTCTGGCGAACGCATTACAGGGAAGCCTGCTTCGCCTCAGCACTGCCGCAGATAGGTCCGCGAAAGCCGGTCATGCCAGCACAGATGATCCTCGTCGAAGATGCACCAGGCCGTGCCTAGCCCGAACGGCAACAGCGACAGCAGCGTAGCTCCCAGCCTCGCTCTCCGCTGTGCGCGTGTCGGATATTCATCGTCAAACGTGCAGAGGGCGATTCCGGCATATTTCATTCCCGGTGTGATGCCCGCCAGAATCAGAAACAGTGTTTGATAGAGTGCAGCCGCTGTAGCCAGCGCGGCCAGCGCGGCCAGCTCAGCCGGTTTTGCAGCAGGCACGTGGTTCATGCGGCTTAGCGCCGCCTCTGCCAGTACGCAAACAGTCCCGAAAATGAGCGCCGCGTCCACTACGCTTGCCATCAGGCGCAGTCCAAGCGGAGCCAGTTGCAGGCCTGCAACCTTCCCTGCCGCAACGTTTTCGTCTTCCGCTGTCGACCCGGGCTGATCATCAAACTCGATCCCCGACCACTCCGGTCCGCTCCATGAAGGCGCGGGTGGCTCCGCATCGGTCGCAAGTGTTGCGGGCTCAATCGAGATCGTGCTCGGGTCCACCTCAAAAATACTGAGCTGGCCAAACATCTCTCCCAGCGCATCCCGCCGCGCTCCGGCCATCCGCGGACGAACACGCCGCGTGGCCACTAGCTCACGCGGAAACTGAATCAGGTTGGCATGGATCGGCTGCGCAGGCTCCACGGGCTCAATCTGCTGCTCGGCGCCCTTGTACTGTGCCCGACCACCGTCGTGCGCCTTCTGGTCACTTGCGGCACTTGCAATCCGCCGTTCTTGCGACATGTAGGCGGCGGAGGCCACCGCTGAGCGCTGCGGCATGTCCGGCTCCCAGCGAATCTCCAACGGCGGAGCTGAAGCCGCGACCACCGGCTCTTGATTCAATGCGAAATCCTCGTCCTGTCGTACGGAAGCCCTCGCTCTCCTGTGACTCGCGGCCTCCTCGTCATATTCCGATTCTTCTTTCGAGGCCGTCTCCAGGTTGTCCAGGGCCACCTGCGCTGCAGCTTGCGCCTCAAGCGCGGCGCGAGTTGCAGCCTCCGCTGCACGCAGCGCCGCACGCGCCTCCGCAGCCTGCATCTCGCTGTAGCTGGGCGCTTTGGCATAGCGGGCGGCTACCCGCGCGGCCGCCTGGGTCGCACGGCTGCTGGCTACACTCTCTTGCTCCACGGGATGATCCTGATCCACGACGGAAAGGCCCTTACGGCTCTTGTGCGCCGCAAGACGACGATTCACTTCCTGCTTCCACGATGGTATGGGAGCGGGCTGGCTAACCAGTGTGCTCAAATCTCCAGTTTCCCTTCTGACACCGTCTCCGGTCCGCCGCCGGGTACGGAACTGCTGTTCAGGTCCGCGCCTTCCAGCCCTCAATTGGCCGCCGCGGACGTTGCTCGCATAAGAGCCAGGAGGTTGGGCGAGATCCTGCAGATCATCCCGGTGGAGACTTCCGCGTTACCTGACTCTCCGAGTTCTCTCGTCTGCTGCCAGAGTCGTTCGAAGTGCGTCCCATGCAACAGAGCCCGCATTTGCTATGCTGGCCTTGGTCCTGGGATGCATCCTCGTAATTTCGTGTTTATCACGCTGCTGCCCCTCTGTCACCTGCAACTTGCGGGACAGGTGTTGACCAATGCGTTACCCCCAGCGGTGATAACCTCCTCAGCCCAGACAAGCGCTGCGCAGTTGCCAGACGATCCCGGCCAGTACGTACTGCCCGTTGCTCAGCCTGAACCGCTTCCCGCTTCCGGCGTGCCTGTCCGCTGGGAGGCCGAGCAGCAGACCCGCGTCGGCGATATCTGGACGCTGAGCGGCGAAGTCGTTGTTTACTATCGCGACTACATTCTTCGCGCCGACAAGGTCATCTATCACCAGTCCACTACGGAACTCAATGCCGAGGGCCATCTTCAAGTCACGGGCGGACCCCAGGATGCCTACATCACCGCATCGCACGGCGACATGCGCCTCGACACTCACACGGCGCGCTTCTTTGACGTCGACGGTTCTCTGGGAATCCGCCGCAGCGGAACCACGGTTGTCTACTCCACGCCCAACCCATTTCTCTTTCACGGCAGAGTGCTGGTCCAGAATGGCGAAGGCAACTACCGAATCATCGATGGTTCGATGACCAACTGCCGCCTGCCTCATCCCGATTGGCAACTCATCTCCCATGCCATCAGTGTTGCCAATGGCGAGGCTTCCACCTCAAATACGCTCTTCAAACTGCTCGGCATCCCTGTCTTTTATCTGCCCTACCTGCGACATCCCGTCAACGACAATGGACGCGTCAGCGGACTGCTGATTCCCGTCGTCAGCAGCGGATCGTCCATTCGCGGCTACACCTTCGGCGAACAGGTCTACTGGGCGATCAACCGCAGCATGGATATGGTGGTCGGCGCCGAATACTTCAGCAAGCGCGGCTTTGCGCCCGACGGAGACTTCCGCTACAAGGGCGCTGGCCTGGACAACCTGACTGTACGCTGGAATGCGCTGCTCGATCGAGGCATTGCGCAGGAAGTAACCACGGGGCCGCAGGCAGGCACCACGACGAGGGTCAACCAGGGCGGCGTCGATATCCTTGCCATGGGCCGCAAAGACCTGTCTCCTGAAACCCGCATTGCGGGCAATGTAGAGTACCTCTCCAGCTATGTCTACCGGCTCGTCTTTGCTGACGTCTATTCGCAGGCCGTGAACTCCCAGGTGCAGAGTGACGTGTCCATCACCCATGCTCACAACGGATTCGTCCCGTCAGTAGCCATAGATCGCTTTCAGACATTTGCCAGCACCCAGACCGGCGATGAAGTGAGAATCCTGCATCTTCCCGAACTCCGTTACGATGTGCTTGACCAGCCGCTGGGCAGCTCGCCCCTCTACTGGGGCGTGGCCTCCTCGACTGGCTATCTCAGCCGCTCCGAACCCCACTTCCATGCACGCAACATTGGCCGCGTCGATCTCTACCCCCATCTCAGCCTGCCCATGGTCGCTGCCGGCTGGAGCATCATCCCTGAAGCCGCGTTGCGCGACACTCTCTACTCCGGCAGCCAGACACCCGACCTGACTGGAGCCAACCAGGGGATTCCCGCCATCAGCCATGATCCGCTCAATCGCCTCGATTTCGAAGCCTCCATTGACTTGCGTCCGCCGTCCGTCGAGCGCGACTTCACTTTGACTCGCTGGAACCGCCAGTTGCGCCACGTCATCGAGCCCGAGATGATTTACAGATTCGTGGGCGGAATCGGGTCCCAGGCTCGCAACGTCCTCCTCATGGATACCTCGGACATTGCAACCAACACCAACGAAGTCGGCTACTCACTCACCCAGCGCTTCTACCTGAGCCCGGTGAATCAGCAACCTTGCACTGCCGCCGCCGCACCGGCCCCAGGAAGCTGCAACGCCACGCCGCGCGAGTGGGCCAGTTGGCAGATTGCACAAAAGCTCTTCATTGATCCCAACTTTGGCGGCGCACTCATTCCCAACCGCCGCAACGTTTTCGACTCTACCCTGGACTTGAGCGGCGTTGCCTTCCTGACCGTCCCGCGCAATCTTTCGCCGGTCATCTCGCGTCTTCGCTTTGAGGCCATCAAGAACCTTCGCGTCGAGTGGGACATGGACTACGACCCAAGAATGGGCCGGCTAGGCGCAGACAATCTCTATGCCGGCTATAGTTGGGGCGACACCACAGTGGGCCTGGGGCACGCCCTGCTGAACGCCGTCGATGAGCAGGGCAGCGCCGCCTCCACCATCCAGAGCCAACAGGTACAGCCGTTCCTCTACATCGGCAAGCCCAGCCGGACCGGCTTCAACCTCGCCGCCAACGGCGGGTATGACTTCGTCCAGGGCGCACTGCAATATGCCGGGGTACAGGCCGTCTACAACTGGGACTGCTGCGGCCTTACCCTCGGTTACCGGCGCTTCCAGCTAGGAACCGTAGGCTCGGTCAGCCGCGACGAGACCGAATGGCTCTACAGTTTTACGCTGGCCAACTTCGGCTCCGTAGGCGATATCCGCCGCTCCAATACCGTCTTCCGCGATCCATCGCAACCGCCTGCCTACTAGGCCCCTTTTCATTGCAGCAGCCAGGGTCCTGCGCGCCAAAAGCCTGTTTGCCTTTTTCCTCCTCCCTCGTCAACTTTGTTGAGTACTGCGCCAAAGGGATATGGCGGGCACCCCTCCGCTTCGCTGGAGTATCCTTTTCAGAGAGGATTTCCACTTGCCGCGTTTTCATTTTCTGGCTGGCCTGCTCGTACTGGGCCTCGCTGTGGGCTGTAAGGCCCAACCCGCTTCGCAAAGTTCGCCTGACCTGGCGCTTAATCGGCGCATCGAGGTCATGGTTCGCTCCCAGTTCAACGTACCGCAGGACTACGACGTCACCGTCGGTGCGCGCAAGCCCAGTCAGATCAATGGATATGACACGCTGCCCGTTACGCTCTCTCGCGGCCCCAAGTCTACAGTGGTCGACTTCCTCATTTCTACTGACGGCAAAACGCTTGCCCGCCTCGACACCTTTGACTTGGTCAAGAACCCCGCGTTGAACATCGACATCGCAGGGCGTCCCATCCGCGGCAATCCGACGGCTAAGGTCACCGTCATCAATTTCGACGACCTGGAGTGCCCCTTCTGCGCCCGTATGCATGAGTCGCTCTTTCCCTCTACCATGGAGCGCTACAAGAACAAGGTGCGCTTTATCTACAAGGACGACCCACTCACTGAAATCCATCCTTGGGCCATGCATGCGGCCGTCGACGCTAATTGCCTTGCCGCGCAGAGCGGCGATGTCTATTGGACTTATGTGGATTACCTCCACTCGCACGGCCAGGAGATTACCGGCGAAGACCGCAATGTGACCAAGAGCTTTGCGACTCTGGACCGCATCGCCCGCCAAGAGGCCACGATCGCCAAACTCGACGAAGCCAAGCTCGATGCCTGTCTGACCAAGCAGGACGAAACCCAGGTTCGCGCATCCGCCAAGGAAGCGGATGCGCTTGGCGTCGATGGAACTCCAGCTCTGTTCATTGATGGAGAGCGCATCGGTGGCGCCGTCCCTGAACCGCAAATTTGGCTGGTGATTGACCGCGCACTGCGCGCCGTGGGCGAGGAACCGCCACCTGCTGCGCCTGAGCAGCCTGCCAACAAGGCGCCCGCAGGCAGGTAGGAAAATATGGTCTAAGCGCAGCCGCACGTTGCTAATGTTGGTCGGCCCTATCATGGCCCCGGCCTGGGGATTTATCCTTGAAGGCAAGGACCATTGCGGCTCCTCAGGAGACATCAGGTTGCAAGTCGAAGCTCTTTTTTTTCAGCGCCGTCGTTTTGCCCGGCTGACTCTTTCCAGCGCCTTGCTCCTGGGCGCCGTTGCCGGCTGTCACCGCCCCCCTTCGCCGGACGTGATGGCCACCGTGAACGGCAAAGAGATCATGCGCTCCGAGGTGGAGAAGTATTACATGGCCAGTCTTGGTGACAATCCTCAGCAGCCCAGCCATGAGCAGGCCGACATCGTTCGTCTGAACATCCTCAAGCAGATGATCGAGGATGAGATTCTCCAGCAACGCGCGGCCAAACTCAACCTCGCCGCCAGTGATGAAGATGTGAACGCCAAGCTGACCGAGATGAAGGCGCCATTCACGCAGGAAGAGTTCGACAAGCAACTCAAGCAGCGCAATATCACTCTGGACGATCTGAAGCGTGACCTCCGCCGCTCCCTTACCCAGGAAAAGCTGCTCAACAAGGAGATTGAGTCCAAGATCAACATCACCGATGCCGACATCAGTAACTACTACAACGCACACAAGGCGGACTTTAATCTGATTGAGCCGCAGTACCACCTGGCGCAGATTGTCGTTACCACCACTCCGCCGCAGCAGCCCGGCAGCCTGCCCAATAAGGCTCCCAGTGAAGCGGAAGCGCGCAAGAAAATACAGGCGCTGCTGAATCGGCTGCAAAGTGGCGAGGACTTTGGCGCCGTCGCCATGACCTCTTCCGACTACACCAGCAACGCCTCAAACGGCGGCGATATGGGCTTTGTCGGCGAAACAGCGCTGCACGGCGATCCTGAAGCCTACGACGCCATCAGCAATCTAAGGCCTGGCCAGATAACGGGGATCCTGCCGGTGTATGACGGCACAGGGCCAGGAAGACGGATCGTCGCGTTCACCATCTTCAGGCTGATCTCAAAGGAACCTGCAGGACAACGTGCCATGAATGATCCCCGCGTACAGCAGGCGATTCGCCAGCAACTGCGCGAGGCGCACGCACAACTGCTCAAAAATGCCTACTTCGAGATGCTTCATGACCAGGCCAC
>VFSW01010836.1_pt1 | contig 12884 bp, 12 predicted proteins | sample 5358111 | NCBI WGS metagenome assembly VFSW01 (sample SAMN11554181, study PRJNA540505) | mine drainage metagenome | isolation source: sediment from site ElyBrook_90M | place: USA: Ely Copper Mine, Vershire, VT | collected 2017 | reverse complement strand
CAACGTATGCGGAGGGATGTGTGACGCTGACGCTCGATATCACGAAGGACTCCACACGCGGCGAATTGTACGCTGCGTCGCGCAACTAATGTAAGCGTGCGGCGACGCGCGCAAGTACAGGCTCTCATTCGTCACAGGAAGTGATAGATGAGAGCCTGTTGTTCAATGTCGCGTGATCATACGCCGTAATTCTTTCTTATAGCCGACAACTACGGACTATGGTGGTCAAGAGTCTACATGACCGAACAAGTGAAGCTGACCAGCTGGCGCATGCGCATCGAGTGACTCAGTATGGCGTATCAATTTCGCGCTGACGCTGTATGATGTTGGCATGGCGGGTTAAGTGGGAGACAATGACGACGCCAGGGAAAAGACGAGTCGGGAGGCAGGGCGATGAGCGATCAGGATGCGGGGCCGGGCGATGCGGGTAGTGCGCCCACGCATGTTGTGACCTGCTTTTTGTTGCGGCGTGACCGTGGCCATGATGAGGTGCTGCTGGCCAGGCGCAGTGAACGTGTACGAACATATCGCGGCGCGTGGGGCGCGATCAGCGGCTACATCGAGCCGCAGGTAACGCCACTCGATCAGGCGTATCAGGAGATGCTCGAAGAGACAGGCTTCCAGCCGTCTGATGTGCTGCTACTGCGCGAGGGCGAGCCACTGGCGTTCCGCGACGCGAGCATCGCGCAGGATTGGGTTGTGCATCCCTTCCTCTTTCTGGCGCTGCGCCCAGACGCCGCTCAGCGCGACTGGGAGGCGCGGGCGTTCGCATGGATAGCGCCAGAGCGAGCGCAGGAACTCCCAACAGTTCCGCGATTGGCGGAAGCGCTTGCGCGGGTGTATCCACCGCTGGAAGCGCAGGGCAGATAGATGCCTGCGTCGGATGATGCCTTTGTCGCTGCGCATGGCGAAAACAGCGCGGCAGTTGAGCAGATTCGCAATGATCGCGAGCATGGCGCGAGGTGGCTGGCGCGGGCGGCGGCGCGGTCGCTCGTCAGCGCCACGACAGGCGCCGATGCGCCAGAAGCGCGGCTGGCGCGAACACAGGCGCTTGCGCGCGAGCTGGCGCATGTGCGGCCCAGCATGGCAGCTATCGCCAACACGGTAGCGCATATCTGGTGGACTGCGCAGCAGGCGGGAGAACCTGCGGCGCAGTTGGCCGCAGTACGTGCGGAAGCGAGCGCTGTGGAAGCGCGCTGGGAGATGGCGCTGTCGCACATGATAGGCTGGGCGCGAGGCGCCTTGCAGCAGACACGCGGCGCTGTCTATACGCTCAGCCGCTCAAGTTCGGTGGAGGGTGTACTGACCACGCTGGCGCGTGAGCGTGCGTCGAGCGATCCACTGCGCGTGATTGTGAGTGAATCGCGTCCTGGCGCAGAGGGCGTTGCGCTTGCGCGGGCGTTGGCGCTGGCAGGCGCGCAGGTAACGCTGGCTGTTGACGCCGCTTGCGCAACCCTGATAGATGGCGCCGGGATGGTGATCGTCGGCGCGGATAGTATTCGAGCCGACGGGGCTGTCGTGAACAAGGTTGGCACTCGCACACTTGCGCAGGTGGCGCTTGCGGCTGGCGCGCCTGTCTATGCGCTGGCGGAAACACTCAAGATTTCACCGCCATCCTACCCGCTGGTCATCGAGGAGATGGAGTCGGAAGAACTCCTGCCGGAACCAGTTGTGGGAATCTTTCCGCGCAATATCTATTTCGATGTAACACCCGCCTCGCTCATAACAGGTGTGGTTACAGAGGTGGGCTTGTTGTCAGCCAGCGCGATTGGGGCGATAGCGGAGCAGGCCGAACGCGCCTACCAGGCGCTCATGCGTCCGTAGCAGGCGGCTTTGCAGGTGGGATGACGGCGAGCAGCGCTCTGGCATAGGCCTCTTCCACGCTCTGGCAATCGAGAAAATCCGCAGCTAGCATGATGCGATAGCGAGCTTTCCACTTGCGAGCGGCGGCGGGAGGCAGACGAAAAAGGGTATAGCTGGGGGCGAAGCGCTCCAAATGCCTGCGTAGTTCGACTTCACCAACCTCGGTAATACCGTACGTCTGGAGCTGTTTGATGAGGTCGTTGGAGAGTGGCAGTTCAGCCGCCTGTTCGTTGGTAGCCATCGCATAGGACTCCTCGGCGTTGGAGTATCTGCTACAGTTCAGCCAGATATGAGATGATAGGCGCGCAGCCTGATAGGCGCGCGGCGCGATATGCTCGCAGTGTAGACAGCGCTTGCGCTGATCGTCAAACAGTCTGGGGGGAAGAGGTATGGATGAGCAGGCGCAAGTCGAAACCCCCAGTCGCGCGGGCAGAATAGGGATAACGCTTGCCGATCTCGGTACGAGGATAGAATGCCTTCTCTCCAGTGATGCGCCTGGTGCGCCGACGACGTATCGCGCCACGACATTCGACCGACCTCCAGCGCCAGATGAAGTTATTGCGCGGGTAGTGGGCCTTGTGAGCGCGCTCACCTCTTCACAAGGTGTTCCCCTTGTTAGCGCAGGGGTTGCGGTATGGGGGCGTGTGGATTCGTCGCGTGGTGTGGTTACTGACGCACACTATGGCGAAGCGTGGGCAGATGTCCCGTTCACTGAGCGGCTGAGTCGGGCGCTTGGGATTCCCGTGCGACTGACGACAGGAGTGCGAGCAGCGGCGCATGCGGAATATCTCTGGGGCGCGGGACACGGACAATCGCCGCTACTGTATGTTTCCCTTGGTCGGACGGTGGCCAGCGCAATTCTCACACATGGCGAGCCGCTGATTGGCGCGCACGATGATGAAGGGCGGCTCGGCCATTGGCAGACCGGACACGCTGGGCCGCGCTGCGTCTGTGGCGCGGTGGGGCATCTGGAGCCGTTTGTCTCGGCGCAATCGCTTGTCCGGTTGGCGATTGGTCTTGCGGCTGACGATAGCGAGACGCTGGATGCGATTCTTCGCGTGACCAGTGGAAGAGCCGAGGCGCTGACAGTGTCGCAGCTCGTGTCCCTGGCCAGCCAGGGCGTGGCTCCACTTCAGGATCTAGTACACTATGCGCAGGATGCGCTAGCGGGCGCGCTGGCGAATCTGGTGGTCACGCTCGATCCGGCGATCATTCTCATTGGTGGCGCGTTCACCGCCGCCGATGTGGCGTTTTTCGACAGTCTGCGGGATCGCCTTTCGAAGCAGCTCGCCCATTATGGCGCCATACCGACACTTGCTCCGGCGCAGGCTGGCGCGCGCGGGGCAGTGACAGGGGCGATGGCGCTTGGCTCGCCTGGATGACCAGCTCGCGTTGAAGCGCTCGGATAGCGGCATGCTCTGCTGGTGGCGCAGGCGTGGCATAATGGAGCAGAAGCGCCAGCCGTAAAGCTGAGGGCGAGAGACACGCGGGGCTGCGCTTCCGCCTGTGGATGGAGGAGTGACGACGCCTGTGGTCGTGAGCAATGACCGTTTGAACCAATTAGGCAACCTGACGGGGCAATGGCTGGAGAGTCGCTATCAACTGGGCGCTGTGCGCGCGCAGGGGGCGCTCTGTGTGGTGTATGTGGGACAGGATGCTGTGCTGCAACGCTCTGTCGCGATCAAGGTCTCGCCGCCGGAGCTTGCGGAGGCCTATCGAGAGGCGCTAGAGGCCACAGGCGCGTTGTCCTATCCAGCCTTTCTCGCGGTCTACGATGTCATCGTGGGCAATGACGCCCTGTACATCGTCCAGGAGCTTGTTGAGGGGCGGCCACTGAGAGACTACCTCATGGATGGCGCGCCGCTGCGGCGTGGGGTGGCGCTGGCGCTCCAGCTTGCGCAGGCGGTGGCCTATGCGCACGAGCATGATCTGACACACGGTGATCTTTCTCCAGCAGCGATTCTGATTGATCGCAGCGCAGTGGCGCATATCAACAATCTTCGACTGCCAACCGATTGGGACTATTTCGACGCTGTCGCTGCTTCTGCCGCGCTGTCTGGCCTCGCAGCCCCAACTGAGTTGACGCTCGCCGCGCTCCACGCTGATGAGCGACTGCGTGATCGGTGGTCTGTAGGCGCTGTCTTGTGGACACTGGTCAGTCGCATCGAGGATGGGTCTGCGCAGGCGGGTGATGTGGCGGCGCGCGTCTTTCACGAGGATGTCACGCCGGAGACGCAGGCGCTCATAGCGCGCGCGCTCGATATTGCGCATATGGAGCGATTCGTATCAGCGGATGAGCTGGCCCTGGCGCTCGAAGCGCTGGATGAGGATCTGGCGCGTGGCGCGAGTGGTATACGCCAGACGACGACGCCGCAGGCAGTCCGCGCCTATCGTGAGGCGCGAGAAGGGAGCGTTGCTTACGGAGAGCATGTTACCGCGAGGCGGCTCCTGGCTCATGCGCGCGATGAGCGGTTCTTCGATGCGCCGACGTCCGCGGATGCAACCGATCCTCTTGCCCTCGATCCCAGCCAGACACAGCCTGCGGATGACATGTGGTATTCCGCTGCCGGTGATTATCCCGCCCAGCAGGCGCCAGGCTCCTTCCGTGCGCCGTTGCCAGGCGATGCGCGAGGCGATCCAAATGCGCAAAGACGCGAGGCGCAGTATGGTCGGGCGACCGGATACGCCGCCGCGCAGGCTGTCTCGCGGGGCAGCGCCCAAACGATGGGCTGGTGGATGTGGGCGCTGATCGTCCTTGCTGTATTCGTGGTGTTCTTTCTCGTGGGCTATCTGGTTGCTCCGCAACTCAGCAAGTTCTGGTCTCCTCCAGTGTGAGAGGTGTGTAACCCCATATGCGACAACTCTGGGCGCCGTGGCGCATGAGCTATATCGGCGCCGAGCCGACAACAGCGGGCTGCGTCTTTTGTGTGAAGGCCGCTGAGTCAGATGATGAGCGCAATCTGGTTCTGTTGCGGGGAACCACCTGCTTCGCGCTGATGAATATTTTCCCCTACAACAATGGGCATCTGATGATCGCGCCCTATGTCCACCAGCCGACGATACTCGATCTCGATGCGGCGACCCTGACAGAGATGATGACGCTTGCGCAGCGCTGTGTGCGCGCCTGTCAGGAGGCGTTAGGCGCGCAGGGCTTCAACATTGGCATCAATCAGGGGACGGTGGCGGGCGCTGGCATCGCCGACCATGCGCATATGCATGTGGTGCCGCGTTGGAACGGGGATACGAACTTCATGCCAGTCGTGGCGGATACCAAAGTGATGCCTGATTTTATCGAAAATACATATCGGCAAATCAGGGAAAAGCTGCTGGCTTCATCTGAGTCCCCCATGCAGCCATGAACGCATGCATATGCGCGCCCCCTCTGCCCGCGCCTTGCGGTCTGCGCGCCATACGGGCTATCATGCCAGATGGAACCGCGCAGCAATCTGCGGGCTGTGTTGGGCGCAGAGGGCGATGATCGTGGCAGGCTGCTCGATGTACCGTATGACAGCGCATATCGCAGGTGATGTGCAGGGAGTCGGCTTTCGCGCTTACGCCCGCAGTCGCGCGCAGGCGCTGGGATTGTCTGGCTTTGCGCGAAATCTGGCGGATGGGTCCGTCGAGGTGGTCGCCGAGGGTTCACGCGATCCGCTCGAACAGTTCGGCGCGCTCTTGCGGCGTGGCCCGGACTGGGCGAATGTGACAGATGCGCACATGATGTGGAGCGACGCAACTGGAGAGTTCTCTGCGTTCTCCATTCGATAGTGGCGATGAATTGTGAAAGACGAATGTAATGAGCATCAATCAAGAGACGGTTGATCATGTGGCGCGCCTGGCGCGCCTGGCGCTCAATGATGAGGAGCGCGACCGCCTCCGCGAGCAGTTATCCGCCATTCTGGAGCATATCAACGTGATTGGCGAGGCGGACACGAGCCAGGTGGCTGCGTCTGCGCACATACTGCCGATGACGAATGTGATGGCGCCCGATGTCTCACGCCCAGCGTATTCGCCGCAACAGCTACTTGCGAACGCCCCAGCGCGTGAGGATGGGTATTTTCGCGTGCGCGCCGTGCTCGAAGAAGAGTAGCGCCTGGAGTGGCGTCTGTTATCGTAACGTGCGGCGGGCCATATGGTGGATTCGCGTACGATACAACTGAGCGCGTGGCGAGGAGTAAGGTCAAGTGGCTGAACTGTGGCAGCTGTCTATTAGCGAGGCGTCTGAGCGGTTGCGGCGACGCGAGATGAGCTCGGTCGAGTTGACCCGCGCGCACCTCGATCGTATCGAGCAGGTCGAGGGAAACGTGCGCGCCTATGTCACTGTGACCGAGGCGGAAGCGATGCGCGCGGCTGAGCAGGTGGATCAACTTCGCCGCGAGGGCGCAAAGCTTGGGCCTCTGGCAGGTATTCCCATCGCCATCAAGGATGTCATTAGCACGAAAGGTGTTCGCACGACTTGCTCGTCGCGGATGCTGGAGCACTACGTGCCACCCTATGATGCGACAGTGATGAACCGTCTGCATGATGCGCATGCCATCATGCTGGGCAAGACGAACATGGATGAGTTCGCGATGGGATCCTCCACGGAGAACTCTGCGTTCTTTCCCACGCGCAATCCCTGGGATCTCCAGCGCGTGCCGGGTGGCAGCAGTGGCGGCTCGGCGGCGGCGGTGGCCGCTGGCGAGGCGATGGCGTCGCTCGGATCAGACACCGGTGGCTCTGTGCGCCAGCCGGGCGCGCTGACGAATACCGTCGCACTCAAGCCGACCTATGGCCGTGTCTCGCGCTATGGACTGATCGCGTTCGCTTCGTCACTCGACCAGATTGGGCCGTTCACCCGCTCAGCGCGAGATATGGCGCTGATGATGCAGGCGATCGCTGGCTATGATGCGCTCGACTCGACTTCGGTGAACACGCCGACGCCAAACTACAGCGAGGCGCTGACGGGGGATATCAAGGGGCTGCGCATCGGTGTGCCGAGCGAGTATTTCGTCGAGGGAACCGATCCCGGTGTTCGCGCCGTGGTTGATCAGGCTATCGAGACACTCAAGTCACTCGGCGCTGAAGTTGGCGAGTGCTCATTGCCGCATACGCGCTTCGGCCTCGCGGCGTACTCCATCATCGCGCCCGCGGAGAGCAGCGCCAACCTGGCGCGCTATGACGGCGTGAAGTACGGCTTCTCCTCGAAAGACCTGGGCGGCAGCCTGATTGACTATATGTCAGAGACACGCGCGGCAGGCTTTGGGGCAGAGGTCAAGCGGCGCATCATGCTTGGGGCCTATGCGCTCTCGTCTGGTTACTACGACGCCTACTATCTGAAGGCTGAGAAAGTTCGCACGCTCATCAAGCGCGACTTCGACAGCGCATTCGAGCGATTTGACGCGCTCATCAGCCCGACCAGCCCCACCGTCGCCTTCAAGATTGGCGAGAAGACGTCCGATCCCTATGCGATGTATCTGAACGACGTGTTCACGATTCCTGCCAATCTGGCGGGAACCTGTGGCCTTTCGATGCCGGGTGGGTTCAGTGAAGGGCTACCAGTTGGTGTGCAGTTGCTGGGGCCAGCGTTTGGCGAGCCGATGCTGTTGCGCATCGCTGACGCATTCCAGCAGGCAACCGATTACCATACGCGGATGGCGACTCCGCCGACGTTGAAGAAGAAGGGACGTGGCAGGTGAGCGACGCCATGCGCGCATGGCGCTGGGCAAGGAGCGCGTCATGCGGTTGATGGTCGTACGGCATGGCGCTACCCTGCACAATCTGGATGGACGATTCACCGGACAGGTGGATGCGCCACTCAGTCCGCTTGGTGAGCGTCAGGCGGAAGCGCTGGCTGATCGTCTGGCGAGGATGCGCTTCGATGTGATCATTTCTTCTGATCTCGTCCGCGCCCGCGCCACAGCAGAAGCTATCGCACGCCGCCATGACCAGCCGGTGATGATAGAAGCGGCGTTGCGCGAGATTTCGATGGGCGACTGGGAAGGGCGCGCGGTGAGCGAGATCAAGCGCGATCAGCCCGAACTGCTAGCGCGTATCGAGTCTGATCCCACGGGTCATACCAGTGCGCCGGGTGGTGAGACCTGGACGCAATTCAGTGCGCGAACGCATGACGCGCTCGCACGCTGGCGCGCGGAATATCCCGGTGGACGGGTGCTGTGGGTCGCGCATGGTGGTACTGTGAGTGTGTTGCTCCTGAATGCGCTTGGCCTGAGCTACGAGCGCCGACAACAGTTCAAGCGTGGCAACGCCAGTCTGTTCGAGCTGGACTACCGCTCTCGCGGCGTCTTCATCATGCGGGTCAACGATACAAGCCACCTCGACCATCTGGATGCGGAGCAAGAGGGCGAGCGCTTCCAGGCCCTATAGTTTGCCTTTGAGGAGAATGAAGGAGCGACTTCGATGGCAACATCAACACCTGCGCCATCTGGTGGCGCTGACGACTTCGCGTCTTTCTGGACGGAGGGCGACTTTCCGGTACGCTCAGGAGTGCAGGCGCGCCCGCTGATAGACGGACGCGCGGCGATGCTGGCGATGGGCCGCGCGTTCCTCGGCGCCAGGCAGTCTATCTTGCTGGCAGGCTGGGATATCTGCGCTGACTTGCAGATGGTGCGCGGCGAGGATGCGCATGTCGGGGAGGATGGCAGCCCGGAGCAGAATGAACTGATCGAAGGATTGCGCAAAGATGGCCTTTCCGAAGACGCCATCTCCCTGTGGAATGCCAACCGCTTGCAGGTACGTGACATTCTTGGTTTTGCTGTGCAGCATGGAGTCAAGGTGGGGGTGTTGCTCTGGGATGCGCCTAATCTCGGTGTGCATATCACGAATGATCCAGCGGAACAGCAGCGACTGCTCGCGGAGGTCGGCGTAGATTGCCTGCTCGACAATAGTAGCGTCAAAATTACCCATCTGATGGAGGCGCTCCATCAGAAGTGCGCTGTCGTGGATGGCCGCATCGCGTTCGTAGGCGGCATTGACCTGACATTTCAAGCGGATGGCGACTACGATCGCTGGGATACGCACTATCATCCAGCGGAATCACCGGAACGTGGCTCGGCGCATTCCGCCTCGATGCATCCCTGGCACGATGCGCATCTGCGTGTGGAGGGGCCAGTTGTCGCTGATGTGCAGCGGAACATCACGCAGCGGTGGATGGAGGTGGCCGCACGGCGCAAAGGGCCAGACTGGCCGGGGGCCTTGCCAGCGGTGACGCCAGCGCCGCTGTCCGGTGGCGCGTCGGCCCAGATCATCCGCTCGATCCCCAAAAATACGTATGCGTTCGCGCCAGATGGCATCTTTACCATTCGAGACGCCTACATGCGCGCAGTGAACTCCGCGCAGCGCTTCATCTATCTGGAGAGCCAGTATCTTTGGCCTGAGGTCTATCGCGGGATGGATGCGTTGCGCTGGGGCAGCAAGAGCCAGGATATGCTGGCCTTTCTCGATGTCCTCGGTGATGCGCTGAATCGCGGTGTGCGGGTGGGTATTGTTGTGCCAGATCATCCCAACTGTGGCCGAAAGTTCACTGACGCGGGCTTCGAGCATCTCCGCGCGCGGGCGCCGGAGGCTGTCGCAGCGGGCCTGCTGTCCGCCTTCACCCTCGGCGCCGATTCGGTCAGCGAGGACGCGCCGGGCGGGCTATTCTATCGGCCTGTCTATGTGCATGCCAAAGTAGGCGTCGTGGACGACCGCTGGCTGACAATCGGCTCGGCGAATCTGAATAACCGGGGCTTCGGGGATGACGCCGAGATGAACGTCAGCCTGGCGGATCCGCGTGTGGCATCTGAGGTTCGCCTTGCGCTGTGGATCGAGCATTTGCAGGCGTCGCTTGAAGAGAGTCCGACGCTACAGGATGTCGAGCAGGGATTCGCAGCGCTCCGCGAGCAGGCCGACGCGAATGTTGCGCACGTGCAGCAGCGCGAGCCATTGCAAGGGCATCTGTTGCCCTATATGACTGCGGCTGAGGGCAAGGAGCGGGGTGTTTCGATTGATCCCGATCATGGTTGGCTCGATCATCTGGAGGGTGGCGCTGGCCCGACCCCGGAAGCCTATCGCGACCGTTACCTGTAGCCCTGGCGCTGGGCGCGCTCAACCCCGCTTGAAACGGCGGCTGGCGGTCTGCGCGGCATGGCGCACCCAGGGATCGGGATCTTCCGCCGCTTGACGTAGCGGGCCGAGCGCGCGACTGTCGCCGATGGCGCCGAGCGTTGCGGCTGCCGCTGCGCGGACGGATGCGTCGGCATCTTTGAGCAGGCGCAGCAGGGTGAGCGTGGAGGATGGCGTGGGGTCTCTGCCCAGCGCCTGCGCTACGGCCAGGCGGAGTCGAGTGTCATCGCTATCGGCGCGGCGCCTGAGCGCGAGGAGGGCGCGTTTCCCACCGAGTTGCCCGAGCGCCTGAGCCGCTGCGAGTCGCACTTCTATGTTGACATCATCGAGTCGAGCGATCAGCTCATTGAGCGCTTCTGAGGCGCCAATCGCGCTGAGTGTCGTCACTGCAACCCGCCGTTGCGCCGCGTCGGGGCTGCTCAATCCCGCGAGCGCCGCGCCACCTGCGGCCTCACCAGCGGCAGGAGCGATGCCAGTGAGCAGGCGCAACGCCTCCGCTGCGCGGTGTCTGGTGGTCGCGCTGCCACCGCGCGCCGCCGATTGCAGCGCGGGTACAGCGTGAGCGCCTGCATAGACGAGCGCCTGATCCACCGCCTGTCGCATGGTAGGGTCAGATTGCAACAGCAGCGGCATCAACTCGTCAATCGCCTCTGGAGTCGCGAGCAGGCCAAGGGTCGTCGTGAGCTGAGCGCGCAGCAGGCGGTCGAGGCTGATCTCACGCGCGAGCGCGCCGAGGTAGGCGACTAGCTCGATGCCAACATTGCGCTGGGCATGGCTCAATGCGAGGCTGAGCCGCTGTCTGCGGGCGGGATCCGAGCCGTAGATAACACAGGTATCGAGCAGGTCACGTAGTCCTTGCTGTGCAAGGATGAAGGGATGTGTGCGCGTCTCCTGGCGTGCGATCATGCGACTGAGCTGAGGCGCGGCGCCTTCGAGAATGGCTGCGAGCGCCAGGGCGAGCGCCTGCGGGTAGATGTCCTGCCGGTCGGAGGCGCCGATGCGCGGTGAGATGCTGCTGGGCGCATTGGCGAAGCGGAAGATGCGCTGGGCATAGTCGGCGGATTCCGCATGCGCGCCCGCCCACAGGCACACAGGCAGCGCCCAGTGCGGGCGCAGGAGCTGGCTATTGAGGCGCCCCAGGCCATCATCGCGCAGATCCAGCCACCATGCCGCTGCGCTCGCCTGCGTGAGCGTATGCGCGAAGCTCAGGGTCAGGCCGTCAAGGCTGCGCTGCAAGATGCCGATGCGCAAGCCCGCCTGAGCTTCTCGCTCGATCTGCGCTAGCGGTATCTCTGGCGCAGGACGTAGCGCAAAGTCGGTTGGCTCTGGGGGAGGATGATTAGTGAGCCATTCATGGATACACTCACCAACGGTGCGCGCTGGATCCAGAGGCGCGAATCCACGCTGGGTGTCCTGGAGCGAGGCTGCCAGCGCAGCCCAGACAAAGACTGGCTGCTGTGCGGGATCTTCTTCAGTCGGGCTGTCGGAGATGTCCAGATCGCGCACGGTGGCGGTTGCGCTGGCAAGCCGCAGATAAGCGCGCAAGAGTTCAGCGCGGCCCCATGCGATACCCTCACCAGACGCCAGCGTCTCCATGAGCGCAGCCGCAATGGCGGCTGTACGCAGCGATGCGCTGATGGGCCGTTCGAGCAGGTCAGTAGGCAGCTTGCGAGTTGTAGACCGGCGGGCATTCACGAGAAGGCGCGCGCCCCCCTGGCGTTTCTCGATGGCGTTACTGATTTCCCCGATAGGAATCGGCGCAAGCTCGATGGCGCTGAAACGCGCAAGTGGGCCAAGATCATCCACTACAGTGGCATATGCGCCGCTCTCACAGGCGACAACGATGCGACATGCGCCAAAAGGCGCCTCGCGGAGTGTTTGCAGCGTCAGGTTGATGATCTCACGCTCATCGTCGTCAAGCTTGTCATAGTCGTCGCAAAGGAGTATCAGGCGGCCTGCCCGCAGCAGCCGTTCGGCTCGCGCTCCCAGTCCAGCGGTACCCAGACGCGACAGCAACTCCGCGATATATGGGATTGCGGACGGCTCCATATCGCTCAATGAGCGCGCTAGACCTGGCAGTGAGAGGACGACAGGAAGCGATTGGCGGCGAAATAGCCAGCCGACCGGAGTGGCCAGTGAGCCAGCGCTGTGCGACTGCGCGAACGAGAGGAGCGCCGTCGTTTTGCCTGCGCCCGCCGCACCGAGCAGCAACGCCTGAGGTGTCATTGCGAGGAGATTGCTGATGGGTTGTGGCTCCGTCGCATGGATCTCTGGCGAATCGAGCAGGCGCCCTGTCGGCGCGACGCCAAGGGCGAGGAGTGGCGCATCACGGCGCAGTTTGTCCAGGCAGTAGGCATGGATGGAGCGCAGGTAGCGTGACACGCGGATAGTCCAGATCGCTTGCCACATCCCCAGCGCGGCGAGCGTGGCGCAGAGCAGCGGCCCGATAATCAGTGTCACGAGCAGCCAGACGTGCTTCGTGATAGTCGCTCTGCCCTGCGAATACTCAGTGAGGGCGCCGCTCAATTCTCCGCGTGATAGGAGCACAATGATGAGCAGGGCGACCAGCGCAGCCATTAATGCGGCGGTCAGCAATGCGCCCAGATAGGTTGTACGCGGACTTTCCCTGGAGGTGGGTGCGGATGCGAATGCCACTGGCGAGCCTCATGAGTCTGAACATGATGAAACACGTTGTGCGCAGGTGAGTGATGACCCTTGCGCGCAGATGCGTGCGGCCAGGCAGTGGCATAGTACCATGATGCGCGGATATGGCGCGCGAAACAGGACTAGACCGTGCGCTGGGGCAGAGGAAATGGCGGTGCGCTAGAGCGTGCCAGCGGCGTAAGTCACGAGTTCGCCATGCGCGAGGGTTCTACCAAAAACCGGGGGTTAGCGAGCTGGCGGTTAAAACCGCGCCTGGA